>LFRM01002086.1_pt1 | contig 13709 bp, 14 predicted proteins | sample 618341 | NCBI WGS metagenome assembly LFRM01 (sample SAMN03654438, study PRJNA283298) | anaerobic digester metagenome | isolation source: pool of bioreactors CSTR01a, CSTR02a, and CSTR03a thermophilic anaerobic... | place: Denmark: Kgs. Lyngby | collected 2014-05-21 | reverse complement strand
TCATCAAAACCACTTGTTATTTATATAGTTATCTCCTGATATTTATATTATATCTTTTTGGCTTTTTGTTTTCTATTTTAAGTATTTACTCTAAAGAATCTAAACAATAAAAAAATAATAAAGTAAAACTATTTATCTATAAAAAAAGAGCTTTATTCGCTCTTAGTTTAAATATCATTGTTATTTTTAAACATCAATTTCTTTATTATCAAATCAATTGTAACACCAATGATGCCACCAATCGCAACATATTGAAAAATTAGGTTAGCTCTCATTCCCAAACCAGCTCCAAGCCCTGCTAAAAGTGGTCCAAAGATATATTTTCTTTTTTCATTATACAAAATAATCCCTCCAGTTAAACACTTAAATTGTTTACATACTGTATAAATAGATTACCACGTTCTTCATAATCCTTAAATTGATCAAAACTTGCACAGGCTGGACTAAACAAAACTATATCATCTTTTTCGCTAAGTTTTTGAGCTAAATTTACTGCGGCTTGTAAATTATCAACTATGTAAGCCTTGGGGAAAACTTTTTTAAGTTTTTCTTTAGTTTCTCCAAATAATATAACTCTTTTAGTTTTATCCTTATAATCTAACAATTTATCAAAAGCAATGTTTTTGTCATATCCACCCGCTATTAGTATTACCGGCTTGTCAAAAGCCTCTAAGGCGACTATTGTTGACTCAATATTTGTTGACTTTGAATCATTGTAAAAGCTAGTATCTAAGATTGTGTTAACAAATTCAATTCGATGCTCAACACCTTTAAAACTGTGCATCACTGCATTTATATTTGAAACTTTAACTCCTGACAAATATGCCATTAAAGATGCGACTATCCCATTATAAATATTGTGTTTACCAACTAACTTTATTTTTTTAATATCAAATAATAAATTATTTTCATAATAAACCTTATTATCGTTTATTATAATATCACTTGGTTTATTAAGTGAATAAGTTATTTGTCTTGCCTTTGGTTTATCTAAGTATTTTAATATTCTCTCATCATCAATATTTACTAGTAAATAATCATCTTGATCTTGATTTTGATAAATTCTTTGCTTACTTAAATAATAATCTTCAACACTTTTATAATAATCCAAATGGTCTTCTTGTAAATTAGTGATATTGGCAATATGAGGCTTTAAATCAAAAATTCCATCTAGCTGAAAGGAGGATAATTCTAAGGCTAAATAAGCCGCTTCTAGGCCATTTTTATAGACGATTTCACTAACTGGTATTCCAATATTGCCCGCCACAAAAGCACGCTTAAACTCCCTCTTAAGCATTAAATCAAGAATGGTAGTTGTCGTTGTTTTACCGTTAGTTCCAGTAATTGCTAAAGTCTTATAATTTTTCGCATAAGTTAAAGCCACATCAACTTCTGAGTAAATTTTATAGTTTAAGGCAAGTAATGCTTGAATAAATTTAGTTGTATATTTTATCCCTGGATTTTTAACTACAAGATCATATTTTATCTTTAAAAGACTCTCGGGATGCCCCTTATCAATAACCGTGATACCCTTATCTTCTAACTCTTGTTTATATTCAACAGGATTTTTATCAGTTAGTGTAACCTGATAATTATTGTTATTTAAAAGTAAGGCAATGTATTTTCCACTGCGTGCACCACCAACAACTAAGGCTTTTTTCATGATAAAACTCCAATTAATAAACCAAATAGCATTAAAATAAAGCCGATTCCCCAAAAGAGATAAACAACACGTTTTTCTCGAATTCCCCAAATTATAAATGAATAATGAATAGGTGTGTATGGAAACACGCGCTTGCCGGTTAATTTAACTGAACCTACTTGAATAATAACAGTCAAGGTATTTATTAAAAAGATACCTCCAACAATTATGAGAGCTAACTCATACCCTAAGACAATTGCGCTTGAAGCTAAAAGTGCTCCCAATGATAAAGATCCTACATCTCCCATAATTATTTTAGCTGGTTTAACATTATAAAATAAATAAGTTAAAAGTGAACCTAAAACCGCAAATAATAATAGTGCCAGTCCGATATTTTCTTGGTTAATTGCATAAAAAAGATAAGGAATAATTGCTAAAAAGACCGTTCCGCCAGCTAGCCCATCCATACCATCGGTAATATTAACGGCATTACTAACCCCACTTAACATTATGATAATAACAAAAAAGTAGAGCCACCCAACATTAATTGTCCACTGCGTAAATGGAATACTCAATCCTAAATTACCATCGTTTGCAAAATACCAAACAACTCCAAAAATCACTGATAGAAATACTTCTAAAAGAAATTTCTTACCAGTTGTAAAGCCAATATTATCCTTTTTAACTAAGATTAAATAATCATCATAAAAACCAATTAAGCCATTGGCAATAAATGCCATTACAACTAACATCACATCAATTTGAAAAAAAGCTTTATAGTCTAAAATCATTAAAGTCAAAAGTGGAACGATAATAAAAATTACCCCTCCCATAGTTGGCGTTTGACTTTTCTCTTTAAATTCAGACAAAGCATATTCACTAATTTCTTGATTTAATTTGAGAGTTTTCATATACCTGATAAAAACCGGATACAAAAGTGCGCTAAGTATTAATGACAAGGTAAAACTAACTATATATTTAAATCCCATCGTAATAACTCCTTACTTTAAAAAGACTCTAATTTCTGTCTTTGGGTCAATTATTGTTCCTTTAGGTACATCTTGATTATATACACTACCATAACCTTCTATTATAAACGAAGCCCCCGAAGCTGACCAAAAGGCAGTAACTTCTTTTCTAGACCAGCCTGTCATATCAGGCATTGTTATTTTCCCACTACCAGTATATAACATTATTTTTTGATTTGTAATGATTTTTTCATTATAGGCTGGATATTGACGAGTAATATTAGTTCCTTCACCAATAACTGTGATATCAACATAACTATCTTTTAGTTTTTCTTTTGCATAGTCGAGTGAGTGATTAATTAATGAAGGCATGGCACTTACTTTAATTGGAATATCTTCTTCACCATCAAGGACTTGATCTGATTGAATTAAATTATATTCATAAGCTGTCTTTAACATTAAATCTCTTGTAGGTTTTGTGTATAGTAATATGTTTTGGGCTATTTCAGTAAAGTTTGATTCGACGGCATAAAAAGCTAAATACTTAGGATTGTCAGCTGGAAAAGCTGCGCCTACAGAAAATATATATCGACTACTGCTATAACTTCCATCAACTACTAGTTGGGCCGTCCCAGTTTTTGCGATAATTTCCATTTCATCAACTTTAAAGTTGTGGCCCGTTGCAAGTTCATCATAAACAACGCCATGCATTAGATTGCGCATTTGAGCTGATGTATCAGCTGAAATCGGATTTGCGATAACCTTAGGTTCACTCTTATATAGTACATCTTTATCACTACTTACAATTTGGTCAACAACATATGGTTTCATCATTTTACCATCATTGATAATAGCTCCATAAGCTTGCGCCAATTGTAACATCGTTACTGATGACCCTTGGCCAAAACCAGTTGTTAATCTTTCCATTGGATAATTGTAAAGTTTTTGACCACTGGCACCAGGAATTTTATCTAAAGGTGTATCTTTAAAAAATAAAAAACGATCTAAATAATCTGAAAATGTTGGAGCACTTAAATAATTCATTAATATTTCAACAATCGCAACATTTGAGGATGCGGCAAAACCTTGAGCAAAGTTAATTCTCCCAAAATCAATATATCCAGCGTTTGTAACTCTGTTTGAATAAGCATCCTGAGCACTGACTCGATAAGGTTTGCCATTTTCATCATAGGCGATATAAATAGCACTTGAATCAAAGGTATTGTTTGTGTCTAAACCGGTTTCGATCGCCGTTGCATATGTTACTGCCTTCATTGTTGAACCAGGTTCATAAACAAACTGGGTTGGATAAAATAAATATTCGACATCTTCTCTAATTTCTGGATCAAAAGTTGGGTTTTGGCCAATCGCAATTATTTTACCAGTCGCTATTTCCATTACCATGCCCCATGCTTTATCGGTTGCCTTAATTAACATTGATTCTTGTAAAGAATCTTCAAGTTGAAGTTGCACATTCTTATTTAAAGTAAGGTAAATGTCATCACCATCTTTTGCTTCTATAATTGAACTGGTTGTATTAGGCAGCTTGTAGCCATTAATAGTAACGGTATTGACTTGAGAACCATCGCTTCCTTCCAAGTAATCATCATAGTAAAGTTCAATCCCCATTTTACCCACTTGTCGGTCTACTTCTTGGTCTAAGTCTGAAAAACCAACTAGTTGAGATGAAAAGGTACCAAGCGGATAGTGCCTTTTAGAAGTCTGGGTAAATTCAAGACCCGGCAAACCACTAGCTTCAATCAGATTTTTGGTTTTTAAATCTAAGCCCTTACCTCTTGTTCCAAATTCTGTTTGATATTTCTCTTGCCCTTCTTCAACTGTCATTAAGTCTTTATAGAAATCTGTTTCTCCACCTAAAACACTCACTAAGAAATTTGCCGTCTCATCAAGATCAACAACATAGTGTGCTTTATTATTAATACCAACTCTACTCTTATCTAAGTAGGCAATTAAGTTATAAGAAGCTACATCCTCTGCAATAATTGTTTGAGTACTATCAAAAATATTACCACGTCTCGCCTTAATTGTTGAGGTACTTTTACTAGAGTCGGTGTACTTTGTAATATCTTCTTGACTTCTTAAATGCTTCCCTAAAACTGAAGCAGAAAAAATGTTCACAATAAGCAAGCACCATGAGCCTAGCATTACTATAAACATTCCTAGTATTATTCTGTTACTTCTTTTTTTCATATGTAAAATCTACTCGTCTTTACCACTTATGTATATAACACTGTCCTTGTTTACTTTCATATCATCTTGACTTGCCAAATCAACAACTATTGACTTACTTGCTAATTTGTCGATATCAACTTTTAAAGATTCTTTTTCTGTTGCTAAAACTTTTATCCTTCTTTCAGCTGTTTGCACTTTAAAAGCTATCTGATTATTATACTGTTTCAAATATAATGCAGAAACCATATATAATCCTGAACTAAATACCAAAAGTATTATACCATATAATAGTATTGTTGGTTTTCTTTTTCGCTTATTTCTCATTATACTCAAATCCTTTCAATAATTCTTAACTTGGCACTGGCTGCTCTTTTATTTTCTAATAATTCAGCCTCACTTGCAGTTATTGGTCTTCGCGTAATTACTTTAAAATCACTTTCCATAATTTGGTCTGGCATAATCGGAATTCTTGGATCAAGTTTGTTTTTATCTTCTAATTTTTTAAAAGTTTGTTTAACAATTCTATCTTCAAGAGAGTGAAAGGATATAACGACAATTCTTCCACCAGATTTTAACATTTTTGAAGCGTCATCTAAAACTTTTTCTAAAGCTCTTAATTCATCGTTTACTTCAATTCTAATTGCCTGGAATACTTGTTTAGCTGGATGACCTTTTTTTCTTAATTCACGTTGTGGAAGACTAGATTTTATTATATCCACTAACTCAAAGGTTGTTTCTACTGGTTTTTCTTTTCTGGCTAAAACAATATTTTTAGCAATAGCTGGTGCATATCTTTCCTCACCATATTTATAAAATACATCAATTAATTCTTCTTCTGGATACTTATTGACAACAATATAAGCATTTAATTTTTGACTAAGATCCATTCGCATATCTAATTTATCATCAAATCGATAACTAAAACCTCTTTCGCCTTGATCAAATTGTGGCGATGATACACCAATATCTAATAAGAGACCATCAATTTTTGATATGCCTTCTAACTCTAGGCGATCTTTAATATTTTTAAAGTCATCTTTTATAAGTCTCCAATTACTAGTGTTATTTTCAATTGCGTCAATTGCAGTTTGATCTTTATCAAAGGAATACAGTATTCCTTTTTCTAATTGTTTCAAAATTTCTCTACTGTGACCACCTCGGCCCAGTGTACCATCAACATAAACTCCATCACTCTTTATGTTTAAGCCTTCAATGGCTTCATTTAATAAGACACTTATGTGTGCTGTCATTATATTAGAAAGTCCGTTAACTTTTCAGCAATGTCTTCAAATGACTCACTAGCTTTTGCATAGTAATCATCCCAACGTTGTTCTGACCAAATTTCAAAGTGGTCGGCAGTCCCAACAATAACGCAAGCTTTTTCAATATCAGCTTCTTCGATTAAACTTGATGGAATTAATACGCGTCCTTGTTTATCAATTTCTACTTCCGCTGCTTTTGAGGTCAACATATGAACATACATTCGTGCTTCTCTTTTTGTGGTTGGTAGTTTTTTAAGTTCCTCATAAATCTTTTGCCATTGATCTTGGGTATAAACTGTTATACATCCATCAAGGCCTCGAGTCAAAATAATGTTATAACTTAACTGCTCTCTAAACTTAGCTGGGATAATAACCCGCCCTTTTGCGTCTAGATTGTGTCTATATTCGCCAATAAACATCATTTTCACCCACTTTCTTCCACTAAGTACCACTAACTACCACTATTATATACTAGTATTCTTAATTTGTGAAGCAATTAAGCTATTTATTTTTATATTTTTGCAAAGAAAAAACTAAGCACTTTTTAGCATGCTTAGTTTGTTAAATAAGATTATTTCTTCAAATGATCTTCAATTACAATACAATAAAGTAAATAGCCAATATAACTACTTAACTTTTGAATGTTCTAAATGTAATCATTCAAATTGGCTTATTCATGGCTACTATAAACGCAAAGTTATTATACATAGATATATTTATGAAGTCGATGTCATTAGAGTTAAAGGTTCTTGCGGTATAACCCACGTACTACTACCTTGTTTTATTATTTCATTTAATCTTAACTCAATAAAAGACATCCTCTATTATCTAAAAATTAAGACTGATGATATTATCCAACCAATATTTTCAAAAGTTCGTAATCACTCATTAATTTTTCTACATTCCACATAACTTTTATTTTTATTTACTGTTTTGCTGTAATAATAGACCTATAAGATCCCTTATAGGAAGGATTTGGTGATTATGAATTATAGGATGACTTTTTACTTACTAGTTATAAGCCAACGACTAGCTTAATGAAGTCCGCTCCTCTTAAAAGCGAAGAGCTGTTACAGATGTTTAATTTAAAGGAGAAAACATCCAAGATATTGCGGTAGCGCACAAACCTGATGCTGCATATATCTCCATTAAACTAAACAAAAAACCTCATAAATGTTCCGTTTGCGGCACTCTAAACGCTAAAATAAAGGCCTACACTAATAAGAAAATACTCCACTCACTATTAACCAACTATCCTTGTTTTATCTTATACAAAACTCGCAGGTATATTTGCACTTACTGTAACAAAGCTTTCTGTGAAGACAACCCATTCTCCCACCAAAATATGAAGATTTCTATAGCAACCGTATCTAATGTCCTTCAGGATCTAAAATTAGTTGGTGAAACGTTTACTAGCGTTAAAAACAGATATGGCATTAGTTCAACCACGGCTGCTTCAATATTTGATGCATATGTTGTTATGTCTAGAAAGATACTTCCTGAATTTCTATGCATGGATGAGTGCTATGCATTTTCTGGAGATAACAAAAACTATGTTTGTGTTGTAATTGATTTTGCATCAAAAAATACTATTGATTCACTTCCTTCTCGAAAAAATCGATCTCTACAGATATTTCGAAAGAATACCTTTAGAGGAGCGTAAGCGAGTCAAGATGCTTTGTATTGATATGTGGGAAACATTTCGAGTTGTCGCAAAAAATAAGCGGCCTAACTGTAAGGTTGTTGTCGATAAATTCCATATTCTTCAAGAAATTAATCGTAGAGTCAAAAGAGTTAGAATTACGATTATGAATCAAACCAGACATCTCAAGATTACTGATCAACTAAGATTTGACGCTAAACAAAATGATATGAAGCTATAAAAACATTACAAGATTATAAACAAAAAGATATTCATTACTATTTGTTAAAGAAGTGTGAGTGGCTTCTGTATTTAAATCATGAAAATTGTGTAAAGACTTTAAACTCTAATAATAAAAAAATTAATAGAATACTTCAACGTTATTGTAATTTCAATGATTTACTTAGCCTAATACTGGACATAGATGAAGATTTAAAGGAGTCATACTACTTTTTGATTAGGATGGATTCATTTTATAGAGATTCAACCCTTGATAATCCAATATACGTTTTAGATAATATCATTAATTCAGCTAACATAAGTAATGTTGATCAAATAAATGCTTTTGGAAATACATTTATTTGTTGGAGAAAGGAAATAATTAATTCATTCTACATCATTGAAGAAATTATCGATCAAGATGGTGTAGTTACATATAGAAAAATGAATAATGGGATTGCGAAAATAAGAATCATACTTTAAAACTAATAAAAAATCATTCTAGCGCTTATCGAAGTGGGGAAAGATTTCGCAATAGATCATTATATGTATTAAACGATGATGCTACTTATAGCCTTAATCCCAGCAAGTAAAAATGCGCTAATCCAGGATTACTTCTGAATTAGCGCATATATTATCCCATGTTATTTGGAATAGCCACAATAATTTGTTAATGGCGATATTTTTTGCAGATAACTAAATCAATAAGATATAAGTTTTTCTTTGTTTTTATCACTTGTTGCTTTTATTATTATTGATACCATCGCAAGAAGGCCTAAAAGTCCTGTAAAAATAAAGCCCGTCATTAATCCAAATTTATCTCCTATGGCCCCTAAAAGTATTGGGCCTACAATCATACCTATTCCGTAGACTGCTTGATATAAACCCATCGCTACACTTCTTAGTTTTGTTTCAACATTTTGAATTACTAATCCCATTAACATTGGAAAAGTCATAGCTCGTGCTATACCATTAAAAAACTGAACAATATACAAAACACTTAGACTTGGGACAAAAGGAATAACGATACATAAAACTGTACTTAAAGTATAACCAATAAATAAAGTTTTGTTTGCTCCTAAGACTTTAATCAAGACTACTCCCGCAATAGCTGAAAAGAATATTTGTGGAAAATTATATACTGTTGTCAATAGACCTAAATCAAAACTATTGGCTCCAAGACTTGTCGCAACTATTGGTGTAAATCCAAAGATTGTCGCAAAGGTTATTAATTGAGCTATTATACCTAAAAAACAAATATATAATATATTTTTATCTTTAACAATAATAAGTAAATCTGATAATTTAAGTGGTTCTTTTTCAATCACAACTTTTTCTTTTTCAATAAAAAAACTTAATATAAATCCGATAAGCCCCGTTATGGCACTAAGTAAAAAAACATATCTAATATCAAGATAGTAGGCAAGAACTCCACCTATTAAAACCGCACTAAATTGTCCAATCATATTGGCTGAACTAATAATTCCAATTGCTTTTGTTGATTCCGAGTGTTTGTAGTAGCTAGAAAACATTACAGTGAAATTCACCCAAGTTGCAGCCGCAACTCCTGCCAATAATCTACCAATTAGTAAAGTATAAGCATTCGGTAATAAATAAACGATTAGAGCACTAATAATGGTTGTAAATAAACCAAGATGAATAAATATTTTTCTTTTCTTTAATAGATCAGAAAAAATGCCTAAAGGTATTCTAAGTAATGTCTGACTTAAGCCATAAGATGCTGTTATAATCCCTATCATTTTATAAGAAGCACCCATATCTTTTGCAAAATTAGACATTTGTGGAACATATGTATAAAGAGAAAACCAAAATAAAGCTGTTACAACACAAAAAAGGATCTTTTTATTAATCCCTAAAGAATCTTTAGCCATTCTAAATCTTGTCATTAGATTACCCCCCCTTTATTTTAGATAAATAGATTATAACATTGATTCAAATTCGTAACCATTATATTGGGGCTAACTTGAAGTCAGCTAACAGTTGAGTTATTTAATTTGCTATGAATAATCAAACTAACATAATCAGCATGGTTAGATGTTAATACATTTAATAGCATTGCTCTGTTTAGTAATCTATACTCTACTTCTTGTTTATATTCTTTGACTTCTGAGTTTAATTTACCTTGCCAGATGATTTCAATAACTATTTCAGACTTTTTTTAAAGCTAGATTGAACTAACTCCATTATCTGATTTATCATTCTTTCAATTTGCAACTTTTCTTTTTTTGACCTTTAAACCAGAAAAATTCATTTAAAGATAGATAATAGTTATATTTATAGTCACTAGTACTATTATCAAACATTTCAATACTAAGTTTTGTGTTTTCTGGCACTATTCCATCACGACCAAGGATTCTTGCATTCTAATGTTACTTAAAAAGATCTTAGATATCCGAATTCATTTATTATAAGATCTTTCTTGTTTTATAAGTATTATAAATGTTTTTTAAGCTTTTTCAATAATTTGTCAGATAGTATTATCTCTATTTGATTTGTTGTTTAATAAAAATGCGATCATTAAGATTAAAACTGATATTATATACATTAGCCACAAATTATTGATGAGTGTAATAAAGATTCCACCTAAGACTGGAATAACATATTATTTTACCGATTACTTCGGATCTTAATAGTACTTGTTCATCATCAAAGATATGTGAAATACTCGCTGTTTTGTATGCATTTTGTTTATTATCTACCACTTAGATTACTTTAACTATTTTAACATTTTCTCTATTTTCTTTATAACTTACATTATCATCAATCAAAATATCTTGTCGATTGAGTTTTTCTATAATTACGAGTGAATCAAAATCGATTTCGGATTCTATATTATTATCTTATGTTATTTGGGATAGCCATAAAAAAAAGCTATCTACAGATAGCCGATTAGTAGTCTATGCGTTTTGTTTCTCATAGTATCCACATTCGCACATATGGTGTGGCTTTTTAAAATCTCCACAAGCCTCACATCTTACCAATGTTACTGGACTTAATTTCTTATGTGTTCTTCTTTTTCTAGTTCTTGTTTTCGAACTACGTCTTTTTGGGACTGCCATTTCAACACCTCCTACTCGCCTTCTATATCAATTTCTAATAATTTTGCCATTTGGGGATTAACCGCTTTAGGTTCTTTATTAAAATCTGCTTCAGTTATAACTTCCCAAGATTCACCCTTTGGATAAACCGTTTCTTCACTTGTAAATTTAAATGGAATACTTGCGACAATAATTTGATTAATAATTGGACTCAAATCAATTGAGTCACCTTTAACTAAATAATCACTAACATCATCTAATTGATCAAATCCAAATACTTCTTTAGAATCAACATCAATATGATAATCGATATTCTCTAAAGTAATCGAATCAGCAATTACAATATTACCAGATAAATTAAACTCAGTATACAAATGATCACTAATGTCATCATAGTACCAATATCCATTAATGTTAAATGAATCGATTGCTTTTAATCTTTTAATTGTTTCAAAATCTTTGATATCAGGTTGGAATTCTTCTTGATAAAACATTTTTTGATTATTATCAACCGCTAAATCACTTAGAAGCCATTTCATAAAATCACTCATTTCATTAACGACTTACATTGTATGCTAAATTACACTAATAGTCAATACAATTACACATCTAAATAAAACTAACCTGTAGTTTTTGTGCTTGTTTATTATACCACTTTTATTGAAAAAATACACTACCTTTAAAAAAGTTTGATTTATTAATAATCTTATTTATGTTATATTGTTAGTGGTGATAATATGATAGTAACAGGCATCGTTGTAGAATACAATCCTTTTCATAATGGGCACATTAAACATATTCAATTAGCAAGAGAGAAAACTAATTGTGATATTTTAATTGCAGTTATGAGTGGGAATTTTGTGCAACGTGGTGAACCGGCAATCTTTGACAAATGGACTCGGACAAAAGCCGCTTTAGCAAATGAAGTAGATATAGTAATTGAACTGCCTTTTCCATATGTGAATCAAAATGCTAGTGTTTTTGCAAAAGCTGCAATTGACATCTTACATTTGGCTAAGTGTGACTATGTTGTTTTTGGAAGTGAACTTAATGACTTAGATGCCTTAAAAGATTTTTCTAGCGTTAACATCAATGTTGATCACTTAAAAGAAAAAATGAGCGATGGCACCTCTTATCCAAAAGCTTATAGCCTTTTATCAAGAGAATTTTATTCAAATGACATCTTAGGCATTGCATACCTAAAGGCGATGCAAAACTACAGTCTTAAACCTATCATTATAAAAAGAGACAACCAAAGCCATGACCTTAGTCAGATAAAACATATTGAAAGTGCTAGTAAAACAAGAACTCGCATTAAAAATAATGAAGATGTGACACAGACCACGATTATGTTTGACTTTGCAAAAATGGAAAACGCAGTCTTTATTGATGATTTCTTTGCTTTATTTAAAACCTACTTACTGACACACAGTCCTAAGTTTTTAAAAGAAAACGCCCTCTTTGCAGAAGGCATTGAAAACAATCTGATAAAACAGGCAACAGAACACTATCATTATGATGATTTTATTAAAGGGGCTATTAGTAGACGGTATACTAAATCCAGAATTCAAAGAACCTTAATTGCTATGCTGACAAACTTGAAACAAGCAGAAATAGATTCATTACCCCAAATATCCCAACTTAAAATCTTAGGTTTTAATGAAGTTGGTCAAAAGTATATAAAATATTTAATTAAAAATAAAGTAAATGTAGCATCAAAGTTTAATCAACTCGATAAAACTTACCGTGAAATAGAACTTAGAAGTACAGCAGTCTACATAACCTTTTTAAAACCTGACTTACAAGCGTATTTATGGAACCGCGAATTTAGAGGTCCAATAATTTTTAAAGAAAATCAGTTTATTAACGAATAAAAAATTAAACTTTAACCTATACAATAGACTTGAAATTAAAAGTTCTATTTATAGGTTTTTTATATGTTTTCAAATAAAAGCCAAAAACTATCTCTAAGCTTAACCTGCTTACGATTTTATTTTTTCCAGAAATTATATAATTTTAATTTATGATATAAAAACCAACCTAAGTAGATTAGGTTGGTAAATACCAAATATCGCATTTTATTACACGTTTTTAAGATATAGATTATTTTAGATAATCTAAACTATTCTTATATTGTTTATAGTTAACGATTAAGAGGTTATTTGCGATTTTTTACTTCTTCTAATATTTCAGAAAATGATGTTAAGTCGTGGGCATCATAGCGGTCTTTGTATTCATTAATAACTTTCGAAGAATAAATTTTAGGGTCGATATGAACTACACTTGTATCAATTGGATCTCTATATCTTATCTTAGCATCAACTACAATTGGTCTTGTGTTGCCATTATCTTGTAATTCCTTAATAGTTACAAAGGTCGTTTTTAATTCAGCAAATGTAGAAACACTAAAGCCAATTGCCCCCATTCCCTCGGCTGTTTTTGCCCAGTCTACTTCTTCTATGTCTACTCCAAACTCAAAGTCACTATTTAATTGAGCATGTTTTATAAAGCCGTAATTTTGATCATTTAGAACAATATTAATTATTGGTAATTGGTACTTTGATTGAGTGATGATTTCCTGCATATTCATCGCAAAACCACCATCACCAGAAATACTCCAAACTTGCTTATTAGGATAAGTTATTTTTGCATCAATACTTGCAGGTACACCATATCCTAAGGTTGCAAACCAAGCACTGATTGTAAATTGTTGTTGTTGGTCAA
>LFRM01276426.1_pt2 | contig 13715 bp, 17 predicted proteins | sample 618341 | NCBI WGS metagenome assembly LFRM01 (sample SAMN03654438, study PRJNA283298) | anaerobic digester metagenome | isolation source: pool of bioreactors CSTR01a, CSTR02a, and CSTR03a thermophilic anaerobic... | place: Denmark: Kgs. Lyngby | collected 2014-05-21 | reverse complement strand
CAGTCGATCAGGGGTGTCATGTTTATCATGTGGCCGGTAAGTCAGTATTCTCGCCGGACATGACCAAATCCACCCCACGTTTTAAATACGGCGAGTATCAATTCTGATGCAGTGAGGTGTGATAATGGTTAATATGGGTTCCCCGATATCGATGCAGGAAGTTGTCAACACAGTAGAGCATGTTCTCGCGATCCGGGAAGGGCAGATCAAAGCATATGCAAAAGACCCGGCGACCGGCGAGTGGGTGGCACAATCGACGATCCCGTCGATGTCTGCACCGGCGACCGTATTTTCAACGTTCGCACAGATAATTCCGAGAGGTTCTGCTGCCCGGCTTGCATCAAACGCATGTAAACGCTGTGCGATTCTGTCTCATCCGGACAACGCCGGTCGGATTTACATTGGTGGGTCAAATGTATCTGACCAGAATGGCATTCCGCTCGAACCGGGACAGGTGCAGGAACTCGCCGTTGCAAATACCGACATGGTGTATGCAACCGCGACAATCAACGGTGAAAAACTGATCGTTGCATATATGAGGTGATGGTACATGGGAGACATGGCGAGTGGGGGCGCTCCCCGCACGAAGGACATTGTGGAGCGGTTGACCGAGATTGCAGGTGCGATATCAAACGGACAGATGCGCACGTCGCTCCGGGACGGCACGGGGTCGGTGATAGGTACGCCGTCGAACCCACTGATCGTCGATATCGGTGGCGAGGTTCCTGACACACTCGACCTTGTGAAGATCGCTGGGACGGCGACCGCGGTTGGTGCGGGCGTTGCCAACACAGGAACAATCCGTGTGGTGAATGCATCGGATGATGTGAACCTCTCGGGAATTTTGGCACAACTGGACATCACGCTCTCGGCGTTGCGGGATGCGCTTCGGGGTACTGGGAGCAAGGATTTCACAACGCTTGAGGCGGACGTCGAATCGATTCTGGCCAAACTTGACGCCGATCTGTCTACCCGAGCGAGCGAAGCGACGCTTGCGGCACAACTGGACATCACGCTCTCGGCGTTGCGGGATGCGCTCCGGGGTGTGGGTGTCAAGGATCTGTCAACAATTCAAGCCGCGATCGACGCAATTGCACTGGATACCGTGAGCCTGCCAGAAATCAAAGCGGCGACCGAAGCAACCCGGACTTCGGTGGAGGCCCTGACCGCAGACGTGGCTGCTCTAAAATCCCGTGCGGACAACGCAGCAACCCCGGTTGTGACCCCGGCAACTGGTGCGGGGGCAATCGCGGTGTCATATGCTCCGGGGGCAGCGTTTTGGCTCGATGCGGTGACGGTGCGCCTGTCAGCAGATCCGACAACGTCCGAGAATCTAGATGTGGTACTCGACACCGCGGACGGTTCGGATTACGACATAACCCTGTGGTCGGTTGATCCATCTGCATCCACGGGGTCGAAGACGGATTTCTACTTCGTCCCGGCCCATCCGATTCTCTGCGCCGCGGGGGATGCGATTACCGTTTCGTTCCCGAATACGGACGCTGCAACCTACGGCGTGAGAATCGTAGCGCGATTGGCGTAATTCTCGGGAATTGATTGGCGGAGGGTCGTTCCGCCACCTTTATATTCTTATTAACTCCATTCCCATGCATGGGACTGTCGCTACGGGATAGGATATTCCGGGAACTGAAATATGGGAACTATCGCACCGTTCTAGACATCGCAGCCACGTTGGATGAACCCGATGCGGTTACGAAAGCCGCACTTGACGCGATGGTATTGGATGGATATGTCGGTGTTGACGACGGCAATTACTACATCAAGCACGTGCTCGGCCCGATGCCAGAGCCACAGCGGGTGGGGTTTGTCAATTATGTGGATATTCTTGCTGCGCTGCCGACTGCCGAGCCGATTCCGGAAGCATACATGAACCCGGACGTCCAGTACGTAGTACACCGGGATCAGGGCGGCACTGGAAGTTGTGTTGGCCAGGCCGCCGCCTATGGTCGCGACCTGGATATCATCCGCCTGACGGGGCTAAAACCGACCGATGAGGATTTCGAACGGGAGCGGAGGAACGTTGAGTTCACCCCGAACCTGTGGTATGATGTCTACTATCGGCAGTCGATGTCGGCCGAGTATGCCTACCGGATGTCCCGGATCGTGGGGAACGTCACCTATCCGTCGGGATCGTACACGTCGGCTGCGATGAAAGCCCTGAAACTCCACGGTATCTGCCTCCACGACCAGTGGCTTCACCCGAAGAGCGGGTACGAAGCGTGGAATAAGCCATACCCGGACTTTGTAGATACGGTCAACGAGAACGCCGAGGAGACTGCCGCAAAGCACAAGATTGCAGGGTATGCCTATGTTGAGACATGGGATGATGTGTGCCGGGCGATTCATAAGCACGGATATGTGATTGGGACGATTGCCGTGTGGGATAACTATTGTTCCCGCCCATCCGATCCGAAACTCCCCGAGCCGAAGGGGTCGATTTGCGGTGCTCACGCCCTGTGCTTTGTCGGATATGACAAAGAGAATCTGTACTTCCTGCATTCGTGGTGGGGCGATAAGGGTGATGACAAACCGACGTGGAACAAGATCGGGCACATCAGCCGGTCGTATTTCAATCAGGGATTCAGGGGAGCCTACGTCGTGCTCGACGATGAAGAGGCTGAGATTGCATTCTCTGAATACGCACACGTTGAGATCCGTTGTGCGGCGTGGCCGGATGCCGTGTTGTATCTCTCTGGTTGTCCAAAGGGGCGTCTCCCATTGACGCTGATGCTGAAAATAAACGAAGAATATACATTCACGCTGGAGAGCGATTATTATGGTTCGGCTAGTTCGGTGATTGCAGTAGTCCCGGAAGGCACAAAGACGATTACCCTTCACCCTCCGGTCACGCGGGCGATGCAGGTGCGTGCGATTGCGAGAAAGGTATATAAGGTGCTCTCGCGTATCTTCGGCATAGTAACGAACCAACGGAAGGAGTAGATGATGAGCGAACTAGTTACGTTATTCGTGCAGATTGCCCCGGTAATTCTCACGATCCTGCTGGGGTACATTGTTGCCAATGCAGCGGCGGGATATCTTGCATGGAAAGACGTCCTCTCGCAACTCGCGGAGGTAACCTCTGCACTCAACGATGTGACAAACTACCTGTGCGTCGCACTCGCAGATGATGCAGTCACCGAAGAAGAGTTCCGCGAACTATTTGATAAAGCGGTGGTTCTGGTCGACGAGTCCCGGAAATTAACAGAAAATGTGCTCAGGACTGGCCTCGGATCAATGATATCCGGGCTGTTTACCGGACTATTTCGCACGGAGTATCGTGCGGCTGTCTTGAGTAGGGTGCCGTTTCGTCGCAGGGGGTAACGAGTTGTCGTCGGCGCGTCCCTCCGCGATTCCCTCTTTTTCTGAATCGCCCAGAGCAAGAAACCTTTCGCCCGAGCAGTGGAAATTGATAAAGCGGTGGCTGTACTTCAAGACCATTCTGACAAGTGCGGCTGTAGCCTTGGTGACGAGTGCGCTATTGCACGGGGTGTTGCGAATTGGGTAGGGACGACGGACAACCCCGGTTCTGGGCGGAAATGCGTGAGATCATCAAGTCGCTCACCGAGATCAAGGAAGAGTTGGCAACGCTCCGCGCCGACATGGTGTGGGTCAAAGGAATCGTTGAGGATGTGTGCACAGATGTAGAAGACCTAAAGGCATTTAAGTGGAGAATATATGGGATATCCGTGGGGGTATCGCTAACAGTCAACTTCGGATTATATCTTCTGCGAGGCTGACCGACATGGACGATGCATTGCTGTTTGAAGAAGAATTCTGTCAAATACAGGAACTTGTCGGGGATATCCATTGCCTATGCAAAGAAATGATCGAATGCATGCAGACATTTCGCCAAACCATCTGTGATCAAAAACGAGCACCTCGGCGTCGGTAACTGTCTTCTTTTGGACAAAACCTTTATCTGATATGTCATCAAAGTAACACTCATGGTAGTTCTTAACCTCCTTCGGGAGAATAGGGATGGTGGTGTTGCTGTTGAGATCAAGTCGCCCGTAATAAACGGCGCGTGGCAGGTAACCGGGGATACCGCAGCGTTCCACGAAGCGCTGGCACAGGAATATCCACACCTGAACATCGCATACTGTTACCGTGGGCGGTGGGAGATTCACTACACCCCCGACGACGACAGTATGCTGGAGATGGCGGGATTGATTTCCCGGATCGTACAGGAAGAGACCTTGTACCACCTGAACAAACTCCAGTACATTTCCAATCACCCCATCCCGAATTTAGGGGCAAATGTGTCCGAAACCGAACAGACGCAGTGATGCGGCGAACCCGCCCTGCCATAAAATCAACACTTTTTTTCCACAACTGTTATATATACGACACGTATATCCTATAACATGGGAAAGGAGTCCCGCAAGCGGAAGCCCACAGCGCGTGTAAGCGCACAGGATATTGAAATATATCGCCTTGCAACCGAGGAAGGGATCAAACAGGATGCGATCGCAGAGCAGTTCGGGATCTGCGAGGCAACGGTTAGCCGGGCTGTGAAACGGGTCAGAGAGTATCTAAAGGATCTCCGCGAGTTGCAACTGGAAGGAAAAGAATCGCGATCTTTGGTTGAATCGGATGAAAATTCCCGACAGGATGGCCCACAGGGAGTTCAACTGATCCCGCGATCGGGCGAGAATATTCTTGATCAGGTTGCCGATTTTGCAAAAGTGTCGCAGGCGAGTGCATCTGCCGGAGTAATCGTCGGGTGTGCCTTTGACTCGATTGTGGATGGGTTGACGAACCAGGAACTGTCTGACGAGGAAGGTCTGCTAAAGACCGTGAACGGATTCGCCGCAATCGGGGGGTTTGTGTTCGGATCTGTGCGTTCCGTCCAGAAACTCCAAGAGAGCAAGTCGCAGAAAATCACGCGTAGAAGAGAGTGAATGTCATGGTAGATGCAAAATGTATGAACGGTCACACGTTTGATGTCGAGAAAGATATGGTTTCCGTAACGAAATCGGGAACTTCGTTCAAGGCAACGTGCCCTCAATGTGGAGCCCCGGCGCAATTGACCCACAAGAAAGTCATCGAGATCATGGGACTCAAGGACAACAACGAAGCCCGTGCACTGAAGGAGAAAATGGCGGCGGCGCTGCGGGGCGACAACCCGCAAAATAACGACGCCGCGGCAACTGGCAACAAGCCCAATGTGAAAGGAACCATGAGACCAATCGTGGACATCGGAACGGATGATCAAGAATATGACGACCAGTTCGAATCGACCGAAGGGAGCACAGATATCTATTCCGAGCCCGAATCCGGACTTGCAGAGGCTCTTGAAAAAGGAGGGAATATGACGCCGATGATGCAGGAACTTGCCGCAGCCGAGCGGCAACTCCGGGCGGCGCAGGGACACCCGTCGCCGCAACAGAACCGTGTACCTGTGCAGGCACCGGCGGCAAGGCCAACCCGCAAACGTCCGCCGATTGACGTGATGGGAACTGCTGCAACTGTCCGTGACCGAAACGACGTGCTCCGGGATACCATCGAGGCTACGAACCTGCCGGATAATGTCAAGCAGAAGATCTATCGCTTTATCAGTCTGAGACCCGATGGTATTGCGCCGCACGAACTGTATTCAGTGTTGACATACCTTGGGATTGGTAATTCCCCGGCAATGGCTGTGGTTCGTGCGTATGAGTTTGACCTATCGATCCAACAGCAGGAGGTAGAACAGGAGCGGCAGTTATTCAATCTCCTCGGTATTCCGATCCCCGATGTAGCGAAGAACGCTCCGGGCAATTACCCCGGCACAGGTTTGCCGTTTGACCCACAGGCGGGTTCGCGGGGTGGGGGTGCGACAAATCCCTTCCTGACACCGACACAACGGCCGTTTCCCGGCGTCGGAGGTGCCTCGGCGAATGGAACATCGTCCGGGGGTAAGAACGAGCCCCAGATCGACGTTATGTCGCTCATGCCAATCTTGGCGCAGTACCCACAGGCGTTCCAACTCTTGGCGGCAAACCCGGCACTCATGCAGGCCGTGGCGCAGAACCCGGCAATGCTCTTCCAGGTTATCCAGATGTCCGGCGCACAGCGGGCGAACGAGCAGCAGCCCAGCCAGCCCGCTGGAATGAGCCGCGAAGAGGTTCGGGCGATCATCAGCGCAGAAATGGGCGAGATTAAGAAGATGCTCTCCGAGGTCGCCGGAGGGAAGAAGGAAGACGCAATGATGGAGGCGATGCGGCAGAACCAGCAGTTCCTCTTAGACTTCCTGAAAATGTCGGCCGCGAAGAACGAGTCGTCCGGCAACACGCCCGACCCACTCGCACAGCAGCAGTCGCAGATCGTGTCGATGCTCCTGAATAATCTACTCGAACGGCAGAATCAGGATAACACCGGGGCTGTGCTCCAAGCGATCGAAGAATTAAAAAAAAATCAGACCGGGCTTGGTTTGGGTTCCCAATCGATTGAGGGCATGAATCTCTTCCTGCGATATCAGGAACTGGCCAATCAGATGGAAGAGACCCGAAGGAGATTCCAAGACGAGCGCGAGAAGCGGGAGTCGTTGAAAGAAATCGTAAACACCGCGGCACAGACGATCGGAGACACACTCGCGGGTGTGATCCAGCAGGGAATCGGACGCGCGGGTGGGATCGGGGGGCAGGCCCCGCCGGGACTACCTCCTGCGCGAGCACCGTCCAGCGGCCGCATGCGCCCGTCGACCGCCGCGGCATTTGTCGAAGACGTAGATGACGAACCGCCCGTTCCCGATCGGACATCGATTCCGGGGACACCCCAAGACGGGCCGGAGACACCCGAGGTGGCAGACCCACCCGGCGTCCGGTCGCTCAACTGTTTGAAGTGTGGAACGCCGATCTATGTCCCGATTGACGCACAGAAAGCAGAATGCCCGTCGTGCCATGAGGTGTACCGGGTCACCCGAGGGCCAGCAAACTCCACTACACCGTCGGCGACGCCGTCGGTACCACAGACGCCTGTCGAAGAATCCGCGCCCGCTGCCGCGCCGAAGGGTCGGCGAGGAAAATCGACAAAGGGCTCGTCAAGCGCGTCGCGACCTCCGGGTAAGCCCCCGGCCCCCACCCCGGCTGCGGTCGAATCGTAGAGGTGGTATATGGCTGATGGCAATGGGTTCGTTGTGACAACGGTTCGTAAAATCCTGAACGTGTCGCTCCAAGGGACAACGCCGGGACAACTCATCGATGCAATCAGGACAGATGCGTCACTCATGGGGGATGCTGCCGACCACGTACGATATTATGCAGGACTCGTCCCCCCATTTGCAATGACAATGGCGGGGCGGCAACTGTCCCGCGTTAATTCCTCGTATCCGGGCGGATTGTTCGGATTGATCATGGATTGGCTTGCAACAGATCAACCGGTATATCACTCGTTAATCTTAAATACCGAGGGGGGTAAAGAGTGGTTGAAGACACAGGTGAGGGAAATCCTCGACGGATTGGGGATTCGCATAGAGGGGGAATTGTAAATGGGATCGTTCCAAAACGCGCTTGTGAAGGCGCTGCCGGGGATCATTGGGACGGGGATTGCGGTAATCGGAGGGAAATTGATCGATGCGGTCTTCCCTCCGAAATCTTCTGCCCAACTCTTTCAGGAGTATTATAAGGCAGTTGAGAACAGCAATCTCCCAAAAACTGAGCAAGAAGCCGAATCGATCCTTTCAGGCCGTAACAGATCCCCCGCCCCATCTCCAACAGTCGCTGCTCCAACAGCCGCTGCTCCAACAGCCGCTGCTCCGACCCCGCCGACCGTTCGGGACTATAATGCATCCGGTCGGAACGACATGGCTGTGATGACTGAAAGCATCGCCAACGCAATCGATTCACTTAAGTTGGCGAAGGATCACACCCGATGTAGTCTGTGTCGAGCAACCCTGGCCGAACTAGAGCAGGAAGTGAGAGAGAAAACAGCGTTCATCCAGGAATCAACTCGCCTGTGGAACGCGATGCAGGATCTAAAGGCACAGGGTGTGTTGCAAAAAGACGCCACGTGGAGCGAGTTGACAGCAGAACAAAAACAACAGGTGAAAGCATATGCAGGTAAATAACGGAGATCAGACGATCGAGATCGACGACGGAATGTACTGTTCCATTGCGGTTGATGAGGCACTGAACAATATGTGCCAGGGTAGTGAAGCCGCGTTCCGCGAGGTGGCGATATCATTCTTCGGATTCAACGAAGACGATCTCGCACGGCTGTTCCCAATTGAATCGAGGTATCGGGACGTTCTCGACGAGGGGCTTGCCGACGGACGATGTCTTGACTTCGCAGAAGTCCGAATATACGTCCTTGCTCTCGCATGGGACAAGATGAAAGATGAGGGCGTGTCGCCTCGGTCGGCAATCCAATCTGCGTGGGTGGACGTCCGGTTCATGTGCGAGGAATATGGGGTGCGGCTGTAATGTCACTTGCGCCACCGGAAGCATCCCCGGAACTCTTTGACGAGTCGGATGTCGACGCAAACAGCGCAGAGATTGACGGGGAACTTATTATCGTTGGTGCCGAGGAGTGCCCCAATTGTGGTGCGGTAAAGAAACTCTTCGAGGAGGAGTTGAACAACGGAGGCATCCGGTATATTGACATCGAGTCCGAAGAGGGGCAGGCGATCGATGCTCTGTTTGACCGGATCGAAGCGGTACCGTTTGTTACCTACCACGACAAGAAAAAACGCCGATACACGGAATGCGACCTCGCACCAGAGGGCGACGATATGGAAACTGCCATCTGGACAATTGCGTGCGATGTACAGAATGAAGAAAAGAGTCGCACGATGCCCGCGGAGCGATTGTGATGCCGCTTTCTCCCGCGGGCAGGATCGTTTGTATGTATGCCTTGGACGCAAAGATCCGGGAAATAAACGGCCAGTTGGCGCACTATCGCACAACCGCCGTCGATCCGTACATCGACCACGAATGGATTCGGCAGCAAGAACTAATGATCGAAATGCTGACAAACGATCTGGCGTGCCTGAGAGATGAGTAACCCATTTAAGCGAATCCCGCTATCACGGATCGACGACCCTCGGTTACGGATAGTCATGACGATGCTCCGATTGGATAATCCTGCCCGTCCCGCGGAAATCGCATCTACATCCGGGCTGTCGCCGCAACTCGTTGATTATCACATCAGAGGTCTCGTAACCGCGGGCGTAGTGATAATGATCCCGGACGAAGATACCGGGACGCGATACTATGCTCTCCAGTCGCCGTTTTACGACCGAACGTTCATGGAGGGTATGGCACAGGCGTTGCTTCCCGTTGCGCAGGCAGTCAGTATGTCTCTCGAAGTTCCGGACGAACACGATCCAGTGTCGGTCATGAAAGAGACCGTTCGATACATGGTGAATGTGTTCCTTTGCACCGTCGGGCGGGACGAATAGCCAATTCTGCCGAAAAAACAAAACATTTTTGAGAAACCTATATAACCCCACCGGACGATGTGGGTGTGAGGAAAGAAACATGGTTTCCACGAAGAAGATTGGCGGTCTGGAGATCACCATCGGTGCTGGCGGTCTTCGGTTCAAGAAGAGGAAGAGCGCGTTCAACATCGCGGTCGGCAAATGCATGAAGGAATCCGGCGTGACCCCTGCGGGCCAGGGTCGGTACAGCAAGAAGTTCCAGAAGCAGTTCGTCCAGTGTGTCGACCAGCACTCCAAGAATGGTGTGCGTGACAGCGTCAAGGCCCGCTACGGTCTCTAAGCCGAACCCAGCGGATTGAACGTCACGGATTGAACAAACGGAACGGGTCGGGAACTCCCGACCAACCGTTATTAGCGAACAATTAAAAAAAGAATCTCTTCTTATCACATTAACAGGTCAAAGTCTACCCGGTCTCTATCGCCATCGACGACGATATCGGCCCCGTACTTCTTCCGCATGGCTTCGACAACGCCCAAAAACCCACGCGCCGGGTACGTCTTCCCTTCGTCCTGCCGGAGTATATACCCTTGCGACGTGATGCTCAGGAAAAATTTTGCAGACATTCCTTCGCGGGGATCGCCTTTAACAACAATCTCGTAATCGTCCCATATTTGTTCTGGTGTTGCCGATCCCATATCGAGGAACGACAAAACCACATCGGCTCTTGTGGTTGACCGCTTCCGCTTCCCAAACGCCAGTTCGTATGCGGCTTCCGTCAACTCGTCCCGGCTCACGGTTCCAGAACTCCGGGAAACCATCGTAACACGCTGTGCCGTGAGTCCCGCGAGTTCAGCCCGAACCGCAGCGCGAAGGGCGGGGGCAAGGTCGATCGCCTCTCCACTCGGTGCGTCGGCCACGGGTGCGGGGGGCTGAACCCGCAGATCCACAAGACCGTAGATCGAGACAATTTCGTGGTCGATCTTCTGAATGGCTGTGTAGAGATCAATCTCGTTGCGGGCAAGAGCACCTGCAATTTCTTCGAGTCTCTCGCTATTCTCCTGACAGATGACTGTTGCCTCGGCAACGCTAACGTTGTACCGGGAAATCGCTGATACACAGGCCAATGCTACAAGTTTGCGGGAGACTGCGAGGGATAGTTCCTCCCGGATACCTTCGCGCGAGGGTTGTGGTCGCAGGGCGATGATTTTGTCGAGGTCGCGCAGGCGTTCTTCCGGAGTCTTTGGTGGAGCCTGCGACGAGATTGGAGCGGGTGCCGGTTTCTGGGCAGGTGTCGGTTTAACAACGGGCGTGGGGGTAGTTCGCAACGTCCCGTCCGCGACCGTAACCACATCTTCCCCGACAACCGAAACTGCGTCGGCCTTCTCGGGGGGGATGACCCCAAATGTCTTCAGGTCAATGCCGCGGAGGTTCACAACGTGCATGAGCCGATTCGTTTTGGCTTCGGCAACCTCTGCACGGACGATAGATCGATTGCTCTCTTCAACGAGTTTCCGCGCCCGATTCACGGCAGATGTGTAGTTCTTGTATTCCCTCTCATATGCGACCCAGTTCCCATCGACATCGAGATACCGGATGATGAACGAATCGCCTGGGGGCAACTCGGATGCTTTGTCATCTGGGTTGAATCCCGGAGGGGATACAAACACTCGCTTGTTGTTATCTTTTGTGTCGATTACGGAAACCCACACAACGCCGGGTTCGCCGAACAACTTCTCCGCCCGCCGCGTTGCCTGATACTCCGATTTATACCTTTTCTCGAAGATCCGCGGCGACGTCCAGTTCTTCTGGAAATACTGGACAACAAATTGCCCCTCGCTTTCGGGTTTCAGAATTCCGCGTTCCGCTGCTTCTTTCCCGATAGACCGCCGGGACGTACCGCTGACGTCGATAACCGTGCGTCCGGTGCCCGGAGCGGGGGTTTTTTCACCTTTCGGTTCCGCGGGGGGAGACTTGACACCCCTGTACACATCTCCGTGCATCTGGATGATCATCCCATAGACGTCTCGCGGGAACCACGGGATCAGATTCACCAAATCGTCTTCATATGGAACGACGAGGTCGTACAGTCCCATAGCGACGATTGCCGGGACGTCTGGGGCGGCTTCCCCGGTGCGAAGGTTTGTGAACGTGTGCCGGGTCTTGTCGTTTGGATTCGGGCCATCGTAGACGAAAAACTCGTCTGAACGGGAATGTACAACAACAATGCCCGGTTTCATGAGCGGTTCCGTGAGTTTTACCCGCTTCCTCAACCGAAGCCCGGAAATCACATTTTCGCTAGAGATTTTCTTCTGCGCTTCTCCCGGAACCGTCGGAATCGGTGCGTCTGCCCGATGCACAATGTCACCCGTTTTTAGGTTTCGTACAATGAATACCTGCCCGGACTTTATATGCAGGTCGTTTGCAAGTGACACGGCTTCGTCAAGATCCGTTGTCGGGGGGTTCTCCGTCTCATATGGCGACCCTTGGTGAACCATATAGACGCGGTATTGCACCGGGCGCACAGTTTCCTTGAGGCGCTTTGCTTCATCGCTCAACTGGAATTTCTTGTAGTTGGCATTGACTTCGTCTATCTTGACAGGGGTACTCACCCCGGTGTGCAGATCCCGGAGGATATACACTTTCCCCAACTCAGGATGTGCCGTCTGCCATCCGGTGACTTTGAATACAGCCTGACGAGTGCCGTCCCACACGGTTGTGTTCTTCTGGAGTATGGGTTCGGTGATCGGAACCCAGTTCTCCTTGATTTCAAGAAGGCGTTTCACATCCTCCTTGCTGTATAACGTGTTCGTTGCCATGTCACGACCTAATAGGAAGAATGGTAGGTGGGGTATTTAACGGCTTGGATCGCCGTTCTCCGCATGACCACAGTTTTGGTTTGTATGCTCATATCAAATCACTCCAACTCCTAACTCATTATTATCCTCTTTTATACATTCACATAGTTTTTTGTACACTTGCTCTGCCACGACTTCCGCAAGACGAACTGGTACAGCATTTCCAATTTGTCTATATTTGCTATCCAAGTCTCCAACAAACTGCATTCCTTTGGGGAATGTCTGAATTGCGGCCGCTTCTTGCCATGAAAAACGCCTTGTTATTCCTTCTCCGAATTTCCATAAATCTTTTTCAAGTTTTTTCATATCAGGGCTAGAAGGATGGAGCGGGACTTGTTTCGCCATCGCAGGAATAGTATAAGATACTTCATCCCAACCTCTTTTTCTATTTCGACTCATATATCGGGAACTATATGGTGCATGACAAATATCTTCTGGTGATGGTTCAGGTAAACCTGCCAATGCTTCCCCTAAAGTTACAATCTTGTCATGTTTTTCAGGAAAATCGAAATGAGTAACTCCCAAATCGTTCCTAAAACCGACGATGATGACTCTTTCCCGGTACTGTGGAACGCTATAATCTTTTACATTCAATAATTTATAAAACAATGTATATCCTTTTTCATACATATCGCTTATAATGGCTTGGAAAATTTCGCCATCTCCTAAGGTTAGCATACCCTTCACGTTCTCGCCAACAAAACAGAGGGGTTTTTTCTCTTCTAAATATTTAACATAGTATTTATAGAGCACATTCCTACTATCGTTTAACTGCCTCGGCCCTGCAAGTGAGAATCCCTGACATGGCCAACCACCTAGTAAAATATCTGCGTTCGGTATTGTAGAAACATCTATTTTTGTAATATCACCTTGTACTACTTCCGCAGTACTCCAGAGGCGATGGGTGGCACATGCATCTTCATCTATATCATTTGCCCATATTACTTTAAATCCTTGTTTTTCGAATCCCATATCTAAACCGCCTGCGCCTGCGAAGAAGGAAACGGCAGTGAATTCTTTTGCATCTTCCATTTTTAACCATCTACCTTTTTGCGAATACAACCATCTAACGCCGCTATTACATAGGTAAGTGCAAGGTGGATGCGCTATCATTAAATCCCAACCTTCGTCAAGAATATCTCTTACATCACCCTGATAATGATTACCAGGTTGTTCAGTGGGCAGCAAATCACATGATAAAACGTCATGTCCACCTTTAGCAAAAGCATCTCTTACTATGCCCGAAAATTCACACGCAACTAGGACTTTCACCCTACCATCTCCTCCAGTGCATCATCCGATTTTCGCTTCATCTCTAATGCCCACTTTACCTCTTGTTCTGTGACATCCCCGAATCTAAGCCGGGCGATTGCTGACGAAATCCGGTACACACTGCCGATCCACCGCCCGGTCTTTCCCGCACCCTCACGCTTGAAATAACGTTCGAATACGGAACCGAGCCGTTCGGGATCGTCGAACG
>LFRM01299977.1_pt1 | contig 13716 bp, 8 predicted proteins | sample 618341 | NCBI WGS metagenome assembly LFRM01 (sample SAMN03654438, study PRJNA283298) | anaerobic digester metagenome | isolation source: pool of bioreactors CSTR01a, CSTR02a, and CSTR03a thermophilic anaerobic... | place: Denmark: Kgs. Lyngby | collected 2014-05-21 | reverse complement strand
CTACAACATATATTTTGTATACCTTTTTAGCCTATTTTCGCAGGATAAACGATTATGAAACCTTGGGCGGGCTGTTTGAAGAAATCAAGGATCAGTTGGTAGAGAAGAACATCGCAGAACGCTTGTGGGCGTTGTTTGAAGAGCTTTTAGATACCGTCATCAATGCGATGACTGAATCGGGTGTTGTTGATATTCAAGCCTTTAAGACCTCTCCTGAATATGTACAGATCAAGGAGCTATTCGATGACTCGTTTTTGGGTAAACAGTTATTCCAAGATGATAAGGTGGCTTAAGACCCCATATTGGAATAGCTGAGAAATCCCATGATAACGCATATAGTTGTCGAAAAGTTTAGCCTGTAGACCCCGTTTTTAGGGGTGCGAAACTTAAGTAAAAAGGGTTGACAATCCATGGTTTTGTGTGGTAACTTAACAATACAACATATATTTAAAACCTGCTACTATTTTTTTGTAAAAAACGACAAAAGTTTAGTTTAACGAATGAGTAAATGAAACAAGCAACTTGGCTAGCCATCGCGCTAGCGATTTGGTACAATAAAAGCATAGAAAAAGGAGCAGAAAACCTATGGCTGGCAATTCAAAAGATTCAAAAATCCTCGAATATAAGGATACGATCAGTCAACTGAATATAACCCTTACCACACAGACAGAGCGGATCAAGTCTTTGCAAAAGACCTTAGAAGCAGACCGCCTTGAGAAGGAAAATCTTCGTCAGCAGATTGAATATCTTACGAAGAAACTCTTTGGTACTTCCAGCGAAAAACGTAAGGAAGTCGATGGACAGCTGAATCTTTTCGACGAAGCTGAACAGGAAGCTGACAGTAGCTGGAATCTTGAACTGCCAGATGATATCACTGTTCCAGCCCATAAACGTAAAGCGAAACGTACTCATGCAGAACTCTTTAAAAATGTACCATCCTGTGATGAAATCATTTCTTTACCAGAGGAAGAAAGAAACTGTCCCTCCTGTGGTACGCAGATAGAATGTATAGGCAAAGAATTCGTTCGTCATGAATTCCGTTTCATACCTGCAAAGGGTAAAGTTGTAAATATTTATCGTGAAACATACAAATGTCCAGAGTGCGCTGTATCAGAGGAAAACCCTGATGAACAGATCTTTGTGAAAGCCCCTGTTACGGATGCACTGATTCCTGGGAGCTATGCATCTGAATCTGTAGTTGCCTGGGTTATGAACCAGAAATATCAGAATGGTATGCCGCTGAAAAGGCAAGAGCAGGATTGGTCACAGCTTGGTGTTGCCTTAAATCGTGGGACACTTGCTAACTGGGTTATTTATTGTGCGGAACACTATTTCAGTCCTGTTTATGATTACTTCCATCGTCAGCTGCGGGGGAGGCAGTATCTTATGGCAGATGAAACACGGGTCCAAGTATTAAAAGAACCGGAACGTAATCCGGAAACCGATTCCTGGATGTGGCTGTTTCGCAGTGGAGAGGATGGCCTTCCACCGATTGTGCTCTACCATTATACAGAGACACGAGCCAAGTACAATGCAGAAAGCTTTCTGGGTGGCTTTTCTGGATATCTGGAGACGGATGGTTATCAGGGATATAACAATCTCCCTGGCATCAAACGATGCTCATGCTGGTCGCACACCAGGCGTTATTTCATAGATGCTGTGCCAAAAGGTAAGGAGTATGATTACAGCATACCAGCAGTACAGGGGGTTCAGTTCTGTTCCAAGCTTTTTGAATGCGAACGGTACTCAAAAGCCAAAAATCATTCTGCTGACCAAAGAAAGGAATTCCGCCTCACGAAAGAAAAAGCTGTTCTTGAAGCATTCTGGAACTGGTTGGATCAGCAGAAACCAGTCAAAGGCACCCGCTTTGATAAAGCGGTGAACTATGCCCAAAATCGGAAAGACACACTTATGACCTATCTTGAAGACGGTCACTGCAGTTTTTCCAATAATCTTAGTGAAAATGCCATCAGACCATTTACTGTAGGTAGGAAAAACTGGCTATTCAGTGCTAGTCCCAAAGGAGCAACCGCCAGTGCTATGGTATACACCATGGTTGAAATGGCTAAAGCGAATGATTTGAACACCTATAAATATCTAACGTATCTATTGACACAACGGCCAAACGAAGGCATGTCAGATGAGTTGCTAGAGCAACTTACACCCTGGAGCGAAGCTGCCAAAGCTAGCTGTCAAAACTAAAATAGAGTAAAACGCTTGCATCTATCTTTGGTGCAAACGATATTTTGTCAATAGCGTAGGATTATTTTGCGCTTACATTGAGTTTTATAGAATATTGTGTTCGTGTATAAACCTGTATATATAGTTGCTAGGAATGGGGGGGCAATCATATGTTGAAAGATAAGTCCTGTCCCGAATTAGTTTTCTGGGATGGCAATGAGCAGCAGAGTAAGACCAATATCTATTTGGTAGGGCGTAGGGTCCAAGATATCGTCTTTAGTATCTTGGCGATGATTGTACTGAGTCCCATAATGCTCATTACCATGATTGCGATTCTGATTGATGACCCAAGCGGCAGTCCGATTTATAGACAGCAGCGATGTGGGCGCGATGGGAAGCGTTTTGCCATGTTCAAATTTAGATCTATGCATATGGGTGCAGAGGCGCGATTAAATGATTTACTAAAGGATAACGAGCGAGATGGCCCAGCTTTTAAAATGAAAGAAGATCCTCGGATTACCCGGGTGGGAAGATTTATCCGCAAGACTAGTCTTGATGAATTACCACAGCTATGGAATGTACTTATAGGCGAGATGAGTATTGTTGGACCGAGACCGCCTTTGCCTAGAGAGGTTGTAAAGTACACTAAATTTCAAAAGCAGCGACTGTGTATTCGACCAGGAATTACTTGTTATTGGCAGATTCAACCGAATCGTCATGCCGTTCCTTTTGAGGAATGGGTGAGACTAGATCTGAAATACATACGTGAGAGAAGCTTTTGGGTCGACTGGAAGATTATTTTAAAGACATTTAAGGTTGTTATCAGCAAACAGGGAGATTAAATAATCACACGATTAAAGGAAGAGATTTATTATAGGGGTGGAGTTTTGAAAAATTTAAAATTGACTAATTTAGAAAATGTAAATATTACTGTTGCAGGTGGTGGTTATGTTGGCTTATCTATGGCTTGTTTGATGTCAGTAAGGCATAAAGTATGTCTTGTTGACATTGATTCTGAGCGCGTGGATATGATCAACCGCCGTTGTTCCCCTTTAAAAGACGAGCATATCGAAGCTTGTTTTAGGGATAATGAGCTATCACTTACCGCAACATTAGATGGAGCAGTGGGTTATAGCAATGCAGACTTTGTTATTATCGCTGCTCCTACTAATTATCAGGATACCACCCAGAAAATAGATACAACTGCAGTGGAGGATGTGATTCGCCAAGTTATGCGTTATAATCCTCAGGCGGTTATGGTAATCAAATCCACTGTCCCTGTAGGCTATACAAAAAGCATCCGGGAAAAGACGGGATGCAATAACATCATATTTAGTCCGGAGTTTCTTCGAGAGGGGAATGCATTATACGATAACCTGTATCCCAGTCGCATTATTGTGGGGTATGACCAAAGTGATGTGCTTCTAGGGGAGGCTGCGGAAATTTTTGCCGCCTTGTTGGAAGAAGGGGCTATGAAGACGGATATAGATGTCCTTTTTATGGGCAGTACAGAGGCGGAGGCGGTAAAACTCTTCGCCAATACCTACTTAGCGCTTCGGGTTGCTTATTTCAATGAGCTAGATACGTATGCAGAATGTAAAGGGCTCAATACTCAAGCGATTATCGACGGTGTGTGCTTGGATCCTCGCATCGGTTCCCACTATAACAACCCATCTTTTGGCTTTGGGGGGTACTGTTTGCCAAAGGATACGAAGCAGCTTTTAGCTAACTACGGTGATGTGCCGGAGAATCTTATTGGGGCGATTGTAGAAAGTAATCGAACGAGAAAAGAGTTTGTTACGGAGCGGGTGCTGAAGATGGCTAATTATTATGAGGGGGATAGTCAGGAATTCGGCAACTCTAGTGATAGTCCTTGTGTGATCGGCATCTATCGTTTGACGATGAAGAGTAATTCCGATAATTTCCGTCAAAGTAGTGTGCAGGGGATTATGGAGCGCATGAGGGGGAAAGGCGCAACCATAATCATCTATGAGCCAACTTTAAAAGATGGCAGCTTATACAATGGGTACCGGGTTGTGAATGATCTGGAAAAATTTAAGCAGCAATGCCGGGTAATTGTAGCGAATCGCTATGATGGAGGTCTAGATGATGTTCCCGACAAGATTTATACCCGAGATTTGTATGGCAGAGATTAAAGACTTATTTAGTTAGATTTTAGAAGTCTTGTTTAGCGGCAAGATTTTTTAAAATAAAGAGGAGTACAAATAAGAGGAGCAAAGGAGAGAGAGTAAAGAATGAATACTGAAAACCAAGCAATGACGGGGTATCCAACCAAAGATCTACCTTGGATGAAGTATTATCCGGAGGCACTGATCAAAAATCTATCGGCGCCCGATAATACGGTACTGGAATACCTTGAGAAAAACTGTCCCGGTGAGGACGAAATTGCGATGCACTATTATGGAATTGACATCACGTGGAAAGCAGTGTTTGAGCAGATTGATTTGACTGCTCGTGCGCTCAAGAGTCTAGGATTTGGCGAAGGGGATCAGATTCCCGTATTTATTTGTGCCACACCTGAATTCGTTTACTTATTACTGGCAGCGGAAAGAATTGGCGCTTCCATCTTGTGTAGAGACAATACTTTGGAAGAGAATGCGGAAGCAGTTAAGAAGAGTGGCGCGAAAATGATTTTTGCCCACGATTATCTGTCTCAAGAGGAGTTAAGTGCCTATCGCCACACGGCAGGGGTGCACTGCGCTGTCTTGCTTTCACCGTATCGCAGCGGACAGTACCGGGATACACCGGAGCACATTCGTCAATTTATTGATGAACAGTACAGTGACAAGCCGGCCTATGGTCCTAAAACCGTGGGTTGGGACGCGTTCTTGGAGTTTGGCAAAGCCTATGAGGGTGAGGTGGATGCCGCCAGGGACATTAATCGTCCTTTGTATAGGGCTTACACCAGTGGGTCTACTGGTCCTTCAAAGCAGGTGATTCACTGTGCCCGCACAATGCTAGGCAATTTGCACCAGATGAATTTCTACGGCTCTTCTGATGAGTTTAGAGCCAATTGGATGGTAACCTGCTTGCCACCAAGCTTAGTCGCAGTGGTTGTGGCCATGGTACTTTTACCACTGGCTTCTAACAAGCTATTAATTCTCAATCCGTTCTGTCGTCCAGAAGATGTGGATTTGGAATTGATGCGTTATCGTCCCAACTGTTGGCCGACGGTCCCCATGTTGTTTGAAAATCTTGTGCGCAGTAAACGGGTACCTGATGATTACGACATGTCCCATTTGATGTCTTGTGGCGCGGGTGCGGAGGCGTATAACAATCATCAGATTCTACGGGCCCAGAAGTATTTTGTCGATCACGGATGTAAGGCAAGATTTACCACCGGATACGGCTGTAGCGAGGCAGGTTCTAACATGACCTTGCCGATGTCTCCAAGACCCATTGCTGATGGCAACGTGGGAATTCCTATGCCCTTATCGGTTATCGCCGCTTTCAAACCGGGCACTCAGGAAGAGCTTAAATACAACGAGATCGGGGAAATTTGTTTTGCCAGTCCCAGTGTGATGCTAGGTTATGATAGCAAAAAAGCAACGGCTAGAGTCCTGCAAGAACACCCAGATGGCCGGATGTGGTTACACACCGGAGATATCGGTTACGTAACGGAAGAGGGCGTTGTGTATGTCTTAACCCGGGGAACCGCTCACCGTTTTGGCTTTGAAAATTGTGAGTTAGCCACCTTGCCTATGGAGAATCGTCTTGCAGATGCCAAGATTGAAGGAATTCAAGATGAGTTCTTTGTAATTGCTCCAGACCCGGAGCATCGTCATCACTTTTTACCGTACTTATATATCGTTTTAAAAGATGGTTATACCTGTGAAGACGTTACCGCTAAGATTGACGAGTGTCTCGAAGATTATATGAAGCCGGTTGAGGTTAAATGTATAGCAGAGCGCCCGTTCTTCCACTTCAAGACCAACCGTATAGGTCTGATGAAGGAGTTGATGACAAAGGAATAAGCTACAAGTTAATAGGACACTTTTTAGAGAGATTTATTTTAGAAATTTATTTAATGGAATGGAGGGTAATTAAATGAAACATAGCTCAAAAAAACGCTTTTTAAGCATGTTCCTCTCAGTGGCACTTTTGGTAGGGATTTTTGCCACACCTGCTTATGCCGCACCTGAGGAACAAGAGCCCCAAGCCCCTGTTATCGCTGAAGAGGAACAAGCTGCAGAAGTAGTTGAAGAAGTAGCTGAGGCCCCAGAGGCCGATAATACGCAAGCAGACATTGGCTCTTTATCGATAACAATCGAAACCCCTTTGAACAGTAACATTACGCTCAACGGAACGGAAATTATGGCTGCTGCTGATGCTGCAGTTGCAGGGGTAGATACAAGTCAAGAGGTAGATACTAGCGAACCTTCAATGCAAATCGTTGAAGCTGAACTGGATAATATTACAGTTCTGGACGAAGCAACAAGTGAGCCAGTTCTCTTGACCGAGGAGCAAAAAGCACAGGCTTTAGGTATGTATCAAATGTATCTAGACCACTGGAAAAAGAATGCCGACGTGTTGGGAGTTCAGATGCCCTTTTATCTTCAGTACAACGATAACGAAGACGGGCTAGGAATACTGGGTGAAATGCTAGTTCTAGCTGGTCTCACGGTAGATGATGTTAGAAGCGGATTGTATAAGTTTGAAGACTTAACCGGTATGATTATGAACTTCATGTATGGGGATCAATTAGGTGTGGAATTTTACGGAGAGGCTATTCGTACTCGTCGTGATGAGGCTATGCAGGCAGTTATCGATTCAGGTGCCGAGACTGAGTATCAGAAGCTACTAGTACTAAATGACTGGTTAGCAACGATCAATAGCTTTGATATGTCTTACATCATGAACGCTGGGGGAGAAACTCCCGTTATGATGGCTCAGGAAGCAACAAAGCACGTACATTATGATGACGTATATGACGTATTATATGCAGATTATACAGATCAGATTAAGGCTAGCTTTGAGGCGGAGATTCGTGGGGAGGTAACTAAAGTATTCCATGACCAGGTTTACGAAGGAATTAAGGGCAATTTCTATAAGCAGTACTACGAGGGCTATATAGCAAATCTTGGCTTAGGAGAGAACGAGAGTCCTACTGATGAGCAAAAAGCGGAGGCAGATGCGTTCGCTAATGATGCTGTAGCTACGGCAGAAAAGGATGGCGTAGAGGTTGCACCAGGTGTTACAATGACTTTTGAGGAAATGACTCAGCAAGAGCTTGCTAGCACAGAGAAGAAAGTCACGTTTGATGAAAGTGGCAAGATTGTGATAGTCGAGTCTGGAGGAATGTATACTTATAGTGAGTTCATTGACATGACCGTTCAAACGCAGATGGAAAGTGAAGATCCGGTAGATATAGATAAAGATGGAACTCTAGATATGCCAATATCTCAAGCGATTGTAGTATTTTCACAGCAAGCTGCGGCTGGCTTAACAGACGGTGTCCTTAACTACTGGGAAGGTTGCCACATTGGTGCTTTCGGTGAAGGAAAATCCGTTTGTCTTGGTTACTCCAAAGCGTTCTCCTATCTCGTACAGTATATGCATCCAGAGATTTACGGTGTAGATGGCGCAGACACGGATATGACAGTTGCTGCAAATTGGAAGTCAGCTGCCGATCTATATTATAATGAAAATGGAGAAATAGATATCGAGGCAGACTACTGCACCGACTTGGTACGTATTTCCTATAACGCCAGCGTAACTATGTTCGGCGAAGTTCAGGATAACTTTAACTCCGATCATTTTTGGAATGCAGCAAAAGTGGATGGTCAGTGGTATTATATCGATCCTTGCTACAATGACGTATATACCGAGGTTATGATTCGTGACCGGGTAGAGACAGATGGTAATATCAACCATATGTATTTTATGTTTAGCCATACCACCGCTGCGAATCTCTACGAGGGAAATTACTCCGTAATCAAAACCCTATATGAAACAGCGGCTACGGATCAGACCTACGAGGATGCTTGGTTCTCACGGGCCAAAAGTCATATCACTTCTGATGCAGAAGCTTTCTACTATATATACGATTCCACCGATACCATTTCCATGTTGGAAGACTATAATAACAATTCAGGAAATATTCAAGATCTAATGAATAAGGTTGCGCGGATTAAACTCGTCCGTCATGGTATTACTGATATAGATAACGGTGACGGAGATACAGATTACGATACTTTAGTTGAGTTTAATTACTCAGAAGAAGAGACAGAAGAGTTAGGTGTAGCTCGCGTATATAATCCAGAGTCCAAGGAAATGGAAGAGAATGAACTTCTAACCACTTTATACGCTGCCCATACCGAGCAAGCGGAAATCTATCCTTCTATTGCGATTACCAGTGCTTACTATAATGGCAAGGTGTATTTCAATCTATCTACCTGCATCTTAAGTTATGAGATTGAAAGCGGTAACATTGAACTAGAAAAGCAGTATACGACGACTTATGGTTTAAGAGACACAACCAACGCCTTTGGCGGTATGTCTTTTAGCTTGATATCAAGCCCAGAGGGTGCGAATTTTACGTTTGAAAATCACCCAATTGCTGGTATACTTCTTCGGGGCGAGCACCTAACGGTTTCGATTGCCACCAATATGGCGTACATTTCTGGTAAGGACGACGGTGTTCGTTCTCTCGATAATGGAAATTACACCGCCGACTCGGAAGCCTCTTATGGATATGAGTTTGAAGAAAGCAATTTCAATACCGATTATTCGAATTATAGTATGGGTGATTACGACGACTCGATGCTAGAAATGTTTGGCAATACTAAGGAAATTAATGACAATGATGAATTCATGTGGGTTGCTAACCTCGTTGGCGTCGAAGCTCTCGTTGGTATGCAAGAGGAAGTAGGGCTCGAGTATCAGTCATTAGAACATGACCATCATTATCTCAAATACGATGAGACTTATTTTACAAAAACGGAAGAGGGCACTTGGAACACAGGATTCTGCTATGTGTGTACCGTTTGTGGTAAGGCTGTAGAAGAACCAGTTGAGCCCACCGATAATGATATGTGGGGTTCTACTGGCACCTCTTATGAGGATCAGATGGCTCAGTATGAACTCGATAAGGCAGAATACGATGCTATCGTAGAAGCAGCTGGTCATACCTACGAGCCTGCGGATCCAGTTTGGTCTCAGAATGAAGAAACTGGTGAGTGGAGCGTAACGTTCCAGAATTTGATTTGTTCTTCCGTATGTGATAGTGTTAAGCATCAGAAGGATTGTCTACTTGGTGACGAGAGCATTACGATTGCCCTTGAGGCTCAAGTTATTGCTACAGCAGAGCTTACCGAAACTACTGGCAACTGTGCCGACGGACTTACGAGTGTGTTTACCGCTTCTGGTGAGACCGAAGGCGGGATAGCTTATACAGCCGTTCACGAAGTCAAAGGTGAGGCTGGTGTGCACGCTTACGAGGGTAAATTTACTTGGACTGAGACAGAAGAGGAGTCAGGCTATACGGTAGTTGCTGATCTAACGTGTACCTCTTGTAAAGCTGAGCTTAAAGATCAGGCGGCGACAGTTACAGTTGCCACAACTGAACCGACTTGCACCGCTGAAGGAAAGATAACCTATACAGCAACGGTGTACGCTGAAGATGAAACCACACCTTTAGCTACAGAGACGAAGGAAGAAGTGTTACCTGTTACTATTGGCGTAGCCGGTAAAACGGTGGAAGTTGTTTCTGCCTACAGTAAGGACCAGACATCCGTCAAGGTTAGCTGGAAAGCGCTTGAGCATGCCGATGGTTATGAAGTATTCCGAGCAACCACGCAAGATGCTGCTGATTGGGATTTGGTTAAGACCATAACCAGCGATAAAGTTGAAGCTTACACTAACGCTGCGATGGAAGAAATTCAGTATCGCAACGTAGGTTTAGACGTTGGTACGACCTATTTCTACAAGGTACGAGCTTACAAAGGTAGCGATGAGAATCCCGAAGAGCGTCAAAATTCAGAATTCTCTACCGTTGTCTATATGCCAGCAGCTGTTTTATTTGACGGACCATACAGTAACTCTACCAGCCGCATTCGCCTCTTATGGAAGGAAGTTGCTGCTTCTACAGGTTACCAAATCTGGAGACTAGAAGAGGATGGAACCTGGAAGATTGTCAAGACCTTAGGCGATCGGGATAATAAATTGGTAGATAATCAAGGAAAGACCACAGCCTACAGTAACACGGGCCTTGAAGCAGGAAAAACGTATACCTATAAAATGCGCGCTTTTGCCATTGTAGAAGAGGGCAAGAAAGTGTTTGGCGCCTATTCGGATGAGTATAAGGTAGCCGTCATGCCAGAAGCAGTGACTTTAGAAGGTAAGAAGGCCGCTAAGGCAGGCATTGCCAATCTGTCATGGAATAAGGCCAATGGCGCAGCCGGTTATCAGATCTGGATGTCCGAAGCGAAAGACGGAACGTATAAGGTAGCTAAGTCAGTCACAGATCCATCCGTTACTAGCTATGATGTGAGAGGCTTAAGCGCAGGCAAGACGTATTACTTTAAAGCACGTGCTTACGTTGAGGTTGACGGCAAGAAGACCTTTGGTGCCTATTCGAATGTGGTTTCGGTTCCCATGAACTAAATAAAGTTAGCAAATATAGAAAGAACCACGCATATAGCCCCCCATCCTTTGGGGGGCTATATGACAGTGGAGAAGAAGAAAATATGGAGTCGAGAGAAAAAGCAAATAAAGAATATCCACTAATTAGTGTGATTGTCCCTACGTATGAACGAAGTGCGCTATTGGCGCGGGCTTTGGATTCCATATATGATCAAAGTTGGGATAGGATACAGGTTGTTGTGGTGGATGATAATGTGCCGGGTAGCGACTGGGAAAGAGAGACCAGAGAAGCGATTAAGCCATACCGAAGCCGAAAGGATTTCCTTTATGTTAAGACTTCTGGTAAACTTGGTGGTGGTGGGGCACGAAATTTGGGGATGCGGCAGTGTAGCGGTGATTACGTTGCTTTTTTAGATGATGATGATCGTTTTCTGCCAGATAAATTATTAAAGCAAATTCATTTTATATTGGAAAATGAATTAGATGGCTGTTACCAGGATGTAATCTGGAAGGATGACCGGGAAAAGCTAGTAGAATACCGCTCTTTGGATTTTACCGGTGATTTTTCTAAGGAGGGCTTACTAAAAGCCCACATTCTCCATTCTCTTTGTCCTACTTCTGTATATATGCTGCGCCGGGACAAGGTGTTGGAGACCCAAGGCTTTGGTGAAGTATCATCAGGACAGGATTTTATCCTCATGCTTCGCTGTATAGAGCACGGTCTTCGCCTAGCTTATATGCCAGGAGCTTATGTGGTCCAGTATTTGCATAGGGGGCCCCGTATTTCTCTAGGAGATAGCAAAATCCGGGGCGAAAATATGCTATATGAATTGAAGCATCAGTACTTTCCTTTACTTTTGCCTGAGGAAAGAAGATACGTGAAGTTTCGCCATTTTGCAGTGCTTGCTTTTGCTTCTGCTAGGAATAAAAAGCTGCTCCACGCATTTGGATATGCCCTGCGCACAGTGGCAGCTTCACCTGCTGATTGTGTAAAAGATGGCATTCGTTTTTTTAAATCGAAATTAAGGAGAGATTAAATGAAGGGAAAGGGTATAGCGGTTATCGGCCGAGTAGCTAAGGATGTGGAGCTTCTAGATGGACAAACGGTGAAAACTCGCGTCCTCTATGAAGAACTGTGTAATCGGTTTCCAGGCCACTCCGTTATTACGGTAGATACGTATCGCTATGGAAAACGCTTTCCCGTGATTTTGGTCAATCTTATTCGTGCCTTTCTTCATAGTAAGCATATATTTGTGCTTCTGTCTCGGAACGGACGAACGTATCTTTTCCCGGTTATTACAGGACTTAATCGGCTGTTTCGCCGCCACCTTTACCACGATGTTATCGGCGGGGCTTTGCCCAAAGAGGCTGCAGCAAGCCCAAGCCTTCGCAAGCAACTAGGTCGCTTTGAGGTGAACTGGGTGGAGACGGTGCAAATGAAGGAAGCATTGCAAGAAGTAGGCGTTACCAATGTAGAAATCTTGCATAATTTTAAGCGTTTGCCGATACTCATTCCGAATCAACTTTCTTTGGAGAGGGAAGAGCCCTATATCTTCACCATGTTTAGTAGAGTGGTACGGGAAAAAGGGATGGATCATGCCTCAAAGGCAGTTGCCGAAGTAAATAGGCGGGCTGGACGTACCCGCGCATTATTGCGGATATACGGACCGATAGATCCGTCTTATGAAGTAGAGTTTATCGCCCTTCTTAAGCAATATGAGGGCGTGGTTACTTATGAGGGCTGTGTTCCTTATAAAGAAAGCGTAGAAGCCCTTAGCAGAAGTTTTGTGTTGCTTTTTCCTTCAACTTATCCGGGAGAAGGAATGCCAGGTACGATTCTCGATGCGTTTGCCGCAGGTGTTCCTGTAATTGCTACGGACTGGCATTTTAACGGCGAATTGGTACATAATGGCATAACAGGTTACTGTTATGATTGGCATAATATGGAACAGTTAACAGAGTGGGTTGCTTACGCTGTTGAACATCCAGAGGAAATAGACCAAATGCGAGAGAACTGCTTACAGGCGGCCCACCTCTATAGCGCGGATGCTGCCATGGAACAAATTTGCCGGCGCATGGGTGAAGATGGAGAATTGTAGTATATGAATGAAAATTTCCCACTGGTAACGGTAATCATTACAACATACCAAAATGTGGAATACTTGCCAAGAGCGATTAAGAGTGTCTTAGGGCAAACGTATTCGCCGATAGAACTAATCGTCGTAGATGATAATTCCCCAGAAAGTCAAGCTCGAACAGACACCGAAGAGGTGATGAGACGCTACCCAGATGTGATATACTTACGTCATGAAAGAAATAAAAATGGCGCTGCGGCCCGGAATACAGGAATTCGCGCAGCGAAAGGGGAATACATTGGGTTTCTCGATAACGACGATTTTTATTTTGCCCATCACATCTCTAGCTGTGTTCAGGCCTTGGAGCAAAACCCAGAGGATGCTTGTGTGTTAACTGGTGTAGTCAAAATCCGGGGGGGCCTGTGCTGGGAGATAAACCGTCCGCCGGAGGGATTAGCTATGGATACCGCCCTGCTTCGTTCAGAGAGAGCATTGGGCACGGGAAGCAATCTTTTCTTGCGCACGGAAGTGGTGAGGGAGCATAAGGGCTTTGATGAGAAGTTTCTACGCCATCAGGACGTGGAATTTGCCCTGCGCATTTTTTCTAAGAATTCCGTATCACGGATTCAGGAAGTTCAGATCGTTAAGGAGATGGACGGGTTTTCTAATGTTCCTAATTTTGAGCGCTTTCGCTCAACAAAACAACAGTTTTTAAATAAGTTTGAACAGCTAATAGCTAGCCTTCCCGAAGAGGAAAAACGGCGGTTTTACGCTGCTTCATACGGTGCACTTTTATACACTGCTTGTCAGGAAGGCGATTCTACGCACATCAACTGGGTTATGACACAACTAAGAC
>LFRM01262288.1_pt1 | contig 13724 bp, 11 predicted proteins | sample 618341 | NCBI WGS metagenome assembly LFRM01 (sample SAMN03654438, study PRJNA283298) | anaerobic digester metagenome | isolation source: pool of bioreactors CSTR01a, CSTR02a, and CSTR03a thermophilic anaerobic... | place: Denmark: Kgs. Lyngby | collected 2014-05-21 | reverse complement strand
GTGTATTTTGATCTTGATAGTTTATCGTTATTGATCTTGGAGTACTATCTAATACATAAGGCCTTGGAGTAAAAACTTCAGTTACTGTATATGTACCAAGTGGAAGATTATTACTTTGGGCAAATCCACCTTGGTTTGTAGTTAAAGTGTCTACAAGATTACCATTTGAATCTTTAATCTCAAAGATAGCTCCATTAATATAATCATTATTAGTTGAAACTTTCAGTATTTCAATTTGAGCTTTTGCTACTTTATTAAATACCTTAACTTCAGTATCAACGCCTGGATCTATTTTGACCTCTTTGATAGTTGAATCAATAATAAGGGGGCTTGGAACAAATATTTCTCGATAGTAGTATGTTCCTGCAAGTAAATCTAACCTATTAGTGTAACCATTAGAGCCAGTTGTATAAGTAGTTGAGTCTGACATATCTCTACTATTAGATATTTCAAATTTAGTATTTGAAACTAAATCATTTGTGTCTTCATTAACCTTTCCAATTCTTAGTGTTCCGTTATGTTCTACCCCAAATGTAACACTATAGATTATTGGGTCAGGGTTTCCACCAGAGATTGCATTTTGTTGAGTTGGGTGTGAGTATAATAGTGGTGTAGTCGCAGTATCATTTTTAATATTGCAATATTTTTTAAACTTAACTACTGCATTTGATGGACTATCTTTTTTTGCTGTTATTTTTAATTGATTGTTTGTTACTACTACCTCCAGGCCACCTTTATCAATTATAGTGGAGTTAGCAAGTACTCCATTAGTATCATTTAGAGTTAAGGTTTCATTTTCAGTAATGTTGTGCACTGTTCCATGAAAACTAGCTGAGTTATTGTGATCATTTACTTTGTTCATAATCTTTGTTTTTTCTGCATCATAATCAATACCTTCAAAATACCAACCAGTATTTATAGTTAGATCATCTCTAATACTCTCAATGTAATGCCACAAGACATGTTGAGTTACAACGTAGTCTTTATTTGATTTGTTAGTGTTATCATAGCCATGATAAATAATTCTTGAAAACATTTCACGCTCTGCATGATTGAAATCAGAAACAGTGTATCCACCACCACTTCCAATGTATACCTCTGGCTCTATACAAAAAGCTTCAATACCATTGGCATAAATCATTTCAAAGTTATAGCCATCTTGACTACTAACAATATCACCCTTTGAATTTTTAGCCTGATAATATCCTTTTCTAATAATATTACTTCTCTTTAAAGTAATATTAGTTCCATTAGCACTTACTGGCTGAACTATAGAAATACTAGTAAGAGCAACAGTCATAAATAATAATATAAATCTTTTAATTTTAGTCATTTAATTTTCCTTTCCTATAATAAATGTAAAAAAGTCAGAATAAATATCTGACTTGATAGAATATAAGTTTTAAATTTATCACCTACTTTCAATAAAAAAGCACTTAAATTAATAAGTGCTTACTGGCTAGTGTTATTTAGTTAGTATCACAAACTTTAAGATATGCAAAATAGAATTGACTTCCATCATTTTGATATCCATCCATTCGAGTAAATCCACGACAGCCAAACTCAGAAATTTCATCTTCTATTTGTTTCTCGCCCCAATTCCAAGCTTCTTGTGATGTCAAAAAGTGTGGAACACTACGGCCTAACTCATCAATGGGCTTTAAGTTGTCTGGTATATAGTTACAAGGTTTAGTTTCATCAAACCAAGCATTTTCACATAAAACATTATCCGCTATTTTTTCAGGCTCTTTATTCTCTACCTCAGTCTTATCTTCCACAGCTTCTGGTTTGATAGTTTCTTCAGGGTTTGCTGTTTCCTCTATAGGCTTTTGAGCCACTGTGTTTTTATTTTCTGTAGTTACAGGCTTATCTTTAATTAATTGTTTTTTTGGGATCACTTTTTTATTAGATTGTTTGGTGTTAGGTTTTAAGTTACCCACAGATTTATCATTATTGTGGATAACTATTGAATTACCAATTTCCTTGCATTCTAAGTTTTCTTTAATATTAGACGTAGTATCTTCCTTGTTAACTAGTACCTTGTCTTTTTCTAATTGAATCTGATCATCAATATTTCTCTTCCCCTTTCTATCATTTTTTATTATTTGATTGTCTTCTGATCCCGATGAGTTTTTTAAAACTACTTTAATATCGGTATCTTTATGTTTATTTTCGTTTGATTGTTTCAGTTCTGCATTACAACCTATCAATTTAAATGATACAATAATAGCAATGATTAACATTAGTGGTTTTCTTTTGTTCATGAATTCATCTCCTATTCGACAACAACATATCAATTTAGTTTATTAAAGTCTACTTATACAAGTAAAGCGCAATTATACAAAATAAGCAGACTAAATAAAAATTTAATTTAAAAGACTATAACAATGTTGTCAGCGACTTTAGGAGCAGGGACAACGTTGATTTCATTAACTGAGGCGCATTCCAGCTACACTTTCTGCGAGCAGATAGCTGCCAAAGGTAAGCGGTGCTTGTTGTTTCCGGAGATGGTATAATATTTATTTAGTGGTATAACTGTCATTTAATAGGGGGTCTTTATAAGTATGGAATATAATAAAAATCGTTTCAATTATAATAAGAGTCTATTTAAACAAATAGGAGAAATGAATGAGCTTATTGGAAGCCTGGCTTTTTCACAACCCATACTTGATATTTCAAAACAAATAGGAGAAATCAATAAAAATATTGGTGCTACTACACTTTCACCAGCATTATTAAACTTTTCAAAACAAATAAGAGAAATGAATATGCTTGTTGGAAGAGTAGCTCTTTCACAGCCGTTACTGGATATTTCAAAACAATTTAGTGAAATGAATAAAATTATAGGAAGCACAGTCCTTTCACCATCAATACTAAATCTATCAAAACAACTATATAATATGAATAAGCAATTAGGTAATGTAGATATTCAATTTGCAATGAATAGGCTTATAGATATCAGTAATACTATTCAAAAAGCCTACGAATCAAATCTTATTTTTCCTAAAGAATTTTCTGAGATAAATTTGAGTGATATAGATTTCAATGACAAAGACATAGAGAAAATTCAATATATAATCAGCCACGAAAACATTGAAATTGCGATTAATGAAGAACTAGTCAAAAGAAAATCAATTTCAAAAACTAAAAGTTATTATAGAATCATTTTCCTTTTATTTCATTATTTACTAATTTTGATTAATGGTTTGGATAATTCTGCACTTTTTTTAGAGCTAGCTAATAAACATTTATTACCAGTTATAGAATCTAACTTAAGTGAAAATGGTCAAATTCATTTTTCACCATTTAAACAAACAGTTAATCAAATAGAAAAGATAATAAAAATATATATTCCAGTATCTGAGTGGAGCTTCATAGGTATAGTTATTAAAAAAGGACTTGCTGTTTATACAAAAAAAAGAAAGGATTCAATTATAAAAGGAAAATTAAAATCCCCATCAATAATTAAAATTATTGAACAAGATAGAAATTGGATACATATTCAAATTAAAGATTTTGATGGAAACATTATTTTAGATGGATGGACTTTGACTCGTTATATAAAAAAAATAAAATAAATATGTTGACAATTATAAATATGAAAGTTATTTAAATTTTTTAAAAAAAGAGTTTAAACGACCTGCAGCGATGTCAAAGTGATGTCAAAAAGTCAGAGACACCTGAGACTACAGAGGCAAATTGAGTCTAAATGGTATGAAAATAGCCCTTTTGAGACGCATGAGACAAACGGTCTGTGGAGTGGGAGTAGCAGCAAAATTTTATGAGAAGAGTCAAAAATCCCTTTATATAGTCCAACTTTAAGGGTTCACATCATAGAGACCTTTTACACCAAACACTTTTATTTAATCAAAAATAATAGTATACTTAACTAGAGAATCCTACGGACAAAAAATTTGAAGAGGAGAACAATTATGAAGAAAAAACTTTTAAAAATAATTTTAACGTTTTCTTTTATTAGTCCCACTTTTGCTAATATAAATGCACTTGTTTTAACAGGAAGTACTTATACTCGTATTTACGAAAAACTGTATCCTGTACGATTAGAAGTTGGAGTCAGAGGTGCTGATTGGATAGTTCAAGGTAATTATTTTGTTTACCCAAAAACATCACATTTACAACTTGTTATGAATGGTAATAGATACTCATTAAAAGCTACATCGACAGGAGAAAATGATGCCGTACAAAGAGAAGACACAAGATTTGTTTACGTTGTTTCACCAAATTACTCGAAAGAAGTTGATAATATAACTTTATATCGCAGAAATACAACACTAAGACCTAGATCTATTTCTATTAATGAATAAATAGTACGTTAAGGGATTCTCAATATAATTTAAAAGAGGGATATTATGGCACTAAAAAAAAATCAATTATTATTATTATTAATCAATTTTTTAATTTCTGTAGCTTTAATTATGGTTTTGGGTTATGTAAAAGAAATGACTTTTTTCAATAACGGTTTACCTTACAGTTTAACAAAAAACTATATTGAACTGAAAGGGGGAAATAAAAGTATTAATTACGAAGATATAAAAAATCTAAATATTACTCTTATAGCAGAATATCAAAATGAAGAATATTTAGGTTTACTTGATACTGACTTTTATTTTCAGAAAGAAAATATATACACTGTAATGGGAATAACCAGATACTTCAGCGAATCTGACTATCGTAGCAAAACTAAGTCGAGTATTTTTGTTACAAGTAGTGAAGATGTTTTAAAATGTAATTTCGATATAAAGAACATTGCTAATAATTTAGTTGATGATTATATATTTTGTGTAAATAATCAAATTTCTTCTTTTAAATCACCTGTAAAGGATGTCTTAAATTATACATCAATTGAAGATCTACCAAATAAAGTTTATATTGATTCGAGCAAGCACAATGATTTAACTATTTTGTACAATAAACTAATTAACTTAGGATATGAAGAAATGCCTAAAGACGTACCTTCTTTAACACAATCTATTTCTAATGGAGGAAAAGCAAATATATTCCTTGCTTGCGTATTATCCTTATACATAATTTTTGCAATAGTTTGTTATTATCAGTTGATCTATAATAAAAAGACTTTAAGTTTACATTCCTTTTTAGGCGGTGGAATGTTTTCTACTTTGAAAAATACGTCTCTTATATATTTTAAAGGGCAATTAATTATTCCTTTTTTAATTTTTCCTATCTATTCTTTTTATAGGAATTTGAATTTATTTATAGCATATCGAGATTTCGATATAGTAATATTAATTTTTTTCCATTTAATTGTAATAAATCTTACTTACATTAGTTTATTTTATGTATTTTTTAAAGAAAGTATTCAATTAAAGGAGGTTAAAAATGTTAAATAATATACTTTTAGGAGTAAAAGACTTTTGGTTTTCTTTTTGGGAAAACATTATATATATACTTTTTTTGAGCGGTACAATATTTATTTTAAATATTTCTCTTATGGCTATGATAGTTGATATAGACTACAATGACTTTCAAAGAGAAATAACTGATTTTACTAAAACCAACGTTAAATCTCATGTTATTTCTTATAATGTTGGTTATGAAGACGATACTAATATCGAATTATTAAATTCTCTTTCGATGTCTTACAAAGATGGTGATTATACTTATATTACAGACTCTATAGAGAAGGATAACAAACTGTATTTAATTTATTATATTTTTGGAGCTCCAAAAGAATTTCCGCTTTTTGATTCAGAAAACATTTCTGTTTTTTCTATAAATTATAATGATAATGATAATTTCAGTCTATCTGTAGATGATCAAGATATTAAAATCCAACAAGTTTTAGAAGATGATTTCAAATCTCCTTTTACCGACCCTTATAATACAATTACCTCAGGAGAAGATTATATTCTTTATATGGTTATAGAAAATCCTAATCTAATAGAATGGATTGATCCTAATATTCCTGAATCGGTACATGAATTAGTAGATAATTCATATATTTCAATAGAACATTTTGATGATTTTAAAGAAATATTTATAGATACTTTTTTAGAAGTTGTTCCTATTCACTATTCTCTAGGAATGCAAGAAACAAAATATATAATGACTTTTATAATTCCTTTAATAATAATTTTAATAGCAGTGTTTTTTATTTCAATCTACAATATTATAAAAGGACTAATAATAAAAAAAAGTGAAGAATTTACAATTCATTTACTTTGTGGAGCCACTTTAAGTCAGATATCTATTAGAATTTTTACTAGCTTTTTTATAAATATACTTATAGTAATCGCTGTACATATAACATTTTTTAATTTTTCGAAATTATTTATTTATTCAGCTGTTATTCAATGTCTTATAATTTCTATTGTTTTTTTGATAATAATTATCAAAAAACTTAGCTATAGTAATTTAATTTCTAATTTGAGAGGAGAATAATTATGATGAACACATCCAATTTAAGTAAAATTTATAAACATGGTTTGGACGAAACACTTGCACTTAAAGATATTAATATATCTATTAATAAAGGAGATAAAGTATTAATTAAGGGTGTCTCTGGAGCAGGTAAATCATCTTTGATAAATATACTTGGTTTTTTAGATTTTGACTTTAGTGGAGAATATATTTTTAATAAACAAAGTTATAAAAATCTAAGTTCAAATGAAATTGCTAAAATAAGAAATAAAGAATTTGGATATATTTTTCAAGAATATGCATTAATAGAGAATGAAAGTGTAATTGAAAATATTAGAGTCCCACTTCTATATTCTAATATTATTTCTAAAAACCATGATATTAAAATAACTGATCTGTTACAGAAGCTTGAACTAACAGAACAAAAAAATAAAAAAGTTAAGCATCTTTCAGGAGGTCAAAGACAGAGAGTAGCCATTGCTAGAGCCCTAATCAATGAACCTAATGTCATTATTGCTGATGAACCTACTGGTTCCTTAAATAAAGATTTAAAAAAAGATATGTTAAATATCCTTTTTGATTACGTAAAAGATAACAAAACACTAATATTAATTACTCATGATTTTGAATATATTGATGAAGATTATTTTAAAATAATCCATTTAGAAAACGGTTTTTTAAAATCAAATAAGTAACTTTAATTTTTCTGTTTTTTAGATAATGTAAAATATGCAGCTTATTTTATGTTTGATTGTCATGTTATCTACAGGAAACTGATGGTAGTATTTTGAGCGAAGCGTAGGCGAACCAAGGTTAGAGGATGATATGGATGATTTTGCGAAAAGTGAAGAAGTCCAATAGATGGTGGAATCTCATATGTTATGATGGTCGTTGTCTGATAGAGACGAAACAACTTAACCCATGAATATCTGTTCTTGTTGGTATATAAAAATACTCAAGGTGAAACAAGAGTATTGGAAAAGTGCAGGTTACAGATGAAGCCGTAGTAGTGATTAATTCTTAGTGTTATCATAATAATGTGTTAGAGACAAAGCTCAAGAGCAAAAAGACGGGCTTGTCAATCATAAAAGATGATACTTCCTTTCACTGCATTCTAAGAAACATGCGGTAGTCAATAAGATATCACTAAGTTATTATGGGGTTTATATTATATGTAGCAGTTAGTGTCAAGTATGTGTGGGAATAATTGAGAGAGTATTTGTTAGTCTAATAGTGGACAACTGGGGGTGCGGATATCTTTTTGGACTTAAACTAGTAATCCTAAACTCCTTCGATAATTAATTGGACTCATTCCATTTAGTGAAGATTTTATTCTCTCATTTGAACACCATTCTAAATAAGTATTTAAATATTCCATAAAATGATCAATACTAATATTTATCCAAGACCTATTATAAAACATTTCCTGCTTAACTGCTCCAAAAAATCCTTCACATGCATAATTATAAGGAGAACACCCTTTTTTAGACATTGAACGGTTTAAACTTGCTTCATCCATCCTTTCAATCCAACCTGGCCAGCGGTGGTGCCCTCCTCGATCGCAATGCACTATCGGTTTTTCATCTTCTTTTAAGGTTGTTATTGCCTGCTCTAACATACTATTTACTAATTTTGCGTTAGGTGTATTTGTCATAATATTTAAGAGAGAGAGAATGATACATTAAACTAAATGATCTATTAGATCATGAATATTCTTCTACTAATTATATACTTTCAAGCTAAAATATTAGATACAAAATGACCTACAGTGATGTCAAAGTGATGTCAAAAAGTCTGAGACACCAGAGACTACAGAGACTACAAAGATAAATCGGCCCTAAATGGTATGAAAACAGGCCTTTATAGAGGCATGAGACAAACGGTCTGTGAGTGAGAGTAAATTTGAAGGGATTTTTTGCAGTTTTTAGCCCTTTTAACGGGCTTTTTCTATATTTGTAGCTATAAATTAAATATAAAGCTATTTTTTTAATTACATTATATTTTTTTATTATGTCATATGACATAATAATTTACCTATACTTAAGACATTATCAAATTCCAACTATTATTTTACACGATCAGATCCACTAGAGGAGTTGTTTTCCAATAAAGAACATGGTAATATTTAAATATAGAAATAAATCTTATATTAAAAAAATTCATTTAGAGTAGATTTAGATTTCAGAATAATTATAATCTATTATGTATATGAGGAGAGGGGATTATCGTAACAAAAAGGAGGCAACAATGGTAAAAAAAATTAAAATGTTAGTAGTGTTTTCTATGTTCATGCTCTTATCTGTAATTTCTGTACACGCCAATACAATATCATACAGTTATGATGTGACAATTTCTAACACATCAACAGTTGCTGCTATATCTGGGACTACAAGTGTATATTATACTGCTACAAATAAAAGTTATTATTTATTAAACGGAGGGACCTCCGTTGCAAACATTACAAAATCACATAGCGGTGTACCTGGTGACGGCTACGCTTCAGCTAGACATACGTTACCAACTAATGGATTAAGGTTCACAAGAGTAGATGGAACTTTTAGAGCAAACCAAAACGTACACACAAAAACCAAAATTAATTAGATAAAATAATCTGTGAAATAATAAAATCCTATCTCCTCATAAATTAATAAGGAGGACTATTATGAAAAGATTAACAGTATTATTAATTTTTTTGCTTCTTATCACATCCTGTGGAAAAAAAAACAAAAATGATGTTTTGTCGCCACAGACTACTGATAATAACAATGCAAGTGTAAATTATGGTTTTTTAAGGAACAGTTTAGGGACTAGTTTGCATCTCTCTAATAATTCACATGGCCTTTTTTACTTAGATTTTTTAGAACAATATAATGAAACGAATTCTAATAAAGACATGAAATATTTACTGAAGTACTTTGACTTTGATTCAAAAACACATGCAATAATCCACAACAACCCTTCTATACGATGCACTCAAGAGCAACCTGAAAAATGTTCAGGACTAGTTTCAGGTGATAGTGGAGGAAGAGCAGTAATCTTTTATAACAATAACTTATTTGACTATACGACAAAGACATCTTTGATTGATGAATCAATAAGTTTTAATTTATACAAAATGGATTTAGATGGTACAAACCGTAAGTTAGTATATACACACAACTTTACAAATTATTCTAATGATGCTATGACAGCGATATACCCTGTTTTTCATAATGGCTTTGTTTACTTATTGTATGATAATGATCTTGTCACTATTAGTTTAGAAGACTATAAAGAACTTGAAAACATTGCACCATTTTTAACTGAAAAGGAAGCGAGAGGCGTTGATCAAATTTTTCTATATGGTTCAAATCTATATTTAGCAGTAGGATTAATAAAGGAGGAGGATGGTCTATTAAAGAACGCTCTATATAAAGTTGATTTAAATAGTCTTGAATACAATTTGATGTACAAATATGACACACACTTGATTGTCTTTTTTGATGAAGCAACGAATATTACTTTTTTATATGATAAAGATTACAATCTAAAGATGATAAATAATGAAGATGGAAGTATTACTAATATTTTAGATCATTCTGCTCTTGTATATACATATAAAGATTACTATGCACTTTTTTATGACTCAAGTTTTTCTAAGGGAAAGGTAGAGAAGCCTCAACTTTTAATTATTGATAAAAAGGGTGAAACTGTAGAGACTATTGAGTTAGAAGGAACGCCATGGAATATCCAAGGCATTATTGATGATCAAGCATACTATTATGCGGATAATAAACTATATGGTTTCAACTTAAAATCTAAAGAGTATATTATAATTGATACTTTTGAATAGGGGTTTATATGCTAAATTTACATAATATTGATAAGACTTATAAAAATGTCATTGCTTTAAAGGATGTTTCTTTAACTTTTCAACCTGGAATTTATGGACTTATTGGACCAAATGGTGCGGGAAAAAGTACACTTCTTAATATAATTGCGAGTGTTCTAAAACCAACTCAAGGTAAAGTTTACTTTGAAAAACAAAATATCGAATTATTAAAAAGTGAATACCGAAAAGTTCTTGGTCTAATGCCACAAACTCAAAGCGGATACGGTGATTTTAGTGGTTACGCGTTTCTTTTTTATATGGCCGCCTTAAAAAATATTGGTCAAGAGGAAGCAAGCCAACAGATTAATCATCTTATTCAACAAGTTTCTTTAGAGGATGTAATCCATCGTAAGATTAAAACTTATTCCGGAGGTATGCGGCAACGCTTAATGTTTGCGCAAACACTACTTGGCAATCCTAAAATTGTCATATTAGATGAACCAACCGCAGGGTTGGATCCTTTTGAGCGAATTAAAATGCGAAACTATATCTCTGAGGTTTCAAAAGATAAGATTGTTATTATCGCCACACATGTCATGCAAGATATTGAAGCAATAGTTGATCAGATCATACTTATAAAAGATGGGTATATTATTAAGATGGCGAGTCCACAAGAATTAATGCGCAAAGTTAATGGATTTGTCTATGAGAAAAAAATTGATCTTCATAAGCTTCAATACTATTCTGAAAATTACTTAGTAAGTCAAGTAATAAAAAGGGAAGATGATGTCATCATTCGCTATATAGACAAAAATATCAAAAATGAAAAATATAGTGTGTTTGCGAATCTTGATGAAGTATATCTTTATTATATGGTATAGGTTATGAAAATTATCTACTATGAGTTTAAAAAATTATGGAATAATCGTCAGTTTTGGATGATTATCTTTTTAACATTTCTGATTGGTTTAAGTGCTGTGAATATTTATGAATTGCGCAGCGATAAACCCGAAGTTAAATACTATAAAGAGCATCAGCAAGTTACTAAATATTTTGATGTTAATTCAGAAGATAAATATAATAAGCTAAATAGTTATCTTGAATTATTGATTATTTATGAAAATCTTGAGCAAGAAATTAATTATTCACAAATAATACCTGATTATGATGTTACTTATAGTAGTGAAGAATTAGAGAGTTACGAAAATTTTACACCTATATTTTTAGATAATATTCCACAAGAAAAAGAAATGATTTTATCTTATATTAATAACCTAACTCAGCTGCTTAGTTATGATGAATATGTTGAAGAAGTTGTTGAACAAAGTTTGGCATTAAAGGGGCAGCCAGCATACCAACAATATTTAGAGTGGCAAAAGGATGCACTTAGTATTATGGGTGAAACTTATCAAAGATTAGAGTCGACTCAGATCGAAGATACCTCTTATCTTGCTGTAGAACGTCTAGAAGAAAATCCCTTCATCATTTATACTAAATTAGTCTTTTTAATTTTTCTCGCACTATTAATATTTAATGAAGACCAATCACAATTGATACTTTCAACTCCAAAAGGTAGGGGAATAAGTTTAGGAGCTAAGTTATTTGTCTTTATAGTGGTAATGAATTTAGTATCAATATCTTTTTCAATTATGAATTTTATGATTTTTATGCTACGTTACGGAAGTGTTAATTTAAATCTTCCACTCCAAAACGTTTTAGCCTTTTATGAAAGTCCATTCAAGATTAATATATTAACTTATTTTATTTTAAAGACTTTCTATAATATATTTATGTACGGTTCAATACTTGTTATATTCTTAAGTTTAAAAACAATCGTTCGAAATTCTAAAATAACATTATTTATTTTTCTAACTTACTTAGCTATTAGCGGTACAATGTATTACTTAATTCCGCCATTTTCAAGTATGAGTATTTTTAAGTATATCAATACATTTGCAAGTATCAACTTCAAAGAACTAACCCAGACATTCACGTACTTTCCAATGTTTTCTATTTTGATCTTCAAATATCAAGCATTGGTAGCACTCATATTAATAACGCTATCTGTAGGACTTTTAATTATTTATAAAAATAATTATATTTCCCAAGAACGCTCTTTAAATATTCAAGTTTTACCAGATGCATTTAAGGCTAGAGTATTATCAAAAACAAAGCTACTATATTATGAAATGATTAAAGTCTTTGTAATTCGTAAAGGAGTAATATTCCTTATTTTATTGTTGTTATACAATGGATTTATGATAAAAGATATTTTTGATTATGGTTTGAATGAACACGAACAGGCGAAACAGTTAATCTATTTAAGCTTGCAAGACAAGTCAGACAGTGAAATTGATAAATACTTCAGTGATGTTTTGCTGGAGTATAATGAGCAGAAAAAAACATTTGAAAAGTTGCGTTTTAAGGCAGATTTAACAACTGATGAGATAGTATTCATGACTGATTATTTGAACTCAACGCCACATTATCGTCAAGTTGAAGTAATCTATGATCAGTATATAGCTGCTGATTATCAACTCGTCTATCCAAGTGGATATCGTATTTTAATAAGTGAAGACACTTATCAAAGAGAAATATTAAACTCTATTGCTATAATGCTTTTTGTTTTTATAGTTTTTGGAGGTATCTTTAATGAAGATCAAAAGAATAATCAAGAAATTCTATACCGTGCTACATATCGTGGTAATAGGCAACGCAGAAACGCAAAATTAATTCTAGTTTTTATCAGTGTAACTCTTTTGTATATTATTCTTAATGCTAGCGAGTATTTTGCCTATAATCACTTTTATCCGATGACACAAAATGGTCATACGTTAAAGGCAATTGTGAATCTGAATGAAGATACAATGGCACCACTCTTTAAACAATACCCACAGTTACTGAACTTATCAATTAAAACCTATTTAATTGTATTATATTTTCTTCGTTACTTATCAGTATTTGTCCTTTGTGCTGTAAGCTTACTGATTTCAAAATTTATTAATAAACGATTATTAAGTTTAACTGCACTGATTATAATTGGCTTTGTTCCACTGTTTTTGTATATTAACAACTTTGATTTTATTTTAGGTGTTTCACTTTTTGACATGATTTCTGGAAACTTGTTTATTAAGGAAGTTTTTTCTATCGTAAAAGTTCTCGTTTATCTAGCTATATTTACTACAAGTATTATTTTAGTAACTATAAAGACAAAGGACTAATACTAATATTTTACAAAATCGCTTTATTAATTAACAGGAAATCTCTGATTTATTTTAATATGCCTGTTTATCCATCAGTAGTAAACAAGGTTTTTAAATAGTCTCATCTTTACTGTAACTCAGTCATAAGCACATTATTATTATATTTAACTTAGTGATGTCAAAGTGATGTCAAAAAGTCTGAGACACCAGAGACTACAGAGACTACGGAGACAAATTGGCCCTAAATGGTATGAAAACAGGCCTTTATATACGCATGAGACAATTGGTCTGTGGAGTGGGAGTAGTTATAA
>LFRM01056649.1_pt2 | contig 13731 bp, 15 predicted proteins | sample 618341 | NCBI WGS metagenome assembly LFRM01 (sample SAMN03654438, study PRJNA283298) | anaerobic digester metagenome | isolation source: pool of bioreactors CSTR01a, CSTR02a, and CSTR03a thermophilic anaerobic... | place: Denmark: Kgs. Lyngby | collected 2014-05-21 | reverse complement strand
GGTATCGGCAGCCGCGGTCCAATCACTGAAGTGCTGCAAAAAGCCTACTTTGATTTAGTGACAGGCGAAACTGAAGAATACGCAGAGTGGCGTACACTGGTTAACTAATAACCAGCCACATACTGCTGATTAAAAAGCCCGCTGCAGATAACTCTGTAGCGGGCTTTTTTGTGACCGGATAGCGCTTAAATTAGTTTTTAAAGCTCTTCAAAGCATAAATATCATAACGACTGGATTTGCCATCCAAACTATAGGTCGGCGGCGTTCCAGCAATAGCAGGCGCTTTACGCGGACGCTTGACCACCACGCGATGGGTGGCCAAAGCTAAGGCTGCCGCCAGTAATTCTGGTGCATCATCATCGGCACCCACCAATGGCTTAAACAAGCGCATTTCTTTTTTGACTAAGGCGCTTTTATCACGACTAGGAAACATCGGATCCAGATGCACCACTTGCGGTGCTTCATCGCTCCACTCTGACATTAAGGCAATTGCATCACCGACCAGCAAGGGCATATGCTGCACAATACCTGCAACATCTGCACTCAAGCGCGCACGGCGCAAACCATCGCTCAGTAAGGCCGCCACTATTGGATTGCGCTCAATCATCTGCACTTTGCAGCCTAAGCAGGCCAAAACAAAAGCATCGCGGCCCAAGCCTGCCGTAGCATCTAACACTGTTGGGCGCACGCCGGTTTGCACACCCACTGCTTTGGCGATCATCTGCCCACTGCCGCCACCAAACTGACGGCGATGCGCCTGCGCACCTTCAATAAAGTCGACACGCACGGGCCCAGGCGCAGCAGAACCTAACTCTTGCAACTGCAAGCCATCCACACTGACCTGCAAGGCAAAATCTGCCTCACCCTCTTGGGGTAAATCAAGATCCTGCGCCCACTGCAACGCTATTGCTTGATCAGCAGCAGTCATGGCGTCAACGCGTATTACTATAGGGGTATTTGCAATTAAATCTGACATTAAGCGTACAAATCAAGACCTAAAACGGTGGCAGCTTCTTCTGCCTGGCTACTAAATGCCGCAGTACTGCTATAACTGGCTAAAGCTTTATTGGCTTGGTACTGCTGCGCGGGATTATTTAAGGCTTGGCGCGCCTCGTATTGCTGAATCTGCATTTGCGCGGAGGGCCGCTGCACTGCTTGTGGAGTATCTAAACGTAGCGTATCTGAGGCTTGAGCAGGTTGCTGCTGACGCATCCGGCTTTCTGCTTGGCGAACAGCATCATCCATCTGCGCACTGGCATCAGGGCGTGTGGTTCTGTTGGGCACATAAGCAGGTGATAAACCGTCGATACGCATTGCGTTTACATCCTATAGACAGATGAACACTGTAACTAGACTCAAGCAACTGTTCAATAAGGCACTTTAAGACTGCTTTGGCGTGGCCACTTGATCGCGTAAATAAATCGGCTGGGCCTCTTCTGCACTCACCCTTTCACCACGCAACCACATCGTTTGGGCCAAGCTCAGTACATCTTCTGCGTGAGGCAACAACTGCTCATCACGCGCATACACAGGCACGTTAATACGCTCACCATAGGCTTGCCAACCCGTACCGGCAGCAAACCATTCACCTTGAGCTGTACAAGGTAACTCTGCACGCTCGGGCGCCAGTACCGCTTCAACACCTTGCAAGCTCATTTTGCCATTCACTAAGCTATAGCAACCCCAGTACACTTCATCCATACGTGCATCAATGGCCACAGCAACCTGTTCGGCTCCCTGTTCGCGATAAGCACGCTGCGCAATCGCCGCCAGATTCGATACCGGCAACACTGGACGTTCTAAAGCAAAAGCTAAACCTTGCACCACACCTACAGCAATACGCAAGCCAGTAAAGGCACCGGGGCCACGGCCAAAGGCAATAGCATCCAATGCACTTTTAGGGATACCTGCCTCAGCCAGCACTTCACTGATCATGGGCAAAACACGTTGTGCATGTAAACGAGGAATAACTGCGTAACGGCTGATGACTTGACCATTGTGTAATAACGCAACAGAGCAAGCTTCAGTGGCCGTATCCAGCGCCAATAAAGTCGTCATGGTGTACCGTCAAAGAATCAAAATGTGATTGTAGCAGGCAGGTTGCTGCTAGGGGAATGAAGCGTCAAAAAACAATAGCGAATACATTTGCTATAACATCAAGCAGGCTTAATGCGACAGCAAATGTATTCCCTCAATCACAGCTTAGGCCAGTGCAGCTAGAACCTTAGCGGTAATCTGCTCAACTGAACCGACACCTTCAATGGCGCTGTACTTAGGCGTGCCATTGACTGCAGCGATATCTTGGTAGAACGCCACTAAGGGTTTGGTTTGTGAGTGATACACAGACAAACGGTGACGCACGGTTTCTTCTTTATCGTCTTCGCGCTGAATTAAGTCTTCACCGGTCTCATCGTCTTTACCGGCAACTTTCGGTGCGTTATGTTCGATGTGATAAGTACGACCCGAGGCTGGGTGCATGCGACGGCCAGCAATACGCGCAACAATTTCTTCATCTTCCACAGCAATTTCAATAACGTGGTCGATTTCAACACCGGCTTCGCGCAAAGCTTCTGCTTGTGGAATGGTGCGTGGAAAACCATCGAATAAAAAGCCATTAGCACAATCATCTGCGCTAATACGCTCTTTAATTAGATCGATAATAATCTCATCGGATACTAGACCACCGGTTGCCATCACGTTTTTAACTTTCAGGCCCAATGGACTTTCAGCTTTAACCGCGGCACGTAGCATGTCACCGGTAGAGATTTGCGGAATACCAAATTTTTTCGTTATAAACACGGCCTGTGTACCTTTTCCGGCACCGGGCGCTCCTAGCAAAATGATGCGCATTTCTGTGCTCCTTATATCATGGTTATTATCATAAAAAGTGTCTGTAACGCAGAGATATCAAGCATTACATGATTAAATTCTGTAATTATTGCTAACCGAAAAAGTTACCAAGATACACACTAGCCTTTAGTCTCACAAGAAAAACATCAGCAATAATACGTAATTTTTATCATACTCAGTGATTTTCGTTATTAAATACCATACACAGTGCGAGCGTAAGCCTGAAGCTCTGCGGCTCAAGGTCGCATCTGCACACAGTGTAGATGCGCTCTATAAAACACAGGCTCTGGCCTGAAAACAGGCTATCTAGCAGCTTAAGAATAGGCTCAACAGATGCATCAGACTGGCATTGATAATGTCGATACCTGCGTATAAGCAGAACAAATTAAGCCGTAAAAACTATCAATACTGGTGATTAAACAAGCAGGCAGCTAAACTCAAAGAATCTTAAAGCAAGCCGAGGTCTGTGTAATGGATTGTTTGTTTTGCAAAATTGTTGCAGGTGACATCCCAGCGCGTAAATTATATGAAGATGAGCATGTAGTGGCTTTTCACGATATTGCCCCGCATGCACCGGTTCACTTTCTAGTGATTCCAAAAAAACATATCAGTATGCTAACGGATCTGAGTGTTGAGGATACCTTCCTCGCAGGGCACATTCTCTATACCGCACAGCGTCTAGCTAAAGAACAAGGCTGTGACGATGGTTTCCGTGTAGTGATGAACACCAATGAAGTCGGTGGCCAGACCGTATATCACATTCATCTGCATGTTTTAGGTCAGCGCCAAATGAGCTGGCCGCCGGGTTAGGTCTGGACTGAGAATGCGCTACACCCTGTTTTTTCTCGCTAGATGTTAAGCACGGCTATTTATCAGGAGTCTGATATGTCTTCACAACGCCATTATTCACCGGTTGATCGTTTGCTACTGCAAGCCGATGCCGCTATGCGTACTTTGATCCCCAACAGCAGTCATGCCAGCCGCCCATCACCGGCGATCACTGAGCCCGCCAGCACTTTAAATGCAGAGCAAACACGCCATATCGCTGGTTTAATGCGCATTAACCATACCGGTGAAGTCTGTGCTCAAGCGCTCTATCAAGGCCAGGCCTTGACCGCTAAACTACCTGAGATCCGCCAGCAAATGGAACACTCAGCCGAGGAAGAAGTGGATCACTTAGTCTGGTGCGAGCAGCGTATTCAGGAGCTGGGCAGCCACACCAGCCTGCTCAATCCTTTGTTTTACGGCTTGTCTTTTGCAATTGGCGCTACCGCTGGGGCGGTCAGCGATAAGGTCAGCTTAGGCTTTGTTGCCGCAACTGAAGACCAAGTGTGCAAGCATTTAGATGATCATTTACAGCAAATCCCTGAGACAGACCCTAAATCGCAGGCTATTTTAGAGCAAATGCGTATTGATGAAGAAGAGCACGCTAATCTCGCCTTGGATGCGGGTGGTTATCGTTTCCCTGCTCCGATTAAATTTGGTATGAGCTTGATGGCCAAAGTAATGACCAGCAGTACCTACCGTATTTAAGCTCATCTCACTATGTTGCAGATATAAAAAAGGCGCTGATCATCAGCGCCTTTTTTGTTACACCCATCCAATCTTAGCGATTATTTTTCGGCATATTACGACCGTAAAAAATCTCTAACATTTCATGGCGCAAACGCTCTTCAACATCGCGGCGCTGCTCGTACGATAAGTTACGCGTGGCATCACCAAACAAGTAATCATCCAACTCGAAGTTTTTCAACAGCATTTTAGTATGGAACAAATGCTCTTGATACACGTTTACATCAGTCATTTGATAGGCTGAACGCGTGTCTTCAGACAGATAGTTCTGAATCGAATTGATTTCGTGATCAATAAAGTGCTTACGCCCTTCTACGTCACGGGTGAAACCACGTACACGATAATCAATAGTGACAATGTCAGAATCAAACTGGTGAATCAGATAGTTCAACGCTTTCAGCGGTGAAATCACTCCGCAGGTTGATACATCAATATCCACACGAAACGTCGACAAACCATCGACCGGGTGAATTTCCGGATAGGTATGCACAGTAATATGACTTTTATCCAAGTGTGCCAAAATTGTTTCTGGCAATGGACCTGGGGATTCTTCAATCTGACTAGCGGTTGGCTCAACGGGCTCTTCTGAAATCAGAATCGTCACACTCGCACCTTGTGGCTCGTAGTCTTGACGTGCAATATTCAAAATATTTGCACCAATAATCTCGACAACATCAGTCAAAATTTGCGTCAGACGTTCAGCATCGTACTCTTCGTTAATATAACCGACGTAGGCCTGCTGATCATCTGTGGTTCGCGCGTAACTGATGTCATAAATATTGAAGCTCACCGTTTTTGTGAGGTTGTTGAACCCATGCAATTTGAGTTTACTGGTCAACGTTAGATTCTCTTGATTGGTGCGGCGCAGCCGCGTTATCGAGCACGCCGGTCAACTGTATACATATTTAAGTTAATACAGTTGCGTAGGGCAGTTTTCACCTCTTCGCCATGCGATTCTGGTTTCCCTTACAGACTCACTTAGTCTGTAAAAAAGGGGCGCGCCATTATGCAGAGCAAGCCCCATGGATGCTAGCTTTTAACAACAATAACTCAGCTTCTTTTGATCAGCGGTCTAGACTGCTTCAATAATTTCAAAGCTGTGGGTGATTTCAACCCCAGCACGCGCCAGCATAATTGATGCTGAGCAGTATTTCTCGGCTGATAAATCAACCGCACGTTTAACCACTGTTTCTTTTAAATTATTGCCGCTAACAATAAAATGCAAAGCAATTTTCGTAAATACCTTGGGTTCAACTTCAGCACGTTCAGCGTCAATACGCACTTCACAGTTTCGCACATCTTGACGTGATTTTTTTAAGATATTTACCACATCAAAAGTGCTGCAGCCGCCTAAGCCCATCAGCATCATTTCCATGGGACGCGCACTGAGATTACGTCCACCATGCTCTTCAGGACCATCCATGACCACAGTATGGCCACTGCCGGACTCAGCTAAGAACATCGCTTGTTCAACCCACTTAACACGTGCTTGCATAACGTTTAATTCTCTAAATAATATAAAAAATCGAGTTTAACACAGTGTCCTGCGACACTTGTCCACATCTAACCGCAAAGTACAGCAGATTAAAACATGACCCACATCACACTTACGTCATAATTTTATCTAAAACAACCTATCCCCTACAAAGTTAAGGCACACTTAAAAAAGGAAAAAGGACAACCTCAGACTTTATAGATGGAACTCAATTTTGCGAGGTATGAAATGGCTGCAATCACATGCATTCCCGCCATAGAACACATTGATGAATTGCTCGAACAGTGCCAACTGCACAACTACACGAAGAAAAGCACCATTATTTCTACGGGTGAACACAGCGAATCTCTGTTTTTTATTTTAGAAGGCAGCGTCACAGTACTGCTTGAAGAAAAACCCAACAAACAGATTATTATCAGCTACCTGAATAAAGGTAACTTTTTTGGTGAACTGGGTTTATTTAATCGCCATAGCGAGCACCTGCGCAGCGCTAAAGTCAGTGCAAAAACAGCCTGCCAAATTGCAGAGATAAGCTATATTAAATTTCACACGCTAGCGCTGCAGTACCCTGAACTGCTTTACGCTGTCTACAGCCAAATGGCTGATTGCCTGCGTAATACCACGCGCAAAGTTGCTAGCTTAGCCTTTATTGATGTGGCTGGACGGGTCGCTCGAACCCTATTGAATTTATCTCAACACCCCGATGCAATGACGCATCCAGATGGCATGCAAATTAAAATCTCCCGCCAAGAAATTGGCCGCATCGTTGGCTGTTCACGCGAGATGGCCGGACGTGTTTTAAAAAGCCTTGAGGAACAAGGCTTAATCGAAGCCAAAGGACAAACTATTGTTGTTTTTGGCACGCGCTAACACGCGCATAAACCATAAAGACGCCAACGCCAGCCAGTATCAGATATCTTGAGAGATCAGCGATGAACTGGACGCTTTTGCAACTTACGCTGCAAGGTACGTCTATGCATGCCTAATGCTCGAGCAGTTGCAGAGATATTGCCATCATTCTCAGCGAGTACACGCTGGATATGCTCCCACTGCAAACGATCCACTGACATGGGGTTTTCAGGTACTAAATTTGCTAAATCAGCATGATCCGATAACAGCGCAGCCAATACATCATCTGCATCTGCAGGCTTACATAAATAGTTGGCTGCACCGCGCTTAATCGCTTCAACTGCTGTGGTGATACTTGAGTAACCAGTCAAGATCAGCACCTTCATTTCGGCATCCAACTCCAGTAGCTTAGGCAATAACACTAAGCCGGAGTCGCCATCCATTTTCAGATCCAGCACCGCATAATCAGGCAAATCAACTTTAGCGAGCGCTAAGCCTTCGTCTGCAGAACCGGCGATTGAGACACGCAGACCACGTCGCGACATGGCACGCGCCATCACTCGGGTAAAGGTTTCATCATCATCAACCAGCAACAAGTGCGGCTGCTCTTCACCTTCAAATAGGTTTTCTTCGCTCACTTATCATTCCTCACTTAAAGAACTGTATGCATACGCGGCAAACGTAATTCGGTTAAAGTTCCACCGCCTTCTTGGTTATACAACTTAACTGTACCACCTGCGCGGATCACACTAATTTGACTTAAAAATAATCCCAGACCAAAACCTTTGCCCTTGGTGGTAAAAAACGGCTTACCCAGCTGCTCAGCAATGGCCAAAGGCACACCCGCACCATAATCGCGGATGGTAATCGCAATCCACTGCGGATCCCAATGTAAACGAATCACTAGGTTATCCGAGCACGCATCTGCAGCATTATTTAACAGATTAAGCAGTGCCTGTGTTAAATCAACCGGCGGCATTAATGTGGGCGCAACACCCTCACCAGTCAACTGATACGAATAGGTGGCTTCTGGACGCATTAAATGCCAACGATTTAAGGCCGTTTCCAGCCAGTCCGCCACGCTTTGCTCCTCAATCGCTTGGCGGCGATCCGCTTCAGCAGCCCGCACCAATTGTTGCAAGGTCCCTTTACAGAGCTTCACCTGCTCCTGCAGCAAGGTCAAATCTTCTTGCAGCATGGGCTCTTTATTATGCTCACGACGTAATTCAGTTAGTAAAACACTCATGGTAGATAAGGGCGTACTCAACTCATGTGCAGCGCCCGCTGCTTGCGTTGCTACGGCGAGTAGCTGCTGATCACGCATACTGTCCTCACGCCGCGCGGCACGCAGCTGATCTTGTTCACGCACAGCCTCTGACATTTTAGAAACAAAGAAAGTAATAAAGGCTGCAGATAAAGCAAAGTTAAGCCACATGCCAAATAAATGTAGAGTAATCAGCAACTCACCCACTTGCTCCCCCTGCAAATGCAATGGGCGATACCAAATCAATAATGCCGTGTAACCCGTCAGCGCAAAACCGCTGAGGACAATCGAATACAACCACGGCAAGGTCGCAGCGGCAATGGTCAGTGGCACTAAATAATAGGCTACAAAGGGGTTGGTTGACCCACCCACATAATATAACAAAGCACTATGGATCAATAAGTCCATCGCTAAATGTACCGCAAACTCCTGCTCAGTGACCGGCCAACTCGCGCGCAAACGTAGACTGGTTGACACGCACATGCTCAGTGATAGCACTAAAATCAAGACCAATGGCATCCAGTCCAGCACGACTAGACCGCTCATATAAACAAAGCCCAGCGTGCCAGCTTGCGCACTCAGAACTAAAAGACGGATCCAGGTTAACCGCCATAAATTTTGACGACTTGCAGATAACAGCTGTGTTTGTGCCAGCATAAACGCTCCTTAAGCGAGACCCGAGTATAACCGCACTGTTACTACTCTCGACAAAATGTAACTATTATCACATAAGTCAGAGCAAGGATTTCCAACACTCTGATAGTATCTTCATACTATATATCTGCCGTACCCATGGAGTTTTTATGATCCGACTGTTACGCGCCACCCCAATGGCACTGCTGATCACCAGCTTAGCAACCAGCGCAAGTGTACTGGCCAGCGAGCAACTTTATAATCAAATTTCTTTACGCGCTGAAGCGCACCAAGAGGTTGCCCATGATCAAATGCAGGTTATTTTATATACCGAAGAACAAGGCACAGACCCAGCACGTTTAGCCGCCGATATCACCAAAACTCTCAATCAAGCCGTCAGCACGGCACGCAAGCAGCCCTCTATCAACGTCAAACTGGGCAGTCGCAGCAGTTACCCTGTGCATGATAGTAAAGGCCAAAAAATCACTGCGTGGCGCGAACGTGCAGAGTTACGCTTGGAAAGCACGGACTTCTCCACGCTATCGGCTCTAACTGGCGAACTACTCAAAACTTTAAAAATGGCCAATATGCAATTTAGCATTGCGCCCAAAACCCGTATCAGTAGCGAGGATGAACTACTCAAAGAAGCCATTAGCGCCTTCCAAGCACGCGCCCAACTGGTCAGCGAAGCCATGGGTAGTCAAAGCTATAAAGTCGTCAACCTCAACTTAAATAGCAGTGGCTTTGCCCGTCCTCCCATGTATGCCCGCTCAGGTAAAATGATGGTCTCCGCCATGGCTGATCAAGAAAGCATCGCACCTGAAGTTGAAGCAGGTAGCAGCCAAGTCAGCATGATTGCCGATGGGGTGATTGAGGTTCAGCACCCCTAAAATCAGCTGCTTATTTTAGACAGCATAATCTACTGCTAAAGATTATGCCGTCTACCAACCACTCAAGACAGACAATAATAATTCTCAATACTATTTACATTGCAATTGAGAATAGTTAGCATGCGCAGCATTCTTATTTGGAGTTTGCCATGCGTATCCCCTTTGCTTATTCACTTCTTGCCTACTCTGTTTTTAGCAGCAGCGTTGCTTTTGCTGCTCAATCACCAGCACAACTGGGTTCAACTGTTGTCAGTGCTTCTGGTTTTGAACAGAAAATCACTGATGCACCGGCCAGTATTTCTGTGGTCAGCAATGCCGATCTACAAAAAAGACGCTATAGCAATCTTGCCCAAGCCTTGGATGATGTTGAAGGGATTGATATTAAGCAAGGCACGGGCAAAACCGGCGGCTTAAATATCAGCATGCGTGGTATGCCCAGCGACTACACCTTAATTTTGATTGATGGTCGCCGTCAAAATCCAGCGGGCAACGTCACGCCTAATGGCTTTAATGAAACCTCAACCAGCTTTATGCCACCGATGTCGACGATTGAGCGTATTGAAGTGATTCGTGGCCCGATGTCGACCCTTTATGGTTCGGATGCCATGGGCGGCGTGATTAATATCATCACTAAAAAAGTAGGCACCGAGTGGACTGGTAGCGTCACCGCGGATTACACCTACCAAGAAGAACGTGACTTTGGTGATACCGGTGACACTAGCTTTTACACCAGCGGTCCTTTGGTTGATGGCTTGCTAGGCCTGAATGTACGCGGTAGTTTCTTTGATCGCCAAGAGTCGGATTTGACTTATGGCAGCGGTATCAATGTTAGCAAACGCGGGCCATCACCAGTTGAAGGTCAGAACTTTAATCTGGGTGCACGTTTGAATTTCACCCCGCATGATGACCATGACTTTGCTTTAGACTTTGAAAAAGGCCGCCAGCGCTACAATAACGATAACTGCCAGCTCGGTACTTTAGACGGCAAAAAAGGTGGTGACGCAGCTGATGGTTGTACGGTTGATGAACTAACTAAAGCGAATGGCTATACCGACGAGCAAAAGTTTGAACGCTCGCAATACGCACTCACACATACCGGTCGGTTTGCACTGGGCACCTTAGATAGTGCTATCACTTATAACACCACAGAAACATTGGGCCGTACTATCCCTGGCACCATTGGCACCTCCTATACAGGATTTCCAGATATTATTGGTGGCAACAACCGCACCTTAAAATCAAAAGACCTGATTTTAGACACTAAATTTGTTGCCCCCATCACAGAAAATAATATCACCACACTCGGCGCACAATATATTGATTCGAAACTGGAAGACGGTATTGCCACTGACACCTTCAAGCAAGAGTCGGCTGCCATCTTTGCTGAGAACGAATGGCATATCATTGATGATCTCGCTCTGACGCTAGGCGGCCGTTACGATCGTCACCAAGCCTTTGGTGGGCATTTTAGTCCGCGTGCTTATTTAGTTTGGAATACTACGAATCACTGGACCTTAAAAGGTGGTGTTAGCAAAGGGTACAAAACTCCAGATCTAAATGACTTACATAGCGGTATTAATGGTGTTACGAAACAAGGCGATGAAATCACTATTGGTAATCCTAATCTAAAGCCAGAAAAAAGTACCAGCACAGAGCTGGCCGCCTACTTTGATAACTTGGGTGGATTTAATGCCAACGTCACACTCTTCCATAATAAATTTAAAGATAAAATAAACTCGGGTCCAAGCATAAGCTGTGCTTACAACGGTGGAATATGTTCGCAAAAAATCAATGTGGATGATGCGCTCACCAAAGGTGTTGAGCTGGCTGCGCAATGGTACTTCACTGACGACTGGAGCATTAAAGGTAACTACACCTACACAGATAGCGAGCAAAAAAGTGGTAAAGACCAAGGCTCTCAGCTCACCAACACGCCACGCCATTTAGCTAACGCCCGCTTAAATTGGGAAGCCAATCAGCGTTTGAATCTATGGCTAAATACTGAGTATCGTGGCAAGCGCTCACGCTTTACCTCTAAGTATGCAAACCTAGACACCACAGAAAAGAATATCTACACAACTCTAGGCAGTAAAACCAAGGCCTATACCCTGTTCCACTTGGGCGGCTCTTACCAAGCCACTGATGCTCTAGCTTTCAATGCAACGATTTACAACCTGCTCAATAAAGATTTTGTGAAGGGTAAATCCTATTTGACCGATAAAGGTGATATCGCCTACGGCACCGATTACACCCACTCAGGCAAATCAACCACCGGCTCAATCGAAGAAGGTCGTCGCTTGTGGATGTCAGCCACCTATCAGTTCTAAGCACAACCTTGTAGGCATAAAAAGCCCGTTCACAATCTGCACTGTGAGCGGGCTTTTGCATTTTACAATCTTATAAGTAGTACGACTTCAACGGCGGAAAACCATTAAACTCAACCGCACTGTAACTGGTGGTGTAAGCACCAGTGGATAACCAGTAGAGTCGATCTTCGCTGGCCAAATTCAGTGGTAAACCGTATTTGTAATTTTCATACATAATATCGGCACTGTCACAGGTCGGGCCGGCAATCACTACGTCTTCCAATTCGCCCTGCTTCTCAGTCCAGATGGGGAATTTAATCGACTCATCCATTGTTTCAATCAAGCCTGAAAACTTACCCACATCGGTAAATACCCAACGCTCAACAGAGGTGCGTGACTTACGTGATACCAACACCACCTCACTAACCAAAATGCCGGCATTCGCAATCAGCGAGCGGCCTGGCTCAAGAATAATTTCTGGCAAATCATCACCAAAATCTTCTTGTAAGAAACGGGTAATTTCTTCAGCGTAAGCTTGCAGAGTATTGGTCTTATTCAAATAGTTGGCAGGGAAACCGCCGCCCATATTGATCATCTGTAAGCGAATACCATCTTCGTCACGCAAGCGCTCATAGATGATTTTCACTTTACCAATCGCCGCATCCCACGAGCCGATTTCACGTTGTTGTGAACCCACATGGAAAGATACGCCGTACGGCACTAAACCTAAATCACGCGCCAGCACTAGCAAATCCATCGCCATATCAGTCTGGCAGCCAAACTTACGCGATAACGGCCAATCCGCTGAGGCTGAGCCTTCAGTCAGAATACGTACATAGATCTTAGAGCCAGGTGCTGCTTTAGCAATATTACGCAGGTCAGCTTCTGAGTCAGTGGCGAACATACGCACACCTTTCTCATAAAAATAACGCACATCACGGGCTTTTTTAATGGTGTTACCAAAGCTGATTTGCTCGGGCTTCACACCACATGACATCACCTTATCCAACTCATAGATCGAGGCGATATCAAAGTTCGAGCCTTTTTCATGCAGCAGTTTGGTAATTTCAATGGCTGGGTTAGCTTTGACGGCATAGTAAATTTTCGCAAACGGAAAATTCTCAGCAATCTCATCATAAGCGCGGGCGATGGTTGCGGTATCAATTACCACAAAGGGGGTTTCGTGCTGATCAGCAAACGCCTTCATCTTTTTAAAAGTTTCAGGCGCGAAGTAATCTTCCACATTAATGGACATAGCTGGACTCCTATCTGGGTCATGGCAAATCAAGAAAATAAGGGATTAAATCTGAACGCTGAATCCGTTTCCCCACTTTGGTTCGCCTACTTCCCAAGGCATGTCGCCGATGATCTATAGCGTTAAAGCTATCTACCTCTCGTCGTCAGTACTTGAGCCGGATGGATCGTTTCAGCATGAGCGTTCTAGGCGCGCACTTTAGGGCTATGACGCTAATATAGCAACCTTAAAAAGCGCATTTTAAGATTAATTTATTATAAAAATTTTGTAACTGTTACTAATCCGTAATAAACATAACATGAGGCTGCACCCTCATGCCAGTTTAGGTAACTGACACGCTGCTCATTGATCTGCGACACAGCATGCCAGCGCCAGTATTAAGCTCTAAAGCGATTCACTAACTCATGCAGTTGCTCTGATACGTGCTGTGAGCTGCGGATGCTATCAGCACTCTCTTCAGTACGTTCTAAACTGCGATTTGCCAGATCAGTAATCTCAGTAACTTGACGATTGACTTCTTGCGACACCATGGCCTGCTCTTCAACCGCAGTAGCCATTTGTTCTGACATTGCAGAAATCTTGCTAACAGCCTCTACAATGCCCAGCAACATACTTTC
>LFRM01108776.1_pt1 | contig 13741 bp, 11 predicted proteins | sample 618341 | NCBI WGS metagenome assembly LFRM01 (sample SAMN03654438, study PRJNA283298) | anaerobic digester metagenome | isolation source: pool of bioreactors CSTR01a, CSTR02a, and CSTR03a thermophilic anaerobic... | place: Denmark: Kgs. Lyngby | collected 2014-05-21 | reverse complement strand
CTGTCCCTAGTACGAGAGGACCGGGATGGACGAACCAATGGTGAACCAGTTGTTCTGCCAAGAGCATTGCTGGGTAGCTACGTTCGGACGGGATAAACGCTGAAAGCATCTAAGTGTGAAGCCCACCTCAAGATGAGATTTCCCTCTCTTAATGAGATAAGGTCCCTGCAAGACTAGCAGGTTGATAGGCCGGAAGTGTAAGTGTAGTAATACATGCAGCGTACCGGTACTAATAGACCGAAGACTTGACCACAAGTCGTTAAGGTACTCTAAACGAGAACCTGACCTTAAGTAGATTAAAGTTTTAACCCTCTAGTGTCCTAGATACGATCTGATAAACTTATGCAGTTTTGAAGGTGCGACTAAAAGCGCTTTCAACCATTCCGGTGAGAATGACGGAGAGGCCACACCTGTTCCCATCCCGAACACAGAAGTTAAGCTCTCTTGTGCCGAGGATACTTGGTTGGAGACGACCTGGAAAAGTAGGTACTCGCCGGATACAAACAAAGACCCTGAGCTTGAAGCTTAGGGTTTTTTTATTGCCTATAAATGCTAGATATTGTTTCAAGGACTGCTAACTTGTATGAGTAATTCTCTCTTTACTAGAGCATTTGACACAGTAGTTAAAGCAGTTTGCTAAAGCTTATAAGCACGGCTATAATAGGTGAGAAAATTGAATAGAAGATTGCAGCGCGTTTCGGTTTACCGATAAGTGCTAACGGGACGAGGGAGTCCGTTAGACGAAAGTTTTGGCTACGGTGTTGCAGTTCGCCCCAAACCACACCTTCCTCTTGCGGAGGTGTTTTTATTTTGAGGAGCATAGTAAGACGCTATGGAAAACCAATGCCATCTATAGATTCGTATCATGAACTGGGTAGCCAGTACCAGCTGGATATAATTAGGGCGCTTTTGGCTGAATTGGATCATCCGGAGAGTAATCTGGATATTATTCATGTAGCTGGTACGAATGGTAAGGGCTCGACTATCAGTTACTTGGCTCATGCGTTTATGGCAGCGGGGATCGATCTGATGACGTTTACTTCGCCGCAGGTGCGTCAGTATTTGGATCGTTTCAGCTTGAACGGTCGGGCGGTTGAACAGGCAGATTTTGATCAGGCGGAAGCTATTGTTTTGCAGGCTGCAGATCGTATTGCGCCGCAGAGTGAGCGTCATGCGACGGTCTTTGAAATGGAAGTGGCGATTGCCTTAGTCCTAGCGCGGAAACTTTCTGTCCGACTATTTATTATGGAAACAGGTCTCGGTGGCAGAAGTGATGCCACGAATGCGGTTGATTTCCCCTTGGCTACGGTTTTTAGCAGTATAAGTCTTGATCATAAGGCTGAGCTGGGCGACAATATCACAACTGTTAGTAAAGAGAAGGCTGGCATTATCAAGCAGGCTGTTCCGGTTTTTAGCACGGTGCAAGGGGCGGAGGCAGAACAAGTGCTGCGTGATCAGGCGGCAAAGCAGCAGGCGCCGTTTATGATCTTGTCCGCTGATGACGTTGAAATTCTCGAAGATGCGGTGGAGACGCAGAGCTTTTTCTACGATGGTCATAGCTACAGTATCCATATGCCGGGAAAGCAACAAATACTGAATGCTGCTTTGGCGGTGATGGTTTTGCGGAATTTGCCGGCTCCCTATCGCCTTAGTCCCGAGGTGATTGAAGAGGGTCTTGTTAGAACTAGCTGGTATGGGAGTTTCGAGCTGATTGCACGTAAGCCCGATATTATTTTGGATGGTGCGCATAACCAGGATGCGGCGGCGGTCTTGGGGGAGAACTTGAGACAGTACCGCAGCAAGGGCAAGTGTTTCGGAATTTTGCATATATTTAAGGACAAAGAAGCTGCCGGAATTTTGTCGGAGCTGAGCGATATTTTTGACAAAATCTGGCTCCCACGAACTGAGATGGCACGTAGTCTGCCCCCTGAGGAATTACAATCGCTGTGTCAGCGCTATCTGCCACATACCGATTGTGTTCTGGCAGAATCAGTGGAAGCCGCTGCAATAGCAGCTAAAGAAGAAGCAGGAACAGAGGACAGTATAGTTGTTTTCGGTTCATTATCACATTTGGAAACAGCGCGAAAAGCGTTAATAAGAATAGATGAGGTAGTAAGAAATGATTGACCGCCAAAAGGCAGAAAAAGCAGCAAGTGATTTGCTGACCGCTTTGGGAGAAGATGTAAATAATCCCAGTATTGTAGATACACCGGCACGTGTTGCCCGCATGTTTGAAGAGTTGCTCTGTGGACGAAATCAAGACGCAGCCGATCACCTCTCGCAAGTATTTCCCTTGGAAAATCCCGGCCTTGTAATAGAACGAGATATTCCTTTTTATTCGTTGTGTGAACATCACCTCTTGCCTTTCATGGGCAAAGTGCATATCGCTTATTTGCCTCGCAAAGAAGTGACAGGTCTGAGTAAGTTAGCCCGTACCGTCGATGTCTACGCACGACGTTTGCAATTGCAGGAGCGTATGACTAATCAAATTTGCTTGGCTATTCACGAAAATCTTCATACCGAAGGTGTACTGGTTGTGGCAGAAGCGGAGCACTTTTGCATGAGTATGCGTGGTGTGAAAAAACCGGGCGCAACCACTATTACCGTTGCAGCTTGCGGTGTGTTTGAAGATCCTGCGGAGCGTGAACACGTTCTGTCACTATTGAAATTATGATTTATAGCGATCGCTTGCTAAGCAATCCTCGATATCTCGACCTGCTCGCCAGACTCAAGAAAGCCGAGCAGGAGCGGATCTTTTGTGGCCATGACTTGGATCATTTTATGGCAGTGGCGCGCATAGGTCGTATTATTAATTGCGAGGATAAATTAGGGCTGGATCCGGACGATATCTATCTGGCAGCTCTTTTGCATGATGTCGGTCGCCTTAAAGAATATGAGGATGGCATTCCGCACGATGAAGCCGGGGTGCCGATCGCAGCATCTTTTCTGGAAGAGATTTCTTATCCGGAAGAGGAGCGGGCAACGATATTAGAGGCAGTAAGTGGTCACCGTAGTGCCAATGAACAGGACGAGGACGGATTGTTGACGAAGCTTATTCGCAGAGCTGATAAGCTGTCGCGTCCCTGCTTCAGCTGTCCGGCGCGGGCTCAGTGTAATTGGCCGGAGAGTCAAAAGAACAAATCTTTCAGATACTAAAGAGGGAGCAAGTATGCAAATAGGTTCGATAACTGTGAAAAACAATGCTGACTTTTATGTCATGGGGGTTTTAAACGTCACACCCGATTCCTTTTCCGACGGAGGGAGCTACAATTCTATTTATCCTGCATTGGAACACTGCGAGTTTCTTTTGGCTGAAGGTGCGGATATTATTGACATTGGAGCGGAGTCAACCAGACCGGGGCACGAGCAAATTTCCACAGAAGAAGAAATTGCTCGTCTTTTACCCATATTGAAAACTATTCGGGCTGCATATCCGAATATTGCGATTTCTGTTGATTGTTATCGCGCGGAAACAGCGCGCGCTGCGCTTGATGCCGGAGCAGATATGATCAATGATATCTGGGGTCTGACTTATGATGCTGATATGGCTGACGTAATCGCGGAATATGGAGCGGCAGTCTGCGTTATGCATAATCGCTCGGACATGAATTATAAGGATCTGATCGGAGATCTGAAAGTAGATCTTTCCCACATGTTGGAGATCGCGGAGGAGGCAGGCATCGCCCGTTCACAGATATGCATCGACCCGGGGATTGGTTTTGCGAAGAAAAAGGAAGAAAACCTTTTTGTTCTTAAGCGCTTGGAGGAGCTTCAGGATTTTGACCTGCCGGTTCTCCTTGGTACCAGTCGCAAGGGTTTCTTAGGCACGTTATTAGGTGGGGTTTCTGCTAAGGAGCGTGATGTTGCTACAGCCTCTACCAGCGTGATCGGGTATGAAAAAGGTTGTCGTATCTTCCGTGTTCATGATGTGAGGAAAACAAGAGAAGCTCTTATTGTTGCAAAAGCAGTTGCAGAGGCGGAATATGGATTACGTTGAGATTAAAGATTTAGTAGTTTTCGCCCACCATGGTGTTTTTCAGCAGGAAAAGGAACTAGGACAGAAATTTGTTGTCACTGCCCGACTCTACCTTGATATGGAGAATGCTGTCCGAAGCGATGAGGTTCAGCGTTCTGTTCATTACGGTGAAGCTGCATTAGAGATAACAAAGTTCCTGCAGGATGAGAGTTTCAATTTGATTGAAACTGCTGCAGGACGTTTAGCTGAGCACTTGCTGCTCACATATTCATTAATCAGAAAAGTTCAGCTCAGATTGGCTAAACCGTGGGCGCCTGTGGGCTTGCCGCTGAGTGAAGTTGCAGTTGAATTGTGCCGGAGCTGGCAGCCGGCGATTGTAGCTCTGGGCAGTAATATAGGAGACCGCAAGGCTTACATTACTGCATCGCTCAAAGCAATGGATGAAAACCCGGCTATTCGTCGTCTGGCTACTTCAAGTCTGACTGAGACCGAACCTTATGGAGACATTAATCAGGAGGACTTTTTAAACGGCGCCGTCTATATTGAAACAATTTATTCTCCTCACTCTCTCTTAGAGTTTTTGCATGAAGTTGAGGATGATTCAGGTCGTGTACGAACACGGCATTGGGGGCCGCGTACCCTGGATCTGGATCTCATCTATTATTCTGATTTGATACTCAACAGTGAAAAACTTACTTTGCCGCATCCTGAAATGCAAAAACGCGCATTTGTGTTGGAGCCGGTCTGCGAGATTGCTCCTAATTATGTGGATCCGCGCTATGGAGTTCCGGTCTGTGAATTGCTGGCACGGCTGGGGGAGAGAAGCAAGTAGCTTACGAAAAATTTCACGAACAATTGACATAAAAGACCTCCGGCATCTCAAGACAACCGGAGGTTTTTTCGTTATAGTTTAAGGAAAATTTAAGCTGCAATTTTAGAATTCTTCATAACTACCATGCCTATGATGTAGATTACTACTGCAACAACCATGGCATTGATCGACGCTATGCCCCAGGTTACAAGGTTTCCTACCAGAGCACCAGCTATAACTCCAACGACAGCAAACCAGTTGACCTTTTTCAAGTCTTTATCTGTTTCAGGTTTGTACGCATCTTTTCTCAATAGGTAGTCTGCCACGATAATTGCTCCGACCGGTGGTAAGGTCGCGTTCAGTACACTCAACCAACCGACAAAGTTGTTATATAACCACAAAGCTGCAAGTGTGCCAACAACGCCAGCAACAATTGTCATTGGTTTTTTCTTGAACTTCGTGATATTTGCTAAACCAAGACCGGAAGTGTAAAGAGCATTGTCGTTTGTCGTCCAAATATTCGCACCCAAAACAATTATAGCAGGAATCGTAAGACCTTGAGCGATCATTACATAGAAGATATCTTCCTGGCCGGTGAAAGCTCCGGCTACACCACCAAAGGCAAACATTAATGTGTTTCCGATGTAGAATGCAATTACAGTTGTAATGACTGCAATTTTGTTGTTTTTGGCGAAGCGAGAGAAGTTTGGTGTTGCAGTTCCTCCTGACACAAACGAACCTACAACCATTCCTATTGCTGCGAATAGCGTCATCCCGCCTGTCGATTGGTCAAAGATCGCATTCAGTCCTCCACCTTCACTTATTGCTAACGTCATTGAGTATACTCCGAGAATTGTGATCAGAGGAACAGAAATAAAGCTGACTACCTCGAGACCTTTAATACCGAAGTATGCTGACGACGTCATCAAAACACCTATAGCAATTATCAACCACCAGGGGTTGATATCTAGCAGTTCAGCAACAGGTATTGCGAACATAGCGGCCCCGACACCAAACCATCCTATCTGAGTGAAACTGATCAAGGCTGAGGGAAGATATGATCCTTTAGTTCCGAATGAGCGTTGACATAGTAAGTCAAGGTTCATTCCCGTGTTTGATCCGATGTAACCTAAAGCCCCCGTGTAGATTGCTAAAATAGCTCCACCCAAAATTACCGCCAATAAGAAGTTAGTAAGGTCAAGTCCGTTGGCCATTCTTGCGCCTACGCTCATGCTGGCTGAAAAGAAAGTAAATCCCAACATGATGACGAACATTGACCAGAAACCTCTGGTTCGTTGAGTTTTAGGAATTCTTACAAACGAAAAATCGCTATCGACGACTGCTTCAGTTTGCACCTCTTGTTTTTTTGCCATAACAACCTCCTCTTAAGCGTTATGAAACTGCTTACATTGAAATATATGCCATTACTTTATGTCAATACGAACGAGATGTCAAATATATAATTGGAATATTTATGTGATTTGTGCATAATTGTGATCATGGGAAACGATCTAGTGCTTAGTAGTGCCAAGCAGTTTCACGTAATATATCAAAATCGATGCTATAATTCACATAGGAATCAAAAGGGGGGAGGAATTAAATGAACATACAGAAAATAGCTGAGCTAGCAGGTGTTTCAGTAGCTACTGTTTCCCGTGTGTTCAACCATCCGGAGAAGGTATTGCCCGAAACTCGCGAGCGGATAATTGCTGTAATGGAAGAACATAATTTCACACCCAATTGGTTTGCGCGTGGTCTCACGATCGGAACAAGCAAGACCATTGCTTTATTAGTACCTGCCATTGTATCCAATTTATATCAAAATATTATTTCCGGAGTAGAGACAGTAGCTGGTAATAAGGGGTATGCGGTTATATTTGGCCAAACCCGTGGTGATTGGGAGACGGAATATAATTTTTTGAAATTAATGAAGGATCGAAAGGTTGACGGCGTTATCCACGTAGGCCCCCGATTCGTCCAAGGTTCAAGTTTAGAATCGCTTTCGTTGGATATGCCATGTGTCCATATCGGGAGAAGTGAGAACTGCGATTGTAAAGTGCATTGCTATTTTGATACAGATAAAGCTGCTCATCGTCTCCTGCACCACCTGACTGAACTCGGCCATAGATCGTTCAGTCTGATTTATGACAGTAAGCAAGACGGAGAAATTGCTGTAGCATTCGAGAATGCCCTGCAAACTCTCTCGCCAAAATCCGGAGAAAAAAATCATTTTAAATCTTACGAAGCCGAAGACAGCACTGAGGGTGGTTATTTAGCTTTGCAGAGAATTATCAAGCAGGATTCACTGCCCGATGTCCTTTTAACCGGTGGAGATTTACAGGCTATTGGTGCATTGAAAGCAGCTAGAGATAGTGAATTAAGAATTCCCGAAGATCTTGCTCTTGCAAGCTTTAATGATTCTCCTGTATGCAGTGTAGTCTCCCCGGCGCTTACCTGTGTGGAAATGCCTGCTGCCAAGCTCGGTATGACTGCAGCAAGACTGCTGTTTGACAGCATCGAGAATGACGACGAGGAGTCTGATTATTCTCAAGAGCTAATTTTGCAACCAAAATTGAAAATTCGTGAATCATGTGGCAATAAGACTGATATATTCGAACTATTTGATTAAGAGGTACCTATGATCAATTCTATTAAGCTAATGGGTCTTGAATTAAAGAATCCGATATTGACAGCTGCGGGTCCCTGGGCGGAAAATGCTGCTGGTGTTCAGCGCTGCATAGATGCAGGTGCCGCTGCCGTAATTACGGAAACAATTTCACTTGAAGCTAGACCGCGCATTAGTCCCAGATTGCACACTGAGGATAATAAACTATTTAATACTATGATCTATTCCAATATGCACCTGGAAGAATGGGAAGACGAGATTAGAAAGATTGACCGGAAAGATGCGAAACTTATCTGCAGCATTTGGGGAGAGACCGCTTCCGAAATTGCTTATATTGCAAAAAAGGTGGAAAAAATGGAAGCGGATGCAATTGAGCTGAGCATTTCTGCGCCAATAGGAAGCAGGCACCGGTTTCTGACTGAAAGTGCTCAGGATATTTACACTTACGCGAAAGCCGCAGTTGACGCGGTAGATATTCCTGTGATGGTGAAGCTCTCCTATGAAGCAGCGTCATCTACCGATTTTCTACGTGATTTGGAGAAAGCCGGAGTCAAAGCTGTCAGCGCAATTGATTCTTTAAAGGGCTTATCGGGTGTTGATATCGAAAATTTCCGCACAATGATGCCAACTTACGGTGGCTACACGGGTGAAAGCATTCGCCCCATATCTCTTGCGACGACTGCAGCACTTCAGCAATATACTTCACTTCAGGTGGTAAGTTCCGGTGGAGTAATGAGTCATGAGACTGTTCTCGAGTTTATAATGCTGGGAGCTATAGCAGTGCAACTTGCTTCCGTTATTCAATGCAATGGCTATAGTGTGATCACAGACATCCTGACATCTCTTGATGCGTGGCTAGATGAGCGAAATATCATGTCTGTTAATGATGTTCGAAGATCCGCGCTACCTTCTTTAAAAGTATACGAAGACATAGTTCCGGAGAATTTATGTGCCACAATAAAAGAGACTTGCTCTCGTGAGGACTGCCTGCTATGTAGCAGTAGTTGTCTTCCGGATGCAGTATTTCTTAATGAAAACAATATTATCGAGGTCAATGAAGAATATTGTGATGGATGTGGTCTTTGTGTATCACGTTGTCCCCATCAATTGCTTGATCTTAGATGGTGCTAACCAGTATTCATTCAATCTGATTTTTCGGCATTTAAAAAAATTGAAAATAGTCGGAAATCATCTGACTTCTGTGATTTTGCTCAAGTTGTTATGCAACTTGATGAATTGCTTATGGACATACAAAATAAAATTAGTTACAATGAGCCTAATGAAAGTAGTTACATTAAAGAATTAAAGACAACTCCGAAACTGTGATGGAGGAAACTAGGATATGAAAACTCATGTCATCGGAAAATCTAAAGGAAGGATTGACGCCCAAGCCAAAGTGTCTGGGAGAGCGCAGTTCGGTGCGGATGTCCGTCTGCCCGATATGCTCTATCTCAAGGGCGTCTATAGTGAGTATGCGAGTGCGAAATTACTTGCTGTGCATACTGAAAAAGCTAAGCAAATGCCTGGTGTTGTTTGCGTTGTTACAGCCGAGGATATTCCCGGAGAACGCATGATCGGTGAACTGTTTATCGATCAATACCCAATTGCTTACGATAGAGTCAGGTATCTCGGCGATGTAATTGCAGTCGTTGCCGCTGAAAGTCAGGAACAGGCTAGTGATGCAGCTGCGATGGTCACAGCCGATTATGAACCATTGCCGATTATTGGATCTCCACGGGCAGGGCTAGAAAGTGAAATACTGATCAACCCTGAGTATCCCAGAAACATTTGTGGTGAAACTCATACCTACAAAGGCGATACTGATAAGGGTTTAGCTGAATCAGACGTAGTTATTGAAACACACTTCAAAACAGATTTCGTTGAACACTCATATATTGAACCTGAAGCTGTAGTCGCAGTTCCGAGTCCCATGCGTCCGGAACTGACTATTATGGGTTCCATGCATGCTCCATACAACGCGCGCATATCACTTGCAAGGACATTGAATCTGCCGATGTCTCAGATCATTATGAGACCAAGCACTGTTGGCGGGTCATTCGGTGGCAAGATTGAGACAGCAGAGGCTATGGCTGTCCGCGCTGGTTTAGTAGCACTGAAGACAGGCCGTCCAGCAAAATACGTTTTAACTCGTGAAGAATCAATTCGCGAAAGTTACAAACGCCACCCGGTTGAATTTGATATGAAGGTAGGAGCTAAGAGTGATGGCACACTCAAAGCTTTGCATGTAGATGCATTACTTGACGGTGGTGCATACACAAATATGTCTCCTCCGGTTACATACAAAACAGCTACTCTGGGACCAGGGCCTTATCGTTGGGACGATGTGCACTACACTGCGACAGCAGTCCTGACAAACAATAACCATACGGGTTCATTTCGTGGATTCGGAACGCCTCAGGCCATTTTCGCTTTAGAAAACACTATGGATATGTTAGCGGATAAGCTTGGGATGACGCCGACAGAGCTCCGCCGTAAGAATTTGCTGCGCAATGGTGATACCAGCGGAACAGGTCACGTTCTGGACTTTCATGAGGTTAGTATCCTGGAAGTTATGGAAAAGGCAGTAGCTGAGTTTGATTTTGATCGCAAATTCGCACAATACAAGGAAGAGAACAAGGATCCTAAACGCCGCATTCGACGTGGAGTAGGCATCGCCACATCAATTAGAGGCGCTAGCATTGGAGCTGATGGCAATGGTTTTGACGTCGCGCGTATTTTGATTGAGATTATGCAAGACGCCAGTGTTCATGTGAATCTCGGACTGGTTGAGCTTGGCCAGGGCATGCGCACAGCGCAACAGCAAATGGTTGCAGAGGGCTTAGGTGTTTCATTCGAGCGAGTCACTATGGCTGAAACTGACACCTCAAGAGCGCCAGTTACCGGAGCCTGTATTGCTTCACGCGGCACCATGCTAGGTGGCGGAGCCATTCGTGAAGCAACTAATCAACTAAAAGAAATTCTGGTTCAAGGTCTCAAGAAAGAATATGGCGATGAGATTGGCCCAGTTACATTTGAAGATAATAGAGTACGTTTTGATAGTAAAGATTTGTCATTCGATGAAGTTGTAAAACTTGTATATCATTGGAATTTGACTCCCACAACAGTAGGCACTTATACCGTTCCGATCGTTAATTGGGATGAAGAAAAAGGCTGCGGAGCACCTTTCTTCACTTACACCTATTCCTGCCATGCAGCTGAAGTAGAAGTTGATCTTGATCTGGGAACAGTTGAAGTTATCAAGATGGCAGGCAGCCATGATCCGGGTCGTGCTATTAATCCTACCTTATTACACGGACAGATCTATGGCGGAATGGCGATGGCTCAGGGAATGGCTTTACTTGAGGATACAGGTCACAGTGCTGAAACTGCAGCCTTGAAGAATCTCAACTTCTCTGGGTACCTATTGCCGACAGCGTTGGACGTACCGGATACGAATCAACCGATTCTCACTGAGAATCCTGATCCCAGAAGCGCTTTTGGTGGTAGATCCATGGGTGAACCTTCTCTGGAGCCAGGAGTTGCTGCGGTTACGTGCGCAGTAAATATGGCACTTGGTAAGCCAGGAATGATAAAACAATTACCGTTTGACCTCGACCGAGTATATGCGGCCGCACAAGAACTATGGGGGGAAGACGATGAAATTTCGTAATTATTTGAAAGTAAAAAGTCTGGAAGAATTTGAGCAAGCAATTGCAGCAGTCGAGGGTTCCATTGTACTTTTGGCCGGTGGCAGTGATCTTGTCGTTCAAGCACGGGATAACCGTTTTGAAAACCATACAGTGATCGATGTCTTAAACATCGAGAGCCTGCGTCAAATAGAAGAGACAGACGAATATCTGGAAATCGGCGCCTGTGTAACACATGAGGAAATAGCCCAATCACCTCTTGTGAAACGTTTCGCGCCTATTCTTGCAGAAGCCTCATTGTCGGTCGGTTCATTACAGATACGCAATCATTCAACAATCGGCGGAAATATCGGCAATGCGTCTCCGGCAGCTGATACACTGGCGCCTTTGGCAGTGATGGGAGCTGAAGTTATTGTTTTGAGCAATGGGACCGAGCGTCAAGTAAAACTGCTTGACATAATTGAAGGCCCCTATCGAACCAATTTGGGTGATCGCGATTTGATTGTGAAACTACTCGTGCCCAAGCAGGCTGAAACGGTTCGCTACAATTACACCAAACTCGGCCGCAGGAAAGCCCTATCTATTTCGCGCATGACTATAGCTGCTTTGCTGGAACTGGACTCCGAAGGCGTAGTCACAAAATTCGAAATGACAGTAGGATCGACCTTCCCCAAACCCATGTTGTTCCCTGATATTTCTGCAATGCTTGTAGGAAAACAGCCGACAAAGGATGATATTAGTGAAGTAGCGCGTTCCCTGTCAGATAAAATACCGAAAATTGCCGGTGTTCGAGCTTCTACACGATATAAACAACCTGTATGTCGTCGGCTCAGTGAACGTATTTTGAAAGAACTGATCGAAGGTGAACAAGATGCATAAGATTAATATCGCCTGTAATGTAAACGGAAAAAATTATGAAGTGAAAGTCGATGCAGGATCACGCATGATTGATGTCATTCGCAATGATCTCCATCTTACCGGAACCAAAGAAGGTTGCAGTGTTGGGGAATGCGGAGCTTGTACCGTAGTTCTGAATGGTGAAGCGGTATCCAGTTGCCTGGTTCTTGCGGGGCAGATGGATGGAGCGAGAATCCTGACAATTGAAGGCATGAAAGATCTGGATCTTGGACTTAGTATTCAAGAGAGTTTTATTGAGGAGGATGCTGTCCAATGTGGATTTTGCACTCCCGGATTTATCTTGAGCGCCTATGCTCTTCTTCAGAAAAACCCTGATGCAACAAGGGAAGAGATACGGGATGCGGTTGCAGGAAACCTGTGTCGCTGCACTGGTTACATCCCGATTGTGAACGCTGTAGAAAGCGCAGCCGGAAAGATAAAGAAAAAATAACTCCTCGTCAGCAAAGGTTAATCGCTGGGAGTAAACCAGCAATAAATTCCTTGCAGACACAACCCAAAACAGCAACTATTGAATAAGGATTGAGCACAGAAGGAGGCCCAATGTCGTTACTAATAAAAAACTGCATATTAAGAAATCGTGAAGGCTTGTGGGATGTTTATTGTGAAGATAAAACAATTAACAAGATAGGACAAAATCCTGATCTTGATGCCGATACCACTATTGATCTTGAAGCTAAGCTGCTGGTTCCTGCCATGATTGACCCTCACATCCATCTGGATAAAGTAAACATTCTTGACAGTGTCAGAAAGAATGTGACTGGCACCTTAACTGAAGCAATTGAGATCATATGGGATCGCAAGCGTCAGTACACAGACGAAGATGTTATTGAGCGCGCTGGACCGGTAGTTGAAGCTGCTATCAGGAACGGTACTTTAGCCATGAGAACTCACGTTGACATCGACACTGTAGGAGGTTTAAAACCCTTAAAGGGTGTTCTCTCTCTTCGTGAAAAATACAAGAATGTCATGACCATGCAGCTGGTTGCCTTTCCCCAGGAAGGAATTATTAAGGATCCCGGTTGCGACAAGCTCATGGATGAAGCTATGCAGATGGGGTGCGACATCGTAGGCGGAATGCCCGCCAATGAAAACACACCTGATGACAGCCTGGCTCACGTCAAGTATTGTTTTGATCTAGCTGAAAAGTACGATGCTGATGTTGATATGCATGTCGATGAGACAGATGATCCTTTCTATCGTACACTCGAAATGGTAGCTGATGAAACCATAAGGCGCGGTTGGGAAGGCCGTGTTACTGCAGGTCATACCTGTGCCCTGGCAGCTTATGATGACCACTATGCCGCCTATGTGATAGAAAAAGTGGCTCGTGCCGGCATTCATATGATCACAAACCCCGTAACCAACTTAATGCTGCAGGGTAGAAATGACAGACAACCTATCAGGCGTGGCATCACCCGTGTAAAAGAGTTGCTGGAAGCCGGTGTAAATGTCAGCTTTGGTCAGGATTGTGTTAACGATACCTTTTACCCTCTGGGAAGTGCGGATATGTTACAGGTCGCAAATGTAACAGTTCATGCTGCGCAGATGAGTCTTCCTCCTGAACTTGAGATGGTTTTTGACATGATTACCTATGATGCCGCAAAGATTATGAAGCTTGAAAAATATGGTTTGGACGAAGGCTGCACAGCAAACCTGGTCGCGATTGATGCAGAAAACATCCGTGAAGCAATGGCGCAGGCGCCCAACCGTCCCTATGTTATAAGGGAAGGAAAAATCATCGTCAGAAATGAAAGAACGACAGA
>LFRM01031779.1_pt1 | contig 13741 bp, 11 predicted proteins | sample 618341 | NCBI WGS metagenome assembly LFRM01 (sample SAMN03654438, study PRJNA283298) | anaerobic digester metagenome | isolation source: pool of bioreactors CSTR01a, CSTR02a, and CSTR03a thermophilic anaerobic... | place: Denmark: Kgs. Lyngby | collected 2014-05-21 | reverse complement strand
TATTCCCAACAACATTAATTTTAAACGGAGCAGGTATTTTTTTATCATTTATACTAATAAATGCAAAGCTGCAATAAATTTCAGATGTTTCAATAACTCTTTCTCCATTTATTTCTATAGATTCTGCACCATTTAACTTTAAATCATTAAGTAAATTAAGCATATCTATATTATGAACAAGCTTTAAGTATCTCTCTAGTTCCTGATATGGTGAGTTTTCAACGATTTCTCCATCAGCTAAAACAATTTGAACTCCTGGTCCTTTAATGTCACGATTTCCATTTAATTTTTCATATAGTATAAGATCTTTAGCTTCTATCAAGCTTTTATTATGTTTATCTCTAATTCTACTTTCTATTTCTACATTATTTTTTTTTATATTTTCAATTTTTATTTTTTCTTTATCAATACTCTGATTTTTAAGTGTAACTTCTTTTTCTAGATTTTCATATTTTATAATTTTTTGATTTTCTAAATAATTAGCAAATATATATCCTAAAAATATGCTTACTATAAAAGCTATCAAAAGAAACTTCCATAAATTTCTATTTTTCATATATCACCTTATGTTGTCTGATTTTATGTAATTTTCAATTCCTATTATTATCAAATTTTCCTTTGGAGTTAATTTCACATTATAATTCTCAAGTGACTCATATTCCAAAGTACCACTAAACTGAAGTGCTGCAATTAGATTATCCTTATCTCCTATGATTTTCATATTTATATCATCTTTTGGAGATATTTTCTCATCGTTTATAAGAATGTACTCATTATTTGAGCTTGATTGTATACCAGTTTGAACTGTAATTCTTTTATCATTTATACTTATAGCTTCTGCTCCCGCAAATTTCAACTCATTAACGAGATATATAAGTTCTTTGTGCGTTAGTTCATCATCTGTTCCTAGAGACTCCACAGGTTTTATAATAATTTCTACGCCATCCCCTGATATGTCATCAAATCCTATTATTTTCCTAAGCTTTATATTCTTTAACTCGAGTTCATTTAATTCATCAAGTTTCTTATCTAACTCTTTTTCAAGTTCATCATTTAAATCTTTTAAATCATTATTATCTTTTTTTAAAGCTTGGTAATCTTCATTTAATTTTTCAATTTCAGTTTCTTTTTCTAAAATAAGTTTTTCATATTTGTCTTTTTCATTGAAACTAAACTGTTTGAAAAAATATCCTGCAAAAAACCCTACAATTAGTACAAGAGAAATAATAATTACTTTTTTAAGTTTATTTCCCATATTAATTCTCCTTATTTTTGTCTTGTTATTTAATGAATATAACTGGATTGTCTGGTACAGATACATCTATATATCCAGATTCATTTTCAAGTAAACCTTCTTCTATAATATTTATTGACTTATTTAATTTACTTTTAAGAGAATCCCTATATCCAAGTCTTATTTCAAGATTATTATACTTGGATGTTATATTTTCCATGTTAGTCATATTTATTGTATCTATTTTTATATCACTTATATTTCTTTTTTGTAAATCTCTAAATTCCGCTAAAAAAACTCTCTTTTCTTCTTGATCTTTATATATATTTTCTCCAATACTCGGAAGCGCCACATCATCTATCAATGTAGATCCATCTTCAATTTGGTTTGCTCCTATTTCAAGTAGAGTTCCGTCTTCTGTTAATAAACTTATAATTCCATTTTGTATATAATTAATTTCTGGTTTTTTCTCTTGTATATTTATAATTATTTCACTTGGAAATTTTCTTTTTATTTTTATTTGGCTAAAATATTCCTGATAAGATAAAATTTCTTTAATTTCACTGCTTCTAAAAAGAAAAATATTATTACCTTTAATAGCTTTAATTTCATCATCTATAAGCTGGATTGGAATTTTTTCCATTCCGATTACTTCTATATTATCTATTATAAAATATGGACTTTTAATCATAAACGTAACTATAACTGTAACTAATAATATTAAAAGAGCGATTCTTCTTCTTCTTTTTCTTCTTTTCTTTTTTAATTTCAATCTATTTTGAATGTCTACAACAGTAGTCATATAATCACGCCTCACTAATTATCTTTTGGTTTTTGCCTGGATATATTTAATAAAACTCCAACTGCTGCAAGATTAACTATAAGAGAAGTTCCACCTGCACTTATAAAAGGTAAAGTAACGCCTGTTACAGGAAATGCTCCTATAACTACTGCTATATTGATTAATGACTGAAAAGCAAATACAGCTGTAATACCTGCGGCAAGTAATCTTCCGAAATTATCTCTTGCATCAATAGATATTCTCATGCCCTTATAAACAAGGGTAATAAGTAATATTATTACTAGCATGCCACCTAAAAAACCAAGTTCTTCAACAATTACTGCAAAAATAAAATCATTGTGAGCCTCTGGAAGCCAAAAAGCTTTTAATCTTGACATTGCAAGTCCTCTTCCAAAAATACCACCACTACTTAAGGCATATAGTGATTGTACAAGTTGGTGTCCTGAACCTCTTGGATCTTCAAAAGGTTTCAAAAAGCTTGTTACCCTAATAAGTCTATAAGGTTTTTTTAATATGGCAAAAGTAAATGCAGCTCCACCTAAAATTATAGGTATAAATGACTGAAGATATGATGCTCCTGATAAAAATATCATCACCATTGATGTAAGCCCTATTATAGCACCTACACTTAAGTTACTTTGTATTATAACAATAATACCAGCTAATATACCTGTTGTGAAAAACACTTTAACAACAGGTCCCCACGGCTTTTTTCTATGCATATATATCCTTTTTAATATATTTGCATTGAAAACTACAACCATAAACTTTGCAATTTCTGATGGCTGAAACGAAAACATAGGTAAATGTATCCATCTTCTTGCATTTTTTATTGGATCATATCTTAAAACTAATAAGTTAAGACCTATAGTTAAAATTAAAAGAAGTGTTGATAATTGCCTTGTATAATTATGATAATCTATATTACTTATAACAAAAATCATAAGGAATATTCCTATTAATGCAAACAAACCTTGTTTATATACATCTTTGTATGCAGATTTTCCAAGAGCTATATTTTCGTAGCTTGTTGCACTATAAACCATTAAAAGTCCTATTATAACTAAAGCAATTGTAGTTGCTATGAGAGTGAAATCTGCCTCTACTAAGCTATAGTTTTTTTTTCTTTTTGGTTTTTTTCTGTTTGCATTATGCTTTTGCTTAGACTTATTTTTTGCAGATGTCATGGAATCCTCCCTTTAAAATAAGTGGTCTTTATAGCTTTTTCTTTAAATAGCTATGTTTTAAGTCTATATACTAGACAATCAAATATAAACTATAAGCAATTATAACTGCTATAAAAGTTATGCTAGCAAATACAAAGACTATTTTGTTTTCCTTCCAACCTATAGCTTCAAAATGATGATGTATAGGTGCCATTTTAAATACTCTTTTTCCAGTTTTCTTAAAATATGCCACTTGTATAATGACAGAAAGAGTTTCTATTACATAAATAATTCCAACAAATATAAGTGTTATCTCCATCTTGTTAAGTAGTGCCAATATAGCAATAACAGATCCAAGCGCGAGTGAACCAGTGTCACCCATGAATATCTTAGCTGGAAATTTGTTAAAACTTAAAAATCCTATTAAAGCTCCTATTAAACTTATAACAAATATAGAAATTTCTGTAGTTCCTAGATCTATGCTAATTAGCAGGAAAAATATTAATACAATAATAGATACTGTAGATGAAAGTCCATCTATTCCATCTGTTAGGTTTACAGCATTCGTTACTGCTGCAAAAAATATAACCACAAATGGTATATAAAACACGTTAAGCTCTAAATCTATATTAAAAATAGGTAACCTAATAGAGCTAAGGTCAAAATTATTATAAAGAATAAAACTTATAACTATACTAACTATTATTAGTAAAGCCATCTTAACTTTTGCACTAAGCCCATCGGCTGATTCTTTCTTCACAATTAAAAAATCATCTAAAAAGCCTATAAAAGCAAAAGAAACCATGACAAAAACTATTAAAACTACAGTCAAATTAAATTTTGATACAAAAAGACTAACTATAGCTGAGGCTAGAATAAACATTATTCCACCCATGCTCGGAATTCCTTGCTTTTTTAAATGGCTTTCTGGCCCATCAAGCCTTACATTTTGTCCAAATTTAAAATCAGTTAATATTCTTATTAAAAACGGTCCCAAAATTATAGTAAAAACTAATGCTAAAAGAAAAGCAATATAAAGGTCTTTCATTATTTGCCTCCAAACTCTTCGAGAAGAGGCATAAATCTTTCAAAATACATCCCTCTTGATGCTTTTACTAAAATAACATCATCTTTTTTTAACATATCAGATAACTTACTTGAAGCTTCTTCAAATGTTCTGAATCCATAAAAGCATCCGCTTTCTTTTATAAAACCGTCTTCCATTTCTTTGGAATATTCACCTATTGCTACTAGTATATCAATGCCTTTATCCTTAGCATATCTCGCAACTTCTCTATGATAATTTGCAGAATCTTCTCCCAGCTCTTTCATAGTACCAAGTATTGCAACTTTTCTTTCTCTATAAGTGCTTAAATAATCTATAGCTGCTTTCATAGACTGAGGGTTTGCATTGTAGCAATCATTTATAACATAAATATTTTTGAGCCCTATAATATCCATCCTCATATCACTTTTTGAAACTTTTATTTCATCTAATGATTCTATATCAATTCCAAGCTTACTAGCCACTATTATCGATAAAAGTGTATTCAAAGCATTATGTCTTCCTGGCATATTAATTTTTATTTCATTATTAAAAGAGTTGGTAGTAAAAATAGTTTCCTCTTTTAATGTTTTAACATTTTCAAGTATATAATCCCCTTTTTCAAAGCCACCAGAGAGAACTTTAAAATCTTTTTCTTTAAGAGAATTTAGATACTGATCGTCTCCATTTACAACTAATAAATTATTTTCATTGAAATAATTCGTTATCTCCATTTTAGCTTTAAATATATTTTCTTTTGTTTTTAAATGCTCAATATGTGATAACCCTATATTTGTTATGATTGCTATCTCTGGTTTAGCAGTTCTTGCTAAAACATCAATTTCGCCTCTTTGACTCATACCCATCTCTAAAACTGCAAAATCATAAGTGTCGTCAAGTTTAAATATCATAAGGGGTAAACCTATTTCGTTATTAAAGTTCCCCATAGTTTTAAAAACCTTGTATTTTGTTTCTAAAATAGAAGCTAAGATATCTTTAGTTGATGTTTTACCTGTTGATCCAGTAATACCAATAACTCTAGTTTTTAAAGTACTTCTATAATATTCAGCTAAAGTTAATATTGCATTTCTTGTACTTTCTACAAGTAAAACCGCTTTTCCTTTTGGAATATCTTTACCTGGTGTTTTTTCTAAAAGACAAACACTGGCTCCTTCAGTGAAAGCCTCACTATAAAGGTCGTTCCCATCAACTCTTTCTCCTTTTAAACCTATATATAATGAATTTTCTTTTATTTCTCTTGTATCGATGGATACAAAATTAAATAAAGCATTTTCATTTCCTATTATTTCGGCATTAAGCAGCCTATAAATATCTTTAACTATAATATTATTCATATTCTCACCTTTTCTTCTTATTAATTGTCTTATCATAATAGGATATACTAAATTGATGAAAAGATAAATAAGAATTTCTATTTAATCTTCTATATCCATTTTATCTAATTCTAGTAAAATTTCCTTTCCTATAGGTGCGGCTACTGTATTACCATAGATAAACTCTATAGGTGTATCTACTATTACAGCAACTGTATATTTAGGATTGCTATAAGGTGCTCCACCTATGAAACTAGCTATAAAATCTGTATCTGAATATGCCTTTGTTTCAGGGTCAACTTTTTGAGCTGTTCCTGTTTTACCGAAAATTTCAAGATCCTCTGTATAAGCACCACTCAGTTCATTCTGACTAACTGCCTCATTTAGCATAAATAAAACCTTTGCAGCATTTTCTTTATCTATTATTTCTTTTTCTTCTTTACTGTATAATTCTTTTCTTGTAACAATATTTCCTTTACTATCTTTTAAAACAGCCTCTTTTCCTAAATGAAGACTCTTATAAACACCTTTATTAACAATGACATTTAAAGCGCTAAGAATCTGCACTGGTGTTACCGTGTTACTTTGCCCTATTGAAATAGAAGCTAAATCAATGTTTCTCATATTATCTGGGTTCATTAATATTCCTGAAGCCTCTCCTGGAAGATCAATTCCTGTTTTTTCTCCAAGATTAAATTTATGAATATATTCATCTAAATTTTCTTTTCCAATTTTAAGTCCTATATCAACCACGGATGCATTGCAAGAATTAACCATAACATCTGATAAAAATTGATGCTTATGCTTTTTATTTAAAGCACATCTAATTGGAATTCCATCAACAAGGGTATATCCCTCGCAGTAAAATTCAGATTCCATATTAACTGTATTATTCTGAAGACCCGTTGCTATTGTTATAATCTTAAAAGTAGAACCCGGTTCATAAGCATCATTTACTGCTCTGTTTCTTGTGATTTTATTGTACTCATCCTGAGTAAGACCTTCTCCAGGATTATTAGGATTAAAATCCGGCAAATTCACAAGTCCAAGAATTTCTCCTGTATTTGGATTTGAAACCAAAATAGTCACGCCCAAAGCCTCATGTTTTTCCATGGCTTCAGCCGCAACATTTTCAATTAAATATTGGACTTTTTCATCAATTGTTAAAACTAAATCTGAGCCATTTACTGGGTCAGTTTTCAGTGCATCCTTATATGGGAGTTCCCTATTTAATCTATCAATCTCAGTAATTTTAACACCATCTACTCCACGTAGCTCTTCATCATAATAATTTTCAAGGCCAAGTACACCCTCACTATCTATATTCACAGATCCGAGAGAATGCGCTAAGAAGTTATCATTAGGATAATGTCTTATATTGTCATATCCTACAATTAAAAAATTTACATTTTCTTTTTCCATAAACTCATATATTTTATCACTAGCATCTTTACTTATTTTTCTTTTAATTATTACTCCGTTATTTTCTTTAGTTAGTTTTAAATTTACTTCATCTTTATCCATATCTAATATTTCAGCAATTTGATCACTATAATAGTTTGCAGTTTTTTCTTTTCTCTCAAGGGTTTTTCTAAAAGTTTCAAGATCTGCATCTACTCTATAAGATTCAGTGCTTGAGGCTAATATACTTCCATTTCTATCTAATATATCTCCTCTTTTTGCTGGAATTGTAATTTCTCGAGCTATTTGTGCAAGGGCCTTGTCATATATCTTATCTTTCGCTATTACAGAAACAAAAAATAGCCTTCCTATAAGTCCAATAAAACAAACAACTATTATAAAGGTAACACCGAAAAATCTTCCCTTTTTCTCCATATAGCACCTCCTGAATTAATAAATGTAAAACTATCTGAAAGCTTTAAAACTTAAAAAAGACATTGCTTTCTCAATTAAATTATTAGTCTCTGCTATTTCTTCAATATCTTTAAAGTTGTTTTTATTTAAATCTAGTTTTAAATATTCATCATTATCCAACTGAACTAAATTTAATTTTTCAGATTCATTTACCATTTCATTTAATGAAGATGCATTTATAAGCTTAGATTTCATATCTTCATTTTGATTTTTTAATATTCTAGTTTCATTTTGAAGATTAAGATACTCATTTTGCAGTGTATATATATTGGAACTTCTATAAATAGTAAAAAAACAAATAATTGCAAGCAAAAATAGAGTTAAAATAGTGTTAACTCTTACTTTATTATTTGTACGTATTTTTTGTCTTCTATATTGATTTTTAGACTCTTGAAGCTTTTGCAACTCTTCAAGATTACGCTTTGGAGTTTTGGGAGTTTTTTTAGTTTCTGGATTTACAACTACATTTCCTGAAATATACTTCCTTTCATTTTTTAGTGCCATCATCATACACCTCTTTTTATCTTATTTAATTTTTAAGCATATACTTTTTATCCCTCTTTATATTTTTTCCAAAACTCTAAGTTTTGCACTTCTAGACCGCGGGTTTATTTTAAGTTCTTCCTCGCTTGGTCCTATAGGTTTTTTAGTTAATATCTTAATAATTGGCTTCTTCCCACAAACACATGGAAGTGCTTTTGGACACTCGCATGGATCTGAAAGCTTTTTATAAGTATGCTTAACTATCCTATCTTCAAGTGAATGAAACGTTATCATAGCCAGTCTTCCCCCTGGTTTTAACACATCCACTGAATCTTTAATTGTATCTTTTAATATTTCAAGTTCTTTATTTACTTCTATTCTTATTGCTTGAAATGTTCTTTTTGCTGGATGAGGTCCTGTTCTTCTAAATCTTGCAGGTATAGCTTTTTTTATAATGTCAACTAATTCAAAAGTGGTTTTTATTTTTGAAACTTCCCTTTCATTTACAATAAAACTTGCTATTCTTTTAGCAAATCTTTCCTCTCCATAATCTCTTATTACTTCTCCAAGTTCTTTCTCACTATAATTATTAACTACTTCGTATGCACTCAGGTCACCTTGTCTATCCATTCTCATATCAAGGGGTGCATCTTTCATATAAGAAAAACCTCTTTCTCCTGTATCAAGCTGATATGAAGAAACTCCAAGGTCCATCATTATTCCATCTACTGACTCTATTCCAATTTCTTTTAAAACTTCTTTTATGTTTGAAAAATTGTTATGTGAAAGATGTACATTTTTATAATCTTTAAGTATTGTTTTTGCATTTGTTAAAGCATCTAAATCTTGATCTATTCCAATTAGTAATCCATTTTCTAATTTTTTTAAAATTTCTTTTGTGTGACCTGCGCCGCCAAGCGTTCCATCAACATAAATTCCATCTTCTTTAATGTTTAGCGACTCTATCGTTTCTTCAAGTAACACAGAAACATGTTTAAATTCCATATACCCACCTAAATCCCAAGTTCATTCATTTGTTCTGCTATCTCGTCCATGTTATTTTCACTGTCATTGTACTCTTCCCATTTTTCCTTAGACCAAATTTCTACTTTATCTATCATTCCAACACTAACTACTTCAGTTTTTATATTTGCATACTCCATTAATGATTTTGGTATCAAAGCTCTACCAGACTTGTCTGGATTTATTTCAGTGGCTCCTGAGTAGAAAAACCTAACAAATGCTCTTGCATTTTTATTTGTCATAGGTAGGGATTTTAGTTTTTCTTCAAAAACTTTCCACTCACTTTCTGGATAAATGTATAGGCAACCATCAAGACCTTTAGAAATAATAACTGCTTCTCCTAAGCTCTCTCTTAGCTTGCTAGGTATAATTATTCTGTTTTTACTATCAACATTATGATTAAATTCACCCATTAACATTTTATCCACCACCTTCTACCACTTTCTACCACTTATAACTATATTCTACACAAAATAAGAATACCCTTCAATAGCTTAAAGGGTATTCTTCATCAAATCTTCTTTATTTAATCATTATATTTATTTTCTATAAACACTATCATGATAAAAATTAACTTTTAAAAACTTTAAAGGCTATGATATATCACCTTTAAATCTGAAAATTCTTAAATTATTTACATTTTAAAATGTATAATTATTAACTTGTTAATAATTTGTAAATTATGTTAAATTAAACACTATTTTATTATTATTTTACTTGCGCTCGTCTTATTAAACATATTATCATATACTTTCTCTATATCTAGTATATCTATATTCTTTATTTCTTCCATATACATGTTAAGATCTTTTTCACCTACAAGGAATCTTGTGAGTATGTTTGTAATGCTGGAAGTAGAGTTAAATATATTAACAAAAGATCCTGTTTTGGATTTCTTTATTCTTTCTAATTCTCTAGCTAACCCATTAAAAAAGCTTGTATTATTTTTCATAGAGAAAATATAATTTTCAATCACTGATATTGTATGTTCTGGATCCATAGATTCTCCTCCGAAAAGTATTTCAGAGTGATCATTTTCCACAGTAATACTTTGTGAAAAACTATCATTTATTTCTCCAGATTTAAGTTTATCTTCATAAAATGAAGAGCTTTCTGAAAAAATTAAACTCGTCATTAAACTTGCCGCAATACTTTCTCTTAAAAGATTCTCTCCCTGCACATTATATTTGAATGCATAAATGTAGTTTGGAACATTTAGATTCATATCTAAATTTATATTTTTTTTGTAGGATTCTTCTTTTTCATTATAACTTTTCTTGACTAAATTTATATCTTTTTTTGCTGGAGTTTTTTCCTTAATAATATTTTCTATAAGATTTAGATCAAGGTCTCCTGATATAACAAGTAGCATGTTGCTTGGGTTATAAAATGCATTATAGCAATCTAAAAGATCTTCCTTAGTTAAAGAGTTTATTGATTCAACGCTTCCTGCTACGTCTTCTCTTATTGGATTTTCTTTATAAAGTGCTTTCATAGTTTCTATATACCCTTGAAATCCAGGATTGTCATCATACATCCTAATTTCTTCAGTTATTATTCCTTTTTCTTTTGCTACATTTTCATCTGTTAAGTGAGGAGTAAATACCATATCCATTAATAGTTTTAAATTATCATAAAAATTTTCTGTAGTTTCAAAATAATATGATGTTTGACTACTACTTGTAAAAGCATTAACTGAAGCTCCAAGTTTAGAAAATTCATTAAATACATTTATTTCAGATGGCATTTCGAACATTTTATGTTCTAAAAAATGAGCTATTCCTTCAGGATATTTTTTAAAACTTTCTCCTCCATTAATAGAAAACTCTACATCTTTACCACCAAACTTTGAAGTGAGCATTGCCACAGAATTAGAAAAATCTTTTTTTGGAATATAGTGTACTGAAAGTCCATTAACATTAAACTCATATATTTTCTCTTGTACTGAATTTATTTCTTTAATTTTCAATTTCTAATTCCTCCTCAACAAGGTAATGAGTGCTTACATGTGATATCTTTTTTGCCACATTAATTATCTCATCTTTTGTAACTTTTTTTATTCCATCTATAACATCATCTACACTAAGATTAACTCCATAAATTTTGAGAGAAATTAAATAGTTGATAGTTCTAAACATTGAATCCTCCATAGCTTTTATGGAGTTTATAATTTTAGTTTTTGCTATTTCTATATCATTTTCAGTAAAATCACCATTTTGCATTTCTTTGATATTTTTATCTATTAGTTTATTAACTTTGTCAAAATTTTTAGATTCTACGCCACTTAAAACAGTCATAATTCCTTTAAACTTATCATAGCTTGAAAATATATAATAACAAAGCGAATTTTTTTCTCTTATATCATTAAATAGCTTTGAATGAGGTCCACCACCGAAGATAGAATTAAATACAGAAAAGGCAAAATAATCTTTATCGAAAACTGTAGTTTTTGTATCATACAAAGAAGATATTTTTCCTTGACTTATTTTCATATATTCTTTAACTTCTTTTCTCTCAAAATTAAAGATACTGCTCGGAGTTTTTATATTAGCCCTAATAACATCTTTATTTTTAGCTTGTTTTACTTTTTCTAGCTTTTTTATTAATTTTTCTTTGTCATCAATATTTCCTGCTGCATATATAAATATCTCTCTAAAAGTAAGTTCTTTATATATCTCAACTAAAAAATCATTGTCTATTTTTTCCAGATCTTCAAGTGTTCCATATTCAGGCACTTTATATTCATCATTCATTCCATTTTCTATAAGCCTTGTCAAAGAATACCTTGTTTTATCATCATATTTTGAGCTTATTTCTCTTTTATGGTTTTCTATTTCTTGGTTAACTATACTTTCTTCAAACCTTCCGTTGACTAAATTTGGGTTATATATAATATCATTTAGCAAATATATAGCCTTTCCCCAAAGATCTTCTTCGTAAAGAGTATAGTCTTTATGGATAAAACTCACGAAAAAACTAATAAAAAGTTTATCGCCCCTTTTACTTATATCCATAACCATATTTGCACCATACATATCTTGAAGATAAGTACTTATTTTTGAAGAAGAACTAAAAGTTTTACTTCCTCTTTTTAAAATATTTAAAAGAACATTATATCCAGTAACTTTATTATCTAGTTCTACTGGTATTACAATACTTAAAATATTATTTTTAAATTTGTCTGTTTTTAGTATTTCAATATTGTTCATTTTTCCCTCCTAAAATTTAAAATCATCGACTGAGTTTAAATATTCCTCAACTTGAGGCAATATTAAAGCTATTGTTTCTTTGTTGAAAGGTGATTTTAAATTACTTTCTTTTACAAGCTCCAAGAACGGTTTGCTTCCACCCATTCTGCATAAGTCTAAATAATCATTAAAAGTATTTTCTCTATCTTCTCTTGATTTTATGAAAAACTGAAGAGCAAGTACTTGAGCAAGAGTGTAATCTATATAATAGAATGGATCTGTAAATATATGAATCTGCTTAAAGAAAAATCCTCCATTTTCATAAAACTCATTGTTTTCGTAGTCTCTGTGCGGTAAATATTTCCTTTCTATTTCTCTCCACTTTAATTTTCTTTCTTTTGGACTAAGCTCTGGGTTTTCATAAATAAAATGCTGAAACTCATCCACTAAGACTCCATATGGAAGAAAAAGTATTGTACTTTGGAGATGGGAAAACTTATATTTTTCTGCATCTTCTTTGAAAAATAAGTCCATCCATGGCCATGTTAAAAACTCCATTGACATAGAATGTATCTCACAAGCCTCTAGAGTCGGAAAATTATACTCTGGAACTTTATAGCTTTTTGATTCATATACCTGAAAAGCATGGCCTGCTTCATGAGTCAAAACATCTATGTCACCAGATGTTCCATTGAAATTCGAAAATATAAATGGTGCCTTATATTTCGGTATGAATGTGCAGTAACCACCTGATTGCTTTCCTTTTTTAGATTTAAGATCTAGAAGATCTTTATCTAGCATAAAGGTAAAAAACTCAGCCGTTTCAGGAGAAAGCTCATTATACATTTTCTGTGCATTTTTAAGTATAAAGTCATAATCGCCTTTTGGAGAAGCATTACCTGATAAAAACTCTAAATTTTCATCATAATATTTAAAGTTTTGAAGACCCAGCCTTCTTTTTTGCCTTTCTCTTAAGCTAGTTGCTAAAGGAACTATGTTTTCATAAATTGACTCTCTGTAGATTTTTACGTCTTTAGGACCATATTCTGTCCTTAAAAGTTTATCATATGCCATTTGAACATAGTTTTTATACCCAAGCTTTAATGCCATTTTATGACGAAGTTTAACAAGTTCATCATATATTCTGTCAAACTCACTCTCATTAACCTCAAAGAAGCCACTATAGGCTTCCCAGGCAGCTTTTCTCACATCTCTGTCTTTATGTTCCATGAACGGGGTTAACTCTGAAAGGGTCCTTTTAGAGCCCTCAAAGTCTATATCAGCTGAAGCTAAAAGTTTCGAGTATTCACTTATTAACTTGTTTTCTTCTTTTAAGTCCGAAACTATCTTTTCATCGAAAGATTTTATAGTTAAATCAGCTAGGTTTAAAAAATGATCTCCATACTTTTCTTTTATAGAATTTTTAAATTTACTGTTAAGGATTGCTTTATAAAAGCTAACAATAAGACTTTCATATTCAGGCATAATTTGATCTATATGACTATTTTCATTATTATAATAAGAATCCGTAGTATCTATACTGTGTCTTATTGAAGCCAGATTAATCATTGTGTCATTATAATTTCTAAGA
>LFRM01402182.1_pt1 | contig 13750 bp, 10 predicted proteins | sample 618341 | NCBI WGS metagenome assembly LFRM01 (sample SAMN03654438, study PRJNA283298) | anaerobic digester metagenome | isolation source: pool of bioreactors CSTR01a, CSTR02a, and CSTR03a thermophilic anaerobic... | place: Denmark: Kgs. Lyngby | collected 2014-05-21 | reverse complement strand
GCACGGACAAATTGCCTATGATCATACAGATCCGAATAGAGGACATAAGGGCTGGAAGATGAACCTGCCATAGATGCCCTTACCAATCCATAGGTTCGAACCCCATGTTTTCTAAATATATCTGAAGTCATTTTCTGCATGATAATTCCATACATCTGTCTCATCTGTTCTCCGTCATGCCCAGAAGGAAATGAGGCATGTTCAGGAAATATCCACGAATTGCCTGTAAGTTCGCTGCCATCACATTCATCCAGCTTATATCCTGAGACGCCAATATTTACATGCTGTTTTTCGTGATGTTCCTTGTATATATCCTGCGCTTCCTTCAAAGAATAGTCGGGCACCAGCCCACCCCATACGGTATGTGAGCCAGATAACGGCTCCAGTTTAGGATATATACAGGATTTGGGTGATACGTAGGGATGTTCCCATAGATTAACTTTAAACCCCAGTTTATCCAATTGCTCTATAAATAACTTTGGCTCAGGGAAGCGCTTTTTTGACCATTCATATGTAACCGGATAGCTGCTGCTATGCCACCCGGGTTCCAAACCGATTACATCGCAGGGGATATTCTTCGCCCTATATTCCAAAGCCTCATCAATTACTTGCCGATCATTATAATTTAAAGGCACTCTGTGCCAGAATCCCAGCCCCCATTTTGGTGGCAGTACACCTCCTCCGCAATACAGATTATATCTCCTCACAACATCCAGCATTGTTTTACCAGAGAATATGTACAGTTCAACTCCTGCATCCTCAACAACTATTTCCATTGAATCGGATAGCGGAGTCGCTTGCCATGTGGGATCGGTATTGCGATCTTTTATCACTGGAGGTGTATTGCTATCCTTGCGTACACATGAACCGCAATAGAATCTTACAATTCTTGATGTGTTTACCAATAATCCATAGCCCTTACTGGATACACAAAAAGGAATCGGTGCATGAGTTTCGCCGGTATCCTGCCGGGGATCGCTGTTAACACGGAGATATCTCGTTCTGCCCCTGTGATTTACCTTCATAAACTGTAGTCCAAATCCATATATTTTCTCATCACCTATAAGGGGAAATCGAATTATGATTCTCTTAGAATTTCTTTCCACAATGATGTTCTCTTCATCAAATGGAAATAAAGACTCCCCCATGTCTTCCAGTGCCTCTAAACACGGCTCTTTATCAACTATTGACAGAGGGGTAAATGGATCAACCTGTCCAATTTGTGCACTCCAGACACCGGCTGCCTTTTTGAACCACTTCAAGGATTCCATCAGCTACCATCCTCCTTTGCTTACAACATCACTTAATTCAATTATTAGATTATCTTCCACTCGTTATAATATTTGTGTATTCATAAATACGACCAATATTGGCAAATCTCAACAATCTTCGACCGGGTTAATGATTACCATTGTATTCAGCTTTATTGAATATGAGTATCTGTCTTGAGCATATCCATTTTCCGAATGTGCCAGATTGTTTATGCTTTGTAAGACATAAAATACTATGCTTTTTGGAATATCTTAACATTAAAGTTATATAAAATCAATGATTTACAGCATCTTTACCACTTATATTTGGCAGGGCTCATTAATAAAAACTATCCAACAAATGGGCGTCAATTTCATCAAAGTCTTTTTATTTTTAGCTATAAAATTATTACATTTAAAAATGAAACCCATACCTTACAAAAACTAATACCAAGTTAACACAAAAAAAGAGGCTGTTCCAATTGTGTGGAAACAGCCTTCAATACCCGATCTATACTAATATCACAGTCTTTCCGTGGTGATCTCGCGCCCTCCATGAAGCTGCGGATAATAGCTGGCAAAACAGTATTCCGGTGGTCCATCGAATTCCATTTCCAGAACCGTTATACCAGCCACAGGCGCCGGACATTCTTCAGGCAGATTCTTCAAAATAATACGATGCCCTTTATGCTCAAAATCTACGGGTGTACCATCATGGAGGAAACGGATCGCTTTAGGCGACTTCTTATAACCACCAATAGCCATGGTTCCGCCTGAAGGCCAGATCCAATTCCACAGATAAACAAAATTCCCGCTGCATGAACAGCCGCACACGCCATTGCCACCTGCCACATCACGGCCTATTCTTGTCATCTTGCCGTATACAGCCTTACCGTTTAAAGCCAGCCACTCACCCACCGTTGTAAGCGGTTCTACAGCTTCCTCAGGCACCGAACCATCCGGGGCTGGTCCAATGTTCAGAAGCAGATTGCCGCCTCCTGCAGCACAGCGATTTAACATACGGATGATCTGTTGTGCATTGTAGCTATACTTGGCAGCCTGTTTAGAATCCACATAACCCCAGCTTATACCATTGAAGGTCATGCAAGCCTCCCAATCGCCACCCTCAGGGCGGATATGTTCTTCGGGTGTACCGAAATCTTCAGGTAGCCTTGAGCGGTTATTAATAATTATATCGGGTTGGAGAGCACGAAGTTTTTGATTCATTTCGAGGCTGTTCCAGCTTTCCCAATGTTCCATAGGCGCTGCAACATCAAACCATAGAATATCAATCTTCCCATATTGGGTTAATAACTCCGTATTCAGATCAAATATGTATTTTTGAAAACGCGCTCGAGCCTCACTGTCAAAAGCCGCTCTCCAGCTGTCGGGATGATGCCAGTCCATCAGGCTGGAATAAAAACCGATCTTAAGATCATACTCACGACAAGCATCAACAAATTCCCTGACGATATCACGCTTTGGACCATAATTGACGCTGTTGTAAGGATTTACTTTTGAATCCCACAAACTAAAGCCCTCATGATGCCTTGTTGTAAGAACCATATACTTCATGCCAGCCTTTTTTGCCAACGCTGCCCATTCTCGGGGCGCCCCCGGCTTCGGATTAAATGTCTCCGCGAGCTTTTCATACTCCTCGACCGGGCAGTTGTCCTGGGTCTGCATCCATTCATGCCGCCCCGCCTGGGAATACAGGCCAAAATGAACGAACATACCAAAACGAGCTTTACGCCACCAATCCATCCGTGCATCCCGCGTTTTGGCAGTCCATTCCTCGTATTCGCTTCTGCTCATTAACTTCATGATTCTTCCCCCTTTTCTATTTGTATTTTATATTTCATTAATTTTTCGCGTAAATATTGTTTATTGCAGCAGAATTACACAGCTTCTATTACTCCACTCATTCTTCATAATATCATAATTCTGCCCATTCAAGCGGACTATCCAACTCAAGACAGACAACGGTGTCCGGTGGTGTAAGGGGTTGTTCAGGAAGCTGAATTCGTACTCGATAAGACATATTGCCCGGCGTGTATGTCTGAACATAATTCAACTCTTTGCCGGGGTCAGCAAGTAGATAGGCTTTTGTCACCCTTGGACGGAGCATCTGTAGGTGAATAATATGATCTTCATCTGGCCAATTAAATACATGTAAAAAGAGCTTTCCGGGCTTGTAGGTCATTGCTCCAAAATTCAGCACATAAGGATAATCAGGGCAGGCTACCGTGTTACGGATGGCATCCTCATTCACTTTGAGCCATTGACCAACCTGCCGGAGGATGTCCGCCGATTCCTGAGGTATAACGCCTTTAGCATCGGGTCCTACATTTAGCAAATAATTACCTCCCTTAGAGTTAATATCAACCAGAAGTCTTATTATTTGTGCAACAGGCTTCCATTTGCGATCTCCGGCTTTATATCCCCAGGTGTCGTTTAGTGTAGCAGGCGTCTCCCACGGCATGTTATATGAACGAGAAGGAATACTATTATCACCCATGGATTTATAATCCCCAAAGTTGTGGCCTACCCGACTATTGAGTAAACAATTTGGCTGGAGTTCCGCAATAAGATCGCGTATCTTCTTGGAATATTCGTAGGCCATTGTCATCGGCGTATCGCACCAAATCAGACCTATAGGGCCATAGTTGGTCAAAAGTTCGCGAAGCTGAGGCTCACATTTCTCTTTATAATATATGCTAAAATCCTTTTTATCTTCGTCATAATCCCAAAAGTTGTTCAGTCCGTGAGGATGAGCCCAGTCCTGAGCCTGAGAGTAGTAAAAACAAAGTTTCAGTCCGTATTTTTTACAAGCTTCAGCCAGTTCTTTCATGGGATCTCGTTTAAAAGGCGTTGCATCAACAATATTGTATGGATCACAGTAGCTCTTAAACATTGCAAAGCCATCATGATGCTTTGCTGTTATAACAATATATTTCATACCAGCATCATAGGCAAGTTTTGCCCACGCGTCCGCATCAAAGTCAACAGGATTAAACTCTTTAGCCAATTGGCTATATTCTTTAAAAGGGATCTGTTCACGATACATTATCCATTCTCCGATACCGTGAACTTCCTTTCCCTTCCACCTTCCTGCCGGAATTGCATACAGTCCCCAATGAATAAACATCCCAAACTTTGCTTCATTCCACCAATCTAGTTTGTGAACATCATACATTTTTCCTTCTCCCTTCACATCATTTATTATCATTTATTTATCACTTATTTCTTTTAATGTCAATAAAACCGCTTTAAACAAAAAATATCATCTGTATTATTAAGCGGTATCCTTTAGTATAATCGTTGATCTTTCACGTTAAGAAGACTAATACTGCTGGTTTGGTTTTTTGATATGTTTTGATCATGTACTGGAATATCTAGGATTTAATCAAACCTTTTTTTCATTATATCAGAAAAACAAGAAGCAAATATCAATAGATTATGCTATTATTAATTTATCACAAAAATATTAATAAGAAAATGCTCAATTTGATACTTTTGATAATTTTGATATTTGAATGGCTTTCCTTTTGGAGCATTTTGAAAAATACGCTATTATATGAATTCTTGAAGAATTTCCCCTTCGCAGACTATATGGAATGTACTTTGAGCATTCAGCAGCAGCGAAAGATATTAGCATCAATTCCCTAAAACAAAAAATTCAACAGTATTTCTCATTATGCTGTATTTTTTCCGTTGACCTCAATTTTACAATGAACTCCGACAAAAAATTCACCTTCATAAATTGCTTTTCAAAATATTATATGGTATATTTTATTAGGTATGGTTTTCTATGAAATTCTGTACATAATATAATTTATAATAATATAAGAAATAACAAAGGAGGTTTTTGTAATGAGCGAATTGAGAGGAGCCTGTATTCTCGGTCAATCGGGCGGCCCCACTGCAGTAATCAATGCTACGGCCGCGGGTGTTTTCCAGGAAGCCTTAAAGCAGGACTGCATAACTGCCGTTTATGGTGCAGCCCATGGAATTCAGGGAGTTTTGAATGAAAAATTCTACGATATAAGCCAGGAAGATCCCTATGAACTGGAATTGCTAAAAACAACCCCATCATCGTTGTTGGGTTCGGTACGTTACAAGCTGAAGGACCCGGATGAAGATGATACCGATTACAAAAAGCTGCTGGATATATTCCGCAAATATAACATACGCTACTTCTTCTACAACGGCGGAAATGACTCCATGGATACCTGCAACAAGATAAGCAAATACATGCAAAAGGTTGGTTATGAGTGCAGAATAATGGGGGTGCCCAAAACCATTGACAACGATCTCTGGGGTACCGACCATTGCCCGGGCTTCGGAAGTGCCGCAAAATATATCGCCTTGTCTACAACGGAAATTTTTCTTGATGTCAGGGCTTATGACACAAAGATGATCACCATTCTGGAAATAATGGGGAGGAATGCCGGTTGGTTGACCGCCTCTTCTGCCCTGGCCTCTGTAAAGGGATATGGGCCTGATCTTATCTACCTGCCCGAGCTGACTTTCGATATCGATAAATTTCTCGACGAAGTAATCTCGGTATACGAAAAGAAAAAGAACATCATAGTAGCCGTTTCCGAAGGCGTAAGGGACAAGGACGGCAAGTATATATACGAATACGGGCCGACATTGACCAAACACAAAGACTCCTTTGGCCATGTCCAGCTAGGCGGCTTGGCAGCAACCCTTGCCGGCATAGTAAAAGAGAAAACTGGCGCAAAAGTAAGGGGCATTGAGTTTAGCTTGCTCCAGAGATGCGCAGCCCATGTTGCATCCAAGACCGACGTTGACGAAGCTTATCTGGCTGGCCAGGCTGCCGTTCAGTACGCGGTGCAGGGGGTTACCGACAAGATGGTGGCATTTGAAAGAGTCGAAGGCAGCGAGTACAAATGCAACATCAAGCTTGTGAACCTTACCGACGTTGCCAATGTTGAGAAAAAAGTGCCCAGAGAATGGATAAATGAGGAAGGCAATGGTGTTACCGACGATTTTATCAAATACGCAATGCCTCTTATCCAGGGAGAATCAAGGCCGCCCTTTGAAAATGGTTTGCCCAGATTTGCTAAGCTGAAAAAGGTATTGGCCACAAAGTAAAAATGTTTTAGGGGAGCACAAGAATGTGCTCCCTTTTATTGCTGAAAAAAATCTAGTTTATCCGGGCGTTCTGAATGGTTATATAGGAAGTGAAGGAGGCAGATAATATGAAGTTTGAATTATTACATCCTGCAGATCAGATAGTAATGATTATGGAAAGAATATACAGATATGGCATGACAACTACATCGGGTGGCAACCTTTCCATTCTTGATGACAATGGGGATATCTGGATAACCCCCTCCGGTATAGACAAGGGATCTTTACATAGGAATGATATAATACGGGTCAAGCCCGACGGAAAAATTGATGGAAATCATAAGCCCTCCGTTGAACTTCCCTTTCACGAAATGATCTATCAAAAAAGACCGGATATAAAAGCCATCATTCATGCCCATCCACCTGCTCTGGTTGCCTTCAGCATAACCAGAAAAATTCCCGACACAAGGCTTATCCCCAATGCCCATCTCATATGTGAACCGGTAGGAATGGCTGAATATGGGGTACCGGGTAGTACAGACTTGGGTAAAAAGATCGCTTTACGCTTTGAAAAAGGAGATAAAACGGTCATATTGGAAAACCATGGGGTGGTATGCGGAGGCGACAATCTGTTTGAAGCGTTTATGGCCTTTGAAACGCTGGATTTCTGTGCCAGGTTGGAACTTAAAGCCAGAAGACTGGGACGACCAAAGAGCTTAACCGACAGGCATATTCAGATATCCAAGTATAAGCAGCATATAACCATGAACGAGTTTATTCCGCAAAAGTTTAGCAGCAAAGAAAGAGAGATAAGAAGGGATATGTGCCGTCTTATACACCGTGCGTATGACCAGCAGCTTTTCACCAGCACACAGGGTACGTTTTCCCAGAGGCTGGACGCTAATTCCTTTATTATCACCCCATATGGCCTTGACAGGAAGTACCTTGACGTTGATGATCTGGTGCGAATTGAAAACGACTGGAAGGAAGTAGGCAAAATCCCAAGCCGTTCGGTATTGCTCCACAAAGCCATATATGGTAAACACCCTTACATAAATTCGGTAATAATAGCCCATCCTCCCAACATTATGGCTTTTGCTGTAACCGAGGAAGAGTTTGAAACAAAAACAATACCTGAAAGCTATATCATGCTACGAAATATTCCCAAACTCCCCTTTGGCTGCACCTTCATGCAAGCAGATATGACTGCCGACGCCTTCTCAAAGCATACCCCCATCGTCATGGTGGAAAATGACTGCGTTATCGTAACAGATGCAACGCTGCTGGGCGCCTTTGACAGGCTGGAAGTAGCTGAGTACAGTGCAAAAGCCATCATAGCAGCAAAAGACCTGGGCGACCTTGTACCCATTAGCGATAAACAAATAGCCGAGATCGAAAAGGTCTTTAAACTGTAAATAAAACCGCTGGCAGTTTCATGCAAAAACGGCCAGCGGTTTACACCATATATCGAGGTAAAATGAGGTTTTTGGCCAATACCGCCTTGATCAGGGTATCCGGCAGTATGGCATGTCATAATATCAGCAGGTTCAGCACTACTTTGCCTCATGTCCATATGCTGTTCAATGCTGAAATATTAAATGAATTCAGCATGGCTTCGCCGCCCTCAGCAAGAAACTGCAGACTTCTGTTCATGTCCCGGTCAAGCACTCCGATGGACATGTAAATTAAACCTTCGTTTCCAAAGATCTCAATAATTGCCCGATCTACCAGAATACGCAAACCGAGCTTCTGCTGTTGGGGCTTTAAAACAGCACATTTATCCATGCAATGGAGTTTTTGTTCTCTGACATCATATCTCAATTTAACACCATGTATATCCACCATTATCCTTTCGGCAGTGCCCAAATCAAAATCACAGCATATATCCAGAAGTTCGTCATTAACATCGACTGTTACCGGAGTACCGTTCTTCAATGCCCTGTATTCACCGGAATGGCTGTGCCGGTACAGCTTTTCTATTTCTTTTACCGGATATCTGAAAAGCCGCACACCCTCATCGGTGGTTCGCAGGGTCAATTCACAGGGGAAGGTCATGCATCCGTTAAAGGGCATACCGGGTATATCAATGGTGGCCCATGATATCTGAATGACCCTGCCGTCATCTTTTGGAATATTGCTCCAGGTCTGGGCAGCATAGCTGTAGCCTGTGATTGAACTGTCGGTTACATGCCTGTATTCTTCGTAAAAATTGCTTCCATCAAAATTGCCGATCAGATAACTTCCGTTGGCACTCCAAAAAACCCATTTTTTGTTCCTCGTATTCCCGTCTACTGGCAATTCAAACAGATCAGGGCATTCTCCAGTTCCCTCAATCCGGTATTCCATAATCTGGCTCCAGTTTTTAAGATCTGGCGAAGCAAACAATGCATAATCCCGGTCCTCCAGATATAATGCCATGATCCAATGCCTGGTATTCTCGTGCCATACAACTTTCGGATCCCGGTTGCCGCTCTTTATCTCCCCAAGGACAGGATTACCCTTATATTTTATCCAGGTACGCCCCCTGTCCGTGCTGTAGGCAATGCACTGGGTAAAGGGACGCCCCTTTGATTGCACGGATGTTCCTCCGGCAGCAGTGTAAAAGAGCACTATAGGATCCTCCTCACCGCATTTAAAACCGGAGGTATTATTAGTATCAACTACTCCGGAGCCGGAAAACATTGTACCCATCTCGTCGGGATACAAGGCATCTTCCAGCTCATCCCAGTGTACCAGATCCCTGCTGACTGCATGTCCCCAGTGCATGTTGCCCCATTTGCATCCATAGGGATTATGCTGATAGAAAAGATGATACTCGCCCTTGTAATATACAAGGCCGTTGGGATCGTTTATCCAGCCCCGTCGGGTAGAAAAATGAAATTGTGGTCGATATTTCTCTCGGTATAGATTTTCGGCCCCTTTAATGACATCTCTCTTTTCAACAACATCAAGTATATGCTCATCATCGGTATCGCAGGCGGTAATGTTAAGCCGTCGTCCGAGCAGCTTGCTTACATCCATAAAAACCCAATAATCCGGTTCTTCTGAAGCCAGCTCAATTTCAAATTCCCGAAACGGTTCATCATCCACGCTACACCTTAGCAATCGCTTGAGTGCCCCGTCTTTAACCGGAAAATTAATATATCGATTCTCAATCAAGATTTCCCTGCTTGTATTCATCGGACTTCCCCCTGCTACCTTTGTTCATACTCCGTTAACCACATTAACCGGTTCCCCTCTTAGGAATGCCTTTAAGTTTTCCACGGCAATATCCATAAGCCTCTGCCTTGCCTCCTTGGGTGCCCATGCAATATGGGGTGTTATTATAATATTCCTGGCTTTCAGTAAGGGGTTATCCTCGCTGATGGGCTCTGTGGAAACAACATCAACTGCTGCTGCGTACACCTTGCCGCTGTTCAGTGCTTCAGCCAAATCCTCCTCAACAACTAATGGTCCCCTAGAAGTGTTTATGATTATTACTCCATCTTTCATCTTTCCAATGGTTTCCTTGTTTATCATGCCCTTTGTACTTTCAAACAGCGGACAGTGCAAACTTATCACATCTGATTCCCTGAGCAGCTCATCCAGGCTTACAAACCTCATGGTATCGCTTTCTAGAGCTTTGTCGACAGTTCGGGTATATGCCAATACCTTCATACCCATCGCCTGGGCTATTCTCGCCGTTGCCCGTCCTATTCTGCCGTACCCTATTATCCCCATGGTCTTGCCGGCCAGCTCTATAAGAGGATACTTCCAAAAACAAAAATCCTTGCTACGGGTCCATTCACCCTTTTTTACCGCTTCACTGTGCTCCCATACATGGTGGCATATCTCGAGAAGGAGCGCAAACACCATCTGAGCCACCGCATCAGTGCTGTAATCCGGAACGTTGGTAACCGGTATACCCTTCTCTCTTGCCGCGTCTACATCAACCACGTTATATCCCGTTGCCAGAACTCCCACCCACTTGATGTTGGGAGCTTTATAAAACGTCTCCCGGGTTAATGGCGTCTTGTTGGTATATACTATCTCAGCATCCCCGATCCTCTCCAATACCTTATCTTCAGGGGTACGGTCATATACGGTCAGTTCGCCCAATCTCTCCAATTCTCCCCAGGACAGATCGCCGGGATTCAATGTATAGCCATCAAGCACAACTATCTTCATCCCCTGATACCTCCATACAATGTTTTCCTTACAATCTTACCCAGGCCTCATTAAGCACCCGTTTCGCATTTGCTACCACTATATCCGGGTCCTCATCGCCCCACGGCTTGACTTCAAAGCTTACAACAGGCGGATTCTCGGTATTCAAAAAGCCTATCTCCATCAACACCCTGAGATACTCCACTAGTTCATCCACATCGTTCTCGCTGTTTGGAAAGCCGAACCTCGGATGGGCATCGCCATACGCTTCATAGGACGGATCAGCTACAACAGCATTCCCCATGTGGGCATGGATTATGTAATCTTTTATCGGAAGTATGGCTTCCTCAGCAGTCTCTCTTAAAAGGGGCAGATGGCTTAAATCCACCAAAAGACCGAAATTATCATATTCCTTTCTTATCTCCTCCGCAAACCTCTTGGCTAAGTCCACCGGGCCTATTATGCTCTTTTTATCCACATCCCAGTCGAAGACTTCAAGAACTATCTTTAAATCTCCCTTTGATTTAGCATAGGCACAAAGCTCCTTGGTAGATTCCACCAGTGCGGCAAAGGCGTCCTCTTTTCTGTCCTCATCATACCTGCCGCTCAGATATGCAAAACCCTTTGCACCCATGTAGTATGCTTCATCAATGCCTTCCTTAAGGTTAGCAACAGCCCGTTTTCTGGCATTGTCGTCAAGATCGTTTATGTTCATTCCCGTGGTCAGCAGCCTGGGTTGACCTCCGTAAGCCACCGTCATATGGGAGGTGTCGAGCATCTTCTTGACCTCTTCTCTTACCTTATCGTCCTTTATCCAGGTAATTTCAATGGCATTGAAATAATCGTCAACAGCTATCTTCCTTATTGTCTCCAGTATGGGTCCTTCCCCTTTCATGGTGTCAGGATAGGCCATGAAATGAATAAGCCCTACCTTCATGTACTTATACATGGATTCATTCATTTGCCCCTTCCTCCTTTTCATATACCTTTTTCCCGATATAAGTTTTTCTGTTGAATTCCTCCTTCACAGAGCTGCTGCATCCACGACATTTACTCCTCAAACTTTAGAACCACCTGTAAACACTTCTCCGTCCCCTTATCCAGCATATCGTATGCCCTTGCACCTTCTTTAAACGGAATAATATGGGTTACAAGGCTTTCCAAATCCAGTCTGCCGCTTTTTGCAAGCTCCATAACTGTTTTTTCCATTCGTAATCGGTTCCACCGATAGCTTATTGCCGGATTAACGGCTTCAATCTGGGAACAGATTATATTTACTCGGTTGTGGTGAAATTCTTCACCCAGATACAGGCGATCCGCGCCGCCCTGTATAAAACCGGAGCACACAACCCTTCCATTATAAGTTGTTGACCTTATGGCCTCGTGGAGGGCTACAGCAGAGCCGGAAATTTCTATGCATATATCCGCACCCTTATTCTCCGTCAAAGCTTTAATTTCCCTTCCAACATCACATTTACGTGGGTTTAAAGTCACATCAGCGCCAAACCTTTTAGAAAATTCCAACCTGTAGTCGTACAGATCCACAGCTATAACCCTTGCACCGTTCAATTTTGCCATTTGGGTAACTATTTGCCCCGGAACACCCTGTCCAAATACAGCTACCGTCTCTCCTATGTGAATATCCGCATCCAATATGGCATTGAGGGCAATTGGTCCCATCTGTGAATATATACCCACTATAGGATTTAAACCGTGTGGAAGCTTATGGTTTTTTGCAAAATCCGCACTTACTATATGCGTTGATTTGTGACCCCAGGTACCGTATATAATATCCCCCGGTTCTATACCCTCAACACCGCTCCCCACTTCTGTTACCCTTCCAACCTCTTCGTAAGCCCCGGCGCCTCTTGCCGGATATATAGAATGCCCTTCCGGCGGATCTTCAAATAATCTCAATTGGGGATTCCATTTCTTTTTACCATAGGGGTTTGTCCCCCGATAGATAGTAAGCTGGGTACCTGCACTTATTCCCGAGTAAAGCGTTGCCAATCTTACCTCGTTTTCCTTGAGCTCCCGCTCCTGGTACTGTTCAAAGCTTATCCTCCCTGGTCCGTCAATTACTAGCATTTCTCCCATATAAGATACCTCCCCATTATTCCAGGTATTTTTTTATTGAATTTATTAAATTTCCTTCTTATCTCGTCTGCTGGATGATAAGTCTTTCTACTTCATTTAATGAAGGCATGGCGGATTGAGCTCCTTTGGCCGTTGTGGATATGGCACCAACGGCATTGGCAAACCTGATGCTTTCCAGTATATCATCTCCGCGGGCTAAAGCAAATGCCAAACCTGCATTAAAAGAGTCCCCGGCAGCCGTGGTATCCACAGCCTTTACACTGAAGCCGGGAACATGAATAAAATCATTCCGGCTTATCAGGTATGCCCCTTTACTGCCAACCTTCGCAACAACACATTTTACTCCTTTTTCTATCAACCTCCGGCCGGCTTTTTTCAAAGCACTGCCCTCATCAATTTTTATGCCCGTCAGCACCTCTATCTCGGATTCATTTGGAGTAATATAATCAATGTGTTTATAAATCTCGTCGGGTAATTCTCCGGCAGGTGCGGGATCCAATATAATGGTTTTCCCGGCTTCTTTTAGCTTTTTTACTGCATAAAAAACGGTGTCCAGGGGGATTTCCAGCTGAAAAAGAAAGATGTCCCGGTTTTTTATTATATCCCAATGTTCATCAATGAAGGCTCTGTCAACCATGCCATTTGCTTCCGGAACAACAACAATATGATTTTCCCCGGTACTGTCCACCTCTATAACTGCAATGCCGGTTGATACACCTTCCTGTATCTTTACACCGTCAGTTGAGACGCCGTTTGCCCGAAGGTTATGCAGATACTGTTGTCCGAACAAATCGCTTCCAATCTTTCCTACCATAAGCACATCCGCACCCAGTCGTCCCAGGGCTACGGCCTGGTTGCCGCCCTTTCCGCCGGGATATGTAGCAAAATCCTCCCCGATAACGGTTTCCCCGGGCTTTGGAAATCTGTCAGCCACCGCTACCAGATCCATGTTTAAACTGCCAATCACGCATGTTTTCATGGTTTGCCCCCTCTCGGAACCAGCAAAGAACAATCTCTTATAATAAAATGTTAATTGACATGGCAGACTATACAGGCAGGTCTCTTTTATGTCTCAGGATCAATCATTGTTGTCCCACTCAATTATAGCACTTATATTATTCTATTTCAAAAACCGGTCACACCCGGCTTTCGTCATT
>LFRM01002724.1_pt1 | contig 13766 bp, 13 predicted proteins | sample 618341 | NCBI WGS metagenome assembly LFRM01 (sample SAMN03654438, study PRJNA283298) | anaerobic digester metagenome | isolation source: pool of bioreactors CSTR01a, CSTR02a, and CSTR03a thermophilic anaerobic... | place: Denmark: Kgs. Lyngby | collected 2014-05-21 | reverse complement strand
ATTAGGACATAAAACCTCATGTAAAACTTTTTTATTTATAGCCTTAAATGTGCTTCCGATTCCTTTTTGATTAAGTTCATCCCTCTTTCGTTGTAATAAATACTACAAGTATTTTTGATCTGTAACATCTTTGTGAGGTGATAATGCCGCAAGACCACGCCCTATACAGCAGGTCTCCGTTGCTATATTTACAGCTCCGATGGGTGCTCGTACAGAAATTAAAATATCGTTTGCGTATGCAATCTTCGTTGGCTTATTACAATAAAACTTCGTTACAGGGTTCAATTCGCCAAAGTCAGCGTTACCCTGATAGAATGGAATACCATCCCCTATTTGGTTATAAGTTGATGAATCTGGGGATTGTCCCATATTGATATTACAAAGGCTACCAAGCTTCACCTGTTTCCACTTACTCACCGATAAGCCCCCTTAGTTCCTTCATTTTGGCAGCAATATCAAGGTTAAGCTTATCAAGACGATCAAGAATAACCGCTGGCGGGTCATACTCAACTTTTTCGTAGACAATTTCCTTATACCGATTGATAGATAGATCATAATCATTAGCAACAATGTCAGATTTATCTACAAAAAAACTCTGTTCTGTACGCTTGCGGTTGAATTCTTCCTCTGGATTATGGAAACGAGCAATAATATCGGGTATATCATTTTCTTCTATTGGAGTACGTTTATCATCTAATGAATAGCCGTCGGCTTTCATATCATAAAACCAGACCTTATCAGTACCTCCTGCTCCTGTCTTGGTGAATATCATGATGGCAGTGGAAACACCTGCATAAGGCTTGAATACTCCACTGGGCATAGATATTACGGCATCCAACTTGTGATTTTCAATTATTTCTTTTCGAATAACCTTATGGGCTTTCGAACTTCCAAATAACACGCCATCAGGAACTATACATGCACACCTTCCACCAGGTTTCAACATTCTTAAAAACAAGGCTAAAAACAAAAGTTCAGTCTTCTTGGTCTTCGTAACCTTTAATAAATCCGGAGAAACTGCTTCGTAATCTAATGAACCCTTAAAAGGCGGGTTGGTCATAATGAGAGTGAATTTATTGGTATCGATATTCTGCTCAGAAAGAGAATCCTTATAAGTAATGTTGGGGTTTTCTATTCCATGAAGCATCATATTCATGGCCCCAATTCTGAGCATAGTCCGGTCCATATCATACCCATGGAACATACTGTTGTTGAAATGATTCTTCTTTTCGCTGTCAAAGAACAATTCTTCGTAGTTATTCCGCAAGTACTCCCCGGTCATTACAAGAAATCCTGCTGAACCAGCAGCCGGGTCGGCAATAATATCTTCGGGTGAGGGTTTCATGAGCTCAACCATCATTTTAATAATGTGCCGGGGTGTTCTAAATTGGCCGTTGGTACCCGAGGTGGCCACTTTGGACAGCATATATTCATATATGTCTCCGGTAATATCCCGATCATCCATAGGTAGCTCGGACAGACCAGTGACGACCTTTTCCAGCAGTTGCGGTGTGGGTATTATAAAGATAGCATCATTCATGTACTTGGAATATGCAGATTCCTTGTTTCCATTTAGGTTCTTTATAAAGGGAAACACTTCTTCTGATACAATCTTGTACATTTTAGACGCTTCCAGGCTCTTAAACTTCCGCCATTTCAGGTACGGACGATCGGACGGAAAAATGCTCCTGTATTCAACCCCAATTGCGGACGAGTCTCGTTGCTTCCTATCATCGATTTCATCCAATCGTCGGATGAATAAGAGGTAGGTAATTTGTTCAATGACAGATAAGGGATTAGTGATCCCTCCTGTCCAAAAAGTTGTCCAAATACTATCAATCTTGTTCTTCAATTCTCCTGTAATCATTGCATCCTCCGCCAACAATTATTATTCCTATTATGACATGTACACCGACTTTACACCAATCTTACCGCATAATGTGAAAAACCCACCGAATCATCAGTGGGTTCTTTGTTCTCAGATGGTGCCCGAGGCCGGGGTCGAACCGGCACGGTGTATAACACCGAGGGATTTTAAGTCCCTTGCGTCTGCCTATTCCGCCACCCGGGCACGGATATGGAGGGCGGAACCGGATTCGAACCGGTGGATGGTGGTTTTGCAGACCACAGCGTTAGCCACTTCGCCATCCGCCCAATTTTTAAATTGCGCTGTGCGCAAAAATTAGTATATCAGTTTTACCCTGTTTCCGCAAGCGCCTATCAAGGGATTTCGGCAAATAAAAAGCGTTACCTGTATGGGCAACGCTGTCTTAAACTTAATGGAGCGGAAGACGAGATTCGAACTCGCGACCCTCGCCTTGGCAAGGCGATGCTCTACCACTGAGCCACTTCCGCTCACTCATGGTGCCTCGGGGCGGAATTGAACCACCGACACGCGGATTTTCAGTCCGCTGCTCTACCGACTGAGCTACCGAGGCAAATATGGCGAAGCCGATGGGATTTGAACCCACGATCTTCGGCGTGACAGGCCGACATGTTAACCGCTACACCACGGCTCCGCAACGAAGATTATTATAGCATCCTCACCAAAGTTCGTCAACAGCCCACAAGGCAAATCCCCGGCAGAAAAATTATGGTTGCTTGCTTACCGTCAGTTTTTCATGTCTTGTTTAACTCTAGCTGTCATAAAAGCCAACTCTTATAGGAACACTATTACCAAAAGGGAGTAACAGCTATGCCTATTGGAACAAAACTGGGCAAACCTAAGCCGGAATCTGAAGCCATGAGCAGTGCCAAAGGTAAAAGCAAGGGCAGTTTTGCCAATACTCTATTCGGTACTATCGACGATTTATTTTATGAATTTGGGATTATTGGCAAACGTACACCTGAGCAGGAGAAAAAGGAGGAATAGTTCTCCTACTTGCGCGAGGCGTACTTAGCTGCATTGAGGCCAGCTACCTGGCCTTCCCCTACTGATTTGGCCACCTGATAGGGAGGGCCGGTGCAATCACCTGCAGCGTATACCCCCGGCAGGTTGGTTTCCTGCTGTCGGTTTACTTTAATGTGCTTATCTTCAATTTCCAAACCAAGTATAAGCCGGTCTGGTGCAGTTTCTCCCCCCAGAACAAAAACGGCTTGGGCCTGTATTTCACGGCCATCTTTTAATTTCAGTCCTTCTACAAAATCTGTTCCTATTATGGATTCAGGTTTACTGTCTAGTATCTTTACTCTCGAATCCAAACTGCCCACCTGTTTATACAGCGGCAAATAATACACCTGGTTACCAATTTCGGCCATAAAATCAACTTCATGTTCCGCTTCACTGCTATGACCAATCAATATAACGTCTTGGCCTTTGTAAATGGGTCCATCACAGGTAGCACAGTAACCCAGCCCTTTACCCAGAAAATAGTCTTCTCGGGGCAGAGTTGGCTTATAAGGAACCCCGGTGGCTATTACAATCGTTTTGGAAGTTATTATTTCATCGCCGAAAAAGATATGGTAAATACCATCTATTTCCGATATAGTGTCCGCCTTTTGGGAGATGATTTCCACCCCCATGCTTTCAGCATGCTGCATAAAGTTATCTAACAATACTTCCCCTTTTATGCTGGGCATTCCCAAATAATTGTTTATTACTTGGGCCTTGTGCAGGGGCGGACTGCAAATTTCAGTACCCATTACCAAAACTTTTTTATTGCGGATAACTGCATTTATGGCCGCAGATAGGCCGGCTGGACCACATCCTAGGATGACCAAATCGAATGTCTTATCCACCTAAATCTCCTCCTGTTCTTTCGGGATCAGCTCAACCGGGGCTGATGGGTGCTCATCCATACTATCAATTAGAGAACCATCACCTACACAACCACTATCGGTTGCTTCTATTATAGTATGTGCCTTTTGTTTAGCTAATACTGTTTCACCTGCCAATTCATTCAGCCACAGCTTGTGCCTTCTTTCTACATAACCCAAATCTATCTTGCCATTAAACATGCTGGGCACCAACGGGCGGTTATCTTTAATTAAAAAAGCCAGTAGATGTACAATTATTGAGAAAATAAGGATAACCGTAAACAGGTTATGAATCTGAGCCGACCAAAATACTAAACTCGCCGCTGCTTCAGTCCCAGGTAAATTCTTATACACTTTAATTAACCCGGTTATAATCAGCATCAATACAGAAAAAGCCGTTACCGCAAAAGCTAATCGCTGCTCGGCTAGGTATTTGCTGTTGTCTGGTTCTTCGGCTAAACCTACCATAGAGGCAAAAATTTGCATAGATTCTTTCACATCTCCTCGCCGGGGCAGTATATCAAATCGACGGGTACCAATTATATAAGCCAAGTAATAAATGCTAATAAAAATGAGTACGATGGCGGCTACATAATGAATATTCAATGTGATTAAAAAATCACTAGACCAGCCCAAACCGGGTATTTGATCCACGTTATAGCGCCTATAGACTGGCATTTGTCCGAATCCAGTAAAAATGAGAATAAAAATTGATAAAGCGGTGGTCCAGTGGACGAAGCGGATGGCCAGATTATGCCTCAGAATCTTCATGTTTCTCCTCCCCCTGCATAGTCTTATATACACTTAGGCCCGCGGCCAGCACCCCAGCTACCGGAGCTATTACCAAAGCTTTGGCAATATTCTCCGGCTCATCTAACGGATTCTCAACCCCAACTTCCATAGTAGGCCGGCCGGGTTTGCCGTCCACTTCCTGTTCTTTTATGGCTTGGTTTATGGCTTCAAAAGGTATTTGAGACAGATAAAATGTAGATGTTCCACCATTTTCTAAGTCTCCATAAATATAACCCTGATTATCTTCGGCCCAACGCCGGGCATAAGTACGCATTTCTTTTTTGGGGCCAAAGGTTATAGCCTGATTGGGGCAGGCGGAAACACAAGCTGGTTCTTTCCCATTACGAATAAGATCTATACACATATCGCACTTATACATTACCCCTCCACCAGCATACTTTGGAGCAATTTCCTTGTACAAACCTACTCCTGCCTGGCGCTGGGGAATTTCCCAAGGACATACATCCCGGCATTTGGCACCTCCGAAACAAATTTCGGTATCGATGACTACAGCGCCTTCGAGAGTTTTGTTATTAACACCAAAAGGACAAAGCCCTGCACAAGGAGGATTATCACAATGCATACAGCGTCTTGGCACATGGACTTCCATCAATTGGCCTTCATGTTGAACTTTTAGGTGCTGAACATAAGTCCAGTTATAAGGTGTAAGTCGATCGGTGAGGTGTTGTTTATCCGACCAGTCCTCATGAGTTGTTTGCGGCCAATAGTCTCCTATGGGTTTTTCCGGTTGAGGGAATCTGGGCTGGTTTTTAGTACGGCAAGCCGCTACACATGCTGGTGTATCCAGATGAGGACAGCCATCGCACTTAGTAAGATCTATGGTAGTGGCGTATTCCTGTTGAAAAACGGTTTGGGCTGCAACCTTATTGGCGCCGCTTAGCAATGTTGCAGCTGTGACACCGGACAAAGCCGCTCTTTTTAGAAACGTCCTCCGGGTTATAGCCATTTCCTTGCCCCCTTTATTCTTCATACCTATACCCCCTATGGGTATATTTATATGATATGTATGTTCCTCTTTTTTGTCAACCTTGCAAAGAAAATATTTATTATCACCATCCAGGTAATACTAGGGTTATAAGCAATTGTTATCGCGAGTCTGCAGGGGGCGAAGCCACATTGGCCCGCGAGGCATTTTCACAGCAACCTTAATAGTGAGTTCCGAAGGAACGAACATCAGTAGTGCCCGAAGGGCCAACCTTAATTGTATCCGTGAGGATACATACATAGTCCTTTAGGGCAATGACGCGAAATATAACAGGCAGAAGTATTTTTATTCAACGTAGCCTATTCTTCAAGTGATAATCAGGAGGTAATTGCATGGTAGTTGCCGGTAAATTAAAGAGAGTTTTTTTCGAAAAGGAAGCACTAGACTATCCCCTTGGCAAACAGATTTACAAGCGTTTCCAAAGGGATGGCTATGAGATACAGTTCCTAAAGTCTCACAATCGAGTGACGGGTATCCCCGGCAAAACGCCCCGGGAAGCATTTTTTCAAGGTAAAAGTACTTTAGTAGTGGGAGTGCGCAAAACTTTAGATTTTGCGTCCTGTAAGCCTTCAGCTCACTATCAATTACCTCTGGTAACCGGGTGTGAAGGAATCTGTGAGTACTGTTATCTCAATACTCAGTTAGGTAAAAAACCATATACCCGCATTTATGTTAATGTGGAAGAAATTCTCCAGCAAGCCGCTCTTCTAATAAAGCAGCGCCAACCGGAAATCACTCTTTTCGAAGCTGCGGCCACATCCGATCCGGTAGCCGTAGAACCTTACTCCGGATCACTGGCAAAAGCTATCGAGTTTTTTTCTGAACAGGATTACGGGCGTTTGCGGTTGGCAACCAAATTTACCTATGTGGACTCGCTTTTAGATCTTAATCACCGGAACCATACTCGGATCCGCTACAGTATTAACTCTGATAAAGTAATTCGTACCTATGAACACCGCACTCCCGTCCTTCACCAGCGTTTGCAGGCTTTAGGCCGAATTATCGAGTCTGGCTACCCCAGCGGTGTAATTATTGCGCCAGTATTACTAACTGACGGCTGGCAGGAGGATTATAAAGCAGTTTTGTATGATCTGGCTGAGCACATTGGATACCACCCAGGAATGGATTTTACGTTTGAAATCATCTCTCACCGTTTCACCAGCAGGGCGCGCAGCAACATTCTGGCTGTTTTTCCTCAGACTAATTTGCCCATGGATAAAAATACTGACCGTAGGTACAAGTACGGTCAATTTGGTTATGGCAAGTATGTATATACCAAAGAAAAGCTGGAGGAAATGAAAACCTTTTTCAAGCAAGAAATTGTCCGACTTTTTCCCCAGGCAGTTATAAGCTATGTCATTTAATAAGTTGATGGTTCGGTGTTCTATAATCACCCTGCTAAAAGAGAAAGAAAATTCCTCCGCAACTGCTAATAACTGATGTTATACTGGTAAAGTAATGGACAATACGGGAGTGGATTTTGCAGATGAAATACCTGGTAATTTTGGCAGATGGTATGGCTGATGAACCCCAGATAGAACTTAAGGGCTTGACCCCTTTGCAGGCGGCCCATACACCCAACATGGATCGTTTGGCTCAGACTGCTTTTATTGGACAGGTTAAAACTATTCCAGACAACTTCCCACCAGGCAGTGATGTAGCTAATCTGAGTGTTTTGGGCTATAACCCAGCGGAATATTATACCGGGCGCTCCCCTCTCGAAGCCATCAGTATGGGGGTAGAGTTACAAGATAGCGACCTGGCTCTGCGGTGCAATCTGGTCACCCTCTCAGAGGAAGCAGACTATGGGGACAAGACTATGATAGATTACAGTGCCGGCGAAATAAGTAGTGAAGAATCCCATCAACTGATGAAAACGGTGTCTGAACAATTAGGAGAAGCCGCCTTTTCCTTTTATGCGGGTATCAGCTACCGGAATCTTTTGGTTTGGAAGAATGGAAGGGGTCATGATTTACAACTAACTCCTCCCCATGATGTCAGTGGTCAGCCAATAAATAAATATTTGCCCTCTGGGGCTGATGGAGAGATTTTGCTTGAACTCATGAAAAAAAGCCAAGGCTTATTAGATGATCATCCTGTAAACCAGCAGCGCCGAAAAAAAGGGCATCCTCCTGCTAATTCTATATGGCTCTGGGGGGAAGGTGTACGCCCATCTATGCCGACCTTTCAGGAATTGTATGGCATATCGGGCTCAGTAGTGGCTGCTGTTGACCTGGTCAAAGGACTGGGAATCTGTGGAGGGTTAAAGCCGGTAGCGGTAGAAGGGGCTACCGGAGCAGTAATGACCAATTTTGCCGGTAAAATAAAAGCGGCTCTAAAATGCCTGCACCAGGGGGATGATTTCGTTTACCTGCACATTGAATCCCCTGATGAGGCGGGCCACCAAGGCAACCTAAGCACGAAAATCTGGAGCATTGAACAAATTGATAGTCAAGTACTAGGCCCACTTATGGAGGAGCTAAACAAATTCGACCATATTCGAGTATTAGTCATGCCGGATCACCCAACCCCCCTGAGAACCCGTACCCACAGTGCTAAACCGGTTCCCTATATGCTGTATGACAGTAAAGACCCCTGCCAGGTGGGGCCTAAAGTATATGACGAAATATCCGCAGCCCGTGGTTTATTCATTTCCGATGGGCACCTGTTAATGAAATACTTCATTCAAGGTTAGCACCGCTGAAAAGATTTAAGGACCGGCTTTTAAGTCCGGTCCTTTTATCATATCTGGAGGAAATTCAATACGGTCTGTTCCATGGCACCTGCTTCGGTACGAGTATTGTGTTTTATCTCCCGGCTTTCCAAGCCTTCAATACCCCGGGGAATGGGAATACCAGTAGCAGTGGAAAGCATTTTAAGCAGGGAGAATTCATCCTTGCCCTGAATTAATTCCTGACTGAACAAAGCCCGGGCTACACTGCTGCCAAACTTGTACGGACTGGCAGTAGAGATTATCACGGTAGGAGTGTCATCCGCTACCGCCTTCCGGTAAGACTGGTAAACATGAAACGCCACTGCAGTATGAGTGTCTAAAAGATAACGCTTCTCTTCCCAGACGGCGCGAATGGTTTCCAGGGTCTGTACATCACTGCAGTAGTCGGCCCAAAAAATGCTCTGCACCTTTTCCCGGATAGCTGGGTCTATTTCATAACGGCCTTGGGTTTGCAATTGTTCCATCCACTCCGAAACTTTAGCCGCATCGTGCTCGGTTATCTCAAACAAGAGACGTTCTAAATTAGATGATATTAATATATCCATGGAAGGAGACAGGGTTTTTTCTAGATGGCGGTTGCGATCATAGACTCCGGTATTAAAAAAGTCAGTGAGAACATTATTGGCATTGGAAGCGCATATAAGCCTATGTATAGGCACTCCCATCTGCCGGGCATAAAAGGCTGCTAATATATTTCCAAAATTCCCCGTAGGGACTACAAAATTCACTGGTTGGCCTTCTTTTATCGCTTGCTGAGCACATAGGTCAATATAGGCTGACACGTAATATACTATTTGTGGAACCAGACGTCCCCAGTTTATAGAATTAGCAGAGGATAGTTTTAATCCCTGCTGGGCTAAACGGTTGCTAAGTGATGGGTCGGTAAATATACGTTTTACACCGCTTTGGGCATCATCAAAATTACCTGCTACTGCCGCTACATGAACATTGTTGCCATCCTGAGTAATCATTTGTTGCTTTTGCACTAGGCTAACCCCTTCTTCAGGGTAGAAAACAATAATGCGGGTGCGGTCAACGTTCTTAAAGCCTTCCAAAGCAGCTTTACCAGTATCACCGGAAGTTGCCACCAGTATAACTATATCGTCAGACTCTTCGATTTTAACCATGCTGCGGGTGAGCAATTGCGGTAGCATTTGCAAGGCCATATCCTTGAAAGCGCAGGTAGGACCATGCCATAACTCCTGGATATAAGTATTGTCCTCAATATTAACTAGGGGGGCAATCTGCGGATCATCAAAACGCTCCATATGGTAAGCCTTGGCTGAGCATTCCTCTAATTCGGCCAGGGAAAACTCCGGTAAAAATGGTTTCAGTATTAGCACAGCTTTCTGTTGATAGTTGCCATCCATCAGCTTTTGCCAGTCGCCTTTGTCAATTAGAGGCACCTTCTCCGGCACAAACAAACCGCCGTCTGCGGCGATCCCCATAGTAATGGCCTGAGCAGCACTAACCGGGTTGGCTTTCCCCCGGCTGCTTTGGTATAACATTATCTGACCTCCTTTTGGTCATGGCGTTGGTGTACCTTAATATTCTACCTAAAACCTGTAGAATAGAAAAGCATCTATCCATGGGCTAGTTTCCCGTAAATCTGGAATCATGCTTTGAAAAGACTACCTCCTTAGTTTATCATGGATATGAAAGGTTAGTTAACCAGTGAGGAGGGTGTAAATGCTTCAACTGGTAGGAGCCATTATTCTTATCGTTGCTGCGAAATTGACTTTCGATATTATCCGGGAACAGATTAAGGTTACTAAACAATCTAAACCTAAAGGCGGGCAAATTATTGATTTAAGTGAGAATTGGGTTGATATTAATAACTTGCCTTATCGCAAGAGAGACCAGTTACTGAATGCCCGCGAAATGGTAGTATATAATGCTATTGGTAACATTATTAGCAGTCTGCCTTTTGCAGTTTATCCCAAAGTTCGCCTGGCAGATATAATTCAATTAGCACCTAATGCTCCTAACCGCCAGGAACATGCAGAGCGGATCAAAGAAAGGAGCGTAGATCTACTAGTCTGCCATGTCCCTGACCTGACTCCAGCTCTAGTAATACAAGTGGAACCTCCTTCTGCTGACGGCAAACGCAAGTATCGCGGGGAAAGATTTATGCGTCAAGCCATGCAGGCAGCTGGCATAGCTTATTTGAACGTTAACCCTAATCAACTGCCTGAACCTGAAGAAATAAAACGTTTGCTGGCTCAGGAGGATGTTCAAGCCTGATGCACTCAAACAATTGTTTTCACACCCATCATTGAGGTGTTTCGATTGCCCCAGCCCATACGCATAGTCAGCTATAATATCCGTCATGGCACCGATTACCGGGATTATCCCAGTATGGATAGAATTGTTGCCGTGCTGTCCGATTTAGATGCTGATGTAATTGCCCTCCAGGAAGTGGATATGAATCTCCCTCGCAGTGGCCGGCAAAAGCAAGCCGCTGAGCTAGCCAGGAGACTTAACATGGGCTATGTGTTCGGTGCGGCTTTGCGTTTAGAGAGAGGATATTATGGCAATGCAATGTTAAGCCGCTTACCCATTTTAGCCTATAATACCATTCCCCTTCCCGATCCTGAAGAAAACCGCTGCCTGCTGCAGGTGAATCTTAATGCAAATGGTTATACTCTGGGCTTTTTTGCCACTCATTTAGGATTGAACCACCACCGGAGAGTGCAGCATATTGAGCAGAGTATTCTACCGGCAATACTGGACTTTTCCGGTCCGGTGATACTGGCTGGTGACTTTAACGCTACCAATGACCAAAAGGAAATACTGCTTATCACTCAACATCTCACTGATTGTTTTGATTTCAATTCGGGAGTAATCTTAAGCACTTTCCCATCTTACCATCCGGCAAAACGCATTGACTATATATTTGTAAACTCGCTGATACAGGTACAACAGTCATATATTATCCCATCTGATGCATCGGATCACCTGCCGGTGACTGCTGAAATAATGCTCTAACCTGCTGTGGCCATAAACAAGTCAATAATCCCTTGATTATTTTGCAGGCCATTTCACAATTGCCTAAGGACGATATTGTTGCACCAATTACTAACCTAGTAACAAAACAAAAAACCACTTCTCACTAAGACAAAGAAGTGGTTTCACTTATTAAAATAAATGGTCGGAGTGACTGGATTTGAACCAGCGGCCTCTACGTCCCCAACGTAGCGCTCATACCAAACTGAGCTACACCCCGACGCAATGACTATTTTATATCAGAAACACTGGTTTAGTCAAGGGACTTGACTCAAACGGATCGCGTCAAGATACTTTGGGTTTGATAGAATCATAATATCCCCTTGAGTCAAACCCAAAATTACCAATTGACCTTAGAAAACGCGAGGTTGTAGTTACTTGTTCAGATAGCTCATAGTTCCTGCGGATACCTTAGTGCTGGGCACCAGGGCATGTAACAACAGCAGGACAGCAAACATAAGCAATGCCGCACCCAGCCAGCGGGATAGTATTGGAAATACCGATGTCAAAAACAGATACTTTTCCATAGCGCACCACAGCAGAAAGCCAATTATAGTAAGTGCTACCAAAGCTTGAATCCGTTGTACCCCGTTTAACTCAAAGCTTTCTTGCTTTAACTCTCTTCTACGGAATGCTGTAAGTATACGCAGAAAAAGCATGAATCCCAGAGCCATTAGTATGCCGATCATTGCACTGAGAGCGTAGCGACCCCACATGATTTTTCCCATTCCCACAGATGGAAAACCTCTCCACTGGGCCCAATCACTGAGCACATAAGAAATGAAGGGCCAACTCCTTTGGCTGTTGGTCAGAATGACAATGCCATCGCCAGTCTCCGGCACTGCGTGGAAATGAGTCATAATGCCGCTGCCTTGACCTCCGTGAGAAATGGACAGCATACCGTTAGGCAGTTTCTCTATATAGAGTCCCAAACCGTATGCATCAAATACTAGCTCGTAAATGCCGATTTTATCACTTGCCGGTGTATACAGAAGTTCTATGCTTTCGGGGCTCAGAACGGGATTGTCGCCCATGCCTGCCAATGCAAACATAGCCATATCTTCAGCCGTAGCAAACAAGCCACCGGAGGCCTTTTCGGGATAGACATATACGGGCACTGGTTTACCATTCAGATCGTATCCCGTAGGGGGAGCAGGCATCATAGTGCTATTCCAGTTAAATGAGGCCCCTTTCATACCCAGGGGCAGCAAAACCTCCGTTTGCATATATTCCGAAAAATCTTGTCCGCTAACCTCCTCAATGAGAAGCTCCAGCAGATTGTAGCCGGTGTTGGAATAAGAGAATGCAATACCGGGTTCCTTCACCGGTACAACTTCCTGCGTAAGCTTTTCTTTTAGCGAAGGCATTTCCTCTCCAGGAGAATATATGGTAAACACATCCCCCAGGGGCAAGCCTGCGGTATGGCTTAAGAGATGACGAACCGTGATTGCTTCCAACGCATAATCACTCTCTGGAGGGCTCCAGCTTTTCAGGTATTGTGATACGGGGGCATCCAAATCAATCATACCTTGCTCCACCAACTGCATAACCCCCCATGCGGTTACTGATTTTGATATGGACTGAACTCGCATTGGGGTATCCGAAGTCAAGACTCTGCCGCTTTCCAGGTCAGCATATCCATGTGCTTGAAGCCAAGCTATTTCATTATTGTATATCAGAGCAATGCTGCAGCCCGGGATCTGGTATTGCTGCATCAGGGAAGGAACGCGATCATTTATATGGGACAGAAAAGCGTCAGGCGGATCGCCAAGGCGCACTTGTTGTTGGGGCAGCACACTTCCGGTAATCATCGCTACAAACATAAATGCAAGCAGCGACAAGATTAGCAGCCCTATCCATACCCTCTTTCCTAAAAACGTCTCTGTGACTTTCATAAACCAAAATCCCTCCCTTCCTGCATTGAAGCAGGGGGGCGTTCTTTTTGCTTCCCCGGCTCCCTCTGATGAGTAGCTTCTTTGGGGAAACAAAAAGAACGTCTCCCTGTTTCACCCCAGTTTCCACTATTGTTTCCGCAAAATCTTGTCCATCGCTTTGCCCTTGGCCAGCTCATCGATCAACTTATCCAAATAACGAATTTCCTGCATAATAGGTTCTTCAATCTCTTCTACCCGCACGCCGCAGACTACACCTTTGATCTGGGCCCGAACAGGATTCATTTGGGGAGCTTCCGCAAAGAATGTCTCAAGGTCGGTCTGCTTTTCCAGGTGGACTTCCAACTCTTCCTGGCTGTATCCAGTCAGCCAACGGATGATTTCTTCGACTTCTTCTTTAGTACGACCTTTTTTCTCGGCCTTGGCAACATAAAGAGGATAGACTCTTGCGACACTCATGGTATAGATCTGATGTTTGGTCATAATACACCGTCCTTGTAGAGTTTTTTATTCCAGCCTGAAAAATACTCGGGTATACAGGGAAAGTAAAGGGGAAGCAAAAAGAACATCTCCCTGCTTC
>LFRM01204067.1_pt3 | contig 13783 bp, 12 predicted proteins | sample 618341 | NCBI WGS metagenome assembly LFRM01 (sample SAMN03654438, study PRJNA283298) | anaerobic digester metagenome | isolation source: pool of bioreactors CSTR01a, CSTR02a, and CSTR03a thermophilic anaerobic... | place: Denmark: Kgs. Lyngby | collected 2014-05-21 | reverse complement strand
CCTAAGACAGTTGTGTCAAATCGGCCTGCTCGATATTAACTTACCGGATGGTACGAAGAAGTACTTGATAACTACTGTTCAAAAGGAGCAGAAAAAACTTCTCACTGCTTACAATATTAAAAAGGTGGATGTGCCAAATGTAGTATAGAATATTTTTAAAGAATCGGCTATCTATGGGGTTATGTTAAGTTATCAGGTTGAACTTCGGTTTAATATCTGATTCCAACCGCTCCACCAACCCTGTAAAAGTACTGATGCCAACCAGAGGAACAGCTAATAAGTCCCGCAGTATTGCGTCTTTGGGAAAACCTTTTGCTCCTTGGGGTGAATCACTTTTTAGCTTCTTTACTACTGGTCGAAGATCCAGGGCTGAAAAAATAGGGGTAATCTTTCTTTTAATTCTAATTCCATCAAATCTTCGAAGGAAAATAGAACTTTTTGGAGAATATGTTATATTATAATGTGACTTCCTTCTTGTAGGAATTTCTTTTTTGTCACTTGAAACGCCGTGTACGGTTATCTAGGTAATATGATAAATTTGACATTACTAGCCATTATAAGTCCCTTTTGTGTGGTTATTTCTTTTACGGCTATTTATGCTGAGTTATCAGCTCAGTAAACTGCTGTGTGCCAAGAACGTAGAGGCAGCATCCATGAGTGAGGCCCTAAAAGCGGGAATATGGTGTGATCCGGAATAAACGAAATGGTAACTAGCATGTCACATTCCACCTGATAACTGTAAAATAAAACCAAGCGGATGTAACAATTATTTAATAAAGTTGTTGTAACAAGGATGTTTTACTTTAAATCATCAAGTATATGAAAAAATAAACACATACTAATTCTGTGGAGGTGGAGTTATTTGGAAAGTCTAAAGCGTATAGTGTGGGTTTGTTCAGGAGTGTTGTTGGTCTTGTTTTTTCTTTTATCACCAGCTTGTCCTGCTTATGCTGCAGGCCCGGAAGCCCCTATCAAGGTTTTTCTTGATGGAACTGCCCTGGTGATGGATGTGTCTCCGGTTCTGAAAGAAGGTCGTACCCTTGTGCCTTTTCGCGCCATCGGGGAAGCCTTGATGGCCGAAGTAGACTGGGATGGGTCTGCCGGGAAGGTTACTTTGACTTTGGGAGACAATACTGTTCAATTGGTCATCGGGAATAAAACAGCTTATGTGAACGGGGAGGCCAGAACTTTAGATGTTCCCGCAATGCTGGTAGAGGGCCGGACCATGGTTCCCCTGCGGTTTATCGGCGAATCTTTAGGGGTGTTTGTGTACTGGTCTGGAGAATTAAGGCGGATAGACATTACCACGGATCCTGTACCTTCCTTCCAATTACCTTCCGCCTTACGGCCTAACAGTCCGGTAATGGTTTACATAAACGTGGATGATGAGGGACAGGTGCACCCTGATATCCGGCAAACGGCCGGCATGGATGATGAAACCTACAACTTCTACCTGAAACTAATGGATCAACCAGGCCTTGCCGGTAAGACCGTGGGGATTGTGTATGACTATGTGGGGATGCGCATAGTAGACGGTCCTGTGGAGAAAGATGGCATTACCTGGTGGAAATTAGAGGGACATGGGAAAAGCGGTTGGGCGGACGAGAGGTGCCTTACAGAAATTGAAGGGGAGTGGGACTCCAAGGTTGAAAGCGCTATTGCCTGGGCCATTGAAAATATCGGAAGAACGGACTACAGTTACAAATGCCTGAGTTTTGTCCAGGACGCGTACAGGAAGGGAGGAATAAACCTTACCGGGCTGCCTTGGGGAACTGCCAAAAATGCGGCGACAATTTTCAAAGCCGAGGCGAATAAAGATAAAGTTGTTCCTCGGGGTGCCGCCGTATTTTATAACTGGGAAGGAACAGTAGGGGGGACTACTCAAAACTGGGGCCATGTGGGAATAGCTCTGCAAACCGGGGAATATGATGAAATAGATGTCATTAATGCCTTGGAGTATGTCTCTATTGAACCCGGAGGATATCTAGCCCACTACACGGACATGGACTATATCGGCTGGGCTTGGGTCTTTAAGAAAAACTAAAAATGGCAAGGGATACTTAACTCCCCTGGTGAATTTCAGCCTATTCTTTTGTTTCATGCACCGTACCGTGGGGTGTTCCGGTGGGGGCATAAATAGAGTACAGCTTAAGAAGCTGATGGCCCGTGTTGATAAGATTGTGCCATTTGCCGGCGGGGATTAGTATGACATAACCCGCAGAGACAGGTCTTTGAAAAACCAACCTGTCTCTGCGGGTTTCTATTTTAACAATCCCTTGGAAGCAGCGCTTTGCTGTGGCGAGAGCGACTTGTGGAGCGAAGTCAAAAAGTTCACGGCGAAGCGAAGGCTGGAGGCGACCCTGCCGACATGGACGTCGGCAGCCGGCCTCTGACCATGGATGGGAATTGGCCGGGTAGGTCGCCGTAAGCCTGAGCAAGCCGTAGAACTTTACGAGCGGAACGCGGAGCTCCGCCCACAGCAAACGCTGCTCCATTAACAAATGATGTTCACCAACCCCAGAAGCACCAGTATTGTTCCCGGCAGCATGTGTCCTTTTTTGCCCCAAAAGCCCTGACTCTCTTTTTTCCCGATCAATAAACCTGTATATAAGGCTAAAAGTAAAGCAGCCGGTACAAAGGGGATTAAAAATAAAGAGTAGCCGGCTATCCCGGCTCCGAATCCCGCTCCCATTACATCTATATTCAGTGCGATTCCCAAAAGCAAAGCTTCTTTGTAATCAATGTCCCCGGATTCATCCATATCGGCGTTTTCAGGTTTATGTATAACTTGCAGAACCAGCCCCAGGGTTTTCAAGTTTATTGTTAATAATACAGGGTTATTCCTGTATTTTTTTAGGCCTTCAATAAGTTGCCAGAGACCGACCAGCACTAAAATAGTGCCACCGATCATACCGGCAGCCCGGTAAGGGATGAAGCCTCCTGCCAGCCGCCCGATTAATATGGAAACCGTCATGGCCGGAATTGAACAGGAGGTAATTAGAATGATGGGAAGAAAAGAGACTTTAATTTTCCTGATCCCATAAGCCAGCCCTACTCCAAGGCCGTCAATGCTAAGAGCCAGGGCCAGCAGCACAGAGGCCACCAAGTTCATATGATCACCCTCGTTTGTTGTCATGCTTAAATAGATTATGCTGATGTTTAAAGGGAGGTGATACCTGTAAATGAGCATTTTATCGGCCGGTAGATTCGCCAAAAATTAGCAAAAAATTGTTTCGCTTTTATCGCATGCTCACATAATCTTATAATTAACGAATATCTCCTGCTGAACTTTAGATCAGGTTAAAGAGGCGCGCAACCTGAGCTACCAAAAAACAAACGATGATGGCAGTGGCCGTAGTAATTACAGCAGCGAGCGCTGCCCATTTAATGCTCCCGGTTTCCTTGTGGATTGTAAGCAGCGTCGTCCCGCAGGGAAAGTGCAGTAGCGAAAACAGCATCATGTTCAGCGCTGTAACCCAGGTCCAACCCTGGGAAACCAGCAGCCCTTTCATGGCGACGGTACTGCCTATTTCCAGCATGGTTCCGGTAGAAAGGTAGCTCATCAGCATAATAGGGATGACGATCTCGTTGGCCGGCAACCCCAGCAGAAAAGCCAGCATGATCACTCCGTCCAGCCCCACCGCCCGGCCTAAAGGGTCAAGCAGCCCTGCTGCATGGGCAAGAATAGGGAGATCACCGGCGGAGACATTGGCAAGGATCCATATAACGGCGCCGGCCGGAGCGGCTACGGCAGCAGCCCTTCCCATTACAAAGATGGTCCGGTCCAGAAACGAGCGTATGATAACGCGCCCGATCTGCGGCTTTCTGTATGGAGGCAGCTCCAGTGAGAAAAAAGAAGGTTTGCCTTTTAGCAGGGTTCTGGAGAGCACCCGGGAAACGAGCAGGGTGACGGCTACACCCGTCAGCACCAGCATAGTAACTGTCGCTATTGCGGCTATTTTCCCGGATATTGAAGCTGCCTCCGCACCGCAAAAAATTGTGGCCAATAAGATTAGCGTGGGGAATCTACCGTTGCACGGCACAAAATTGTTAGTCAGTATGGCAATCAGTCTTTCCCGCGGGGAATCAATAATCCGTGCCGCGACTACTCCGGCAGCATTACAGCCAAAACCCATGGACATGGTCAAAGCTTGTTTGCCGTGGGCGCCCACCCGTTGAAAAGCCCGATCCAGGTTAAAGGCGACTCTGGGCAGATACCCGAGATCCTCCAGCAGGGTGAATATAGGGAAAAAAATGGCCATAGGCGGTAACATAACGGATAAAACCCAGGCCAGGCTCCGGTACGTGCCCAGCACGGCAATTCCATGCAGCCATGCCGGCGCCCCAAGCATTTGAAAAAGGGCGGTCAGCTTCTCCTCCAGCCCGAAAAGGAGTGCCGAAAGTAATGCGGAGGGGTAGTTTGCCCCGGTTATCGTCAGCCAGAAAACCAGTCCTAAGAGAATGAACATGAGCGGAAATCCGAAAATCCGCGAGGTGACAATATCGTCTATCCGGCGATCAAGGTCTTTTCCGGCCCCGGTTAACTTAACAACATCCGAAGCCAGCGCCTCAGCCTCAGCGTATATATTTGCAACAATTCTGTCATGAATATTTTCACCCTGAGCATGGCGTAAATGTTCCGCTTTGTAGAGGGCCTCATTTAAAAACATCCTTTCCTGCTGTGCCTGTCCCATATTCCCCTTCCCCCTTTATCCTCCCGCTTCCCAGGTGCTTTCCTATACTGCTGATAACCGAGTAATCGCCCCCAATAAGCCTTAGGGCGATCCACCTTTTGTTTATCCCTTCCTGTAAGGAGGGGACAAATGTTGCCGCCAACTCTTCGATGGCCTGTTCAATGCTCTCCTCGTAGCGGATTTGTCTGGGCTCAGGGCGGACTGCCCCGGAGGCCACACGGTTCACCGCGTCCTTCAGCAGGTTCAGCCCTTCGCCGCTACGTGCTGCAGTCGGGATTACCGGCACACCCAATCTGCTTTGCAACTTTTGGTCGTCGATATGTATATTCCTGCGCCTCGCTTCATCGATCAGATTAAGACACACGATGGTTCTGGGGGTTATTTCCATAACTTGCAGCACAAAGTTTAAGTTGCGCTCCAGGCAGGTGGCATCGACAACAACTATGGTAACATCCGGCCGGCCGAAACAGATAAAATCCCTGGCCACCTCCTCCTCGGGCGAACTGGCCCACAAAGAATAAGCGCCCGGTAGGTCCACCAATGTTACCAGTTTGCCTTCATGCCGGTAATTGCCGCGAGCCTGGACAACGGTCTTGCCCGGCCAGTTCCCGGTATGCTGCTTGAGGCCGGTTAAAGCATTGAATAAGGTGCTTTTTCCTGTGTTCGGGTTGCCGGCCAACGCAGCCAGATAGCCGGTGGCAGGAGAATTCAAAGAACCGGGTTGCGAAATCTTCTTTGCTGTTGTGTGACGGGTTAAAGCCAAGGCGGTAACGCCTCCTTTCGTACAAGCTTACTATAGCTGTTGAATGTAAACCCGGCGCCCATCCTCCAGGCGTAGGGCAATGGCCGCTCCGCGTATTTTAAAAGCCACAGGGTCGCCGGCCGGGCTTCTTCTAATTGTCTCCACCACGGTGCCCGGTAGCAAACCCAGATCCAGCAGTCTTCTCCTGATCATGCCTTCAGCATCAAGAGACTTGATAATCCCCCGCCGGTGCGGAGGCAGATCGGCAAGCGTCATTTCTGCAGTTTTATCCATTCCGGTCACCTCCCTTTTTTAGCGAAGCAATTTTTTGCTCTTAAAAATGTCTTACAGGCAAGTATTTATCAATAGCAAAGAATTTTTCCCGGGGAAATCTTGTGCTAGTAAACTATGCAACATCAGAAAAGTTGGTGCAGATTTTAAACGGGTAAGGAGCGTAAAAAAGCTCAAGCGCTCAGGCCAAGGGTGTTTTTTTACAATATTATTGATATCATTTCGATATACAGGTCTCATTAGGTCAGTCCATATTACCGGACAGATCTGTCCGTATCCTCCCAAATCGTCCCTTATAGATACAAATAAGCTAATTGAATCTCCACGAGAAGTTCTATAAAATAAAGAAAAAGAATGAAAATGCAATGTAATATGAGGAGGGACCGATGAAAAGTTTAAAAAAGAAAGGGATTTGGCTAATTTTGTCTGTTTCTATAATTTTGGTGGTTATGGCCGGTTGTTCAGCCGAAGGAGACAAGCCGTTGGTATTTGCCGATGCCGGCTGGGACAGCATTCAATTTCATAACTATGTGGCCGGTTTTATAATCGAAAAGGGCTTTGGCTATCAAACAGAGGTCATGCCGGGTACGACGCCGATAACATTTGCCGGATTGCGGCGCGGCGATATTGACCTCTATATGGAGATCTGGCAGGACAATATCGGAGAGGCCTACATGGAAGCTATTGAGCAGGGCGATATTACTGTTCTGGGCGTTAACTTTGACGATAACGAGCAGGGGCTCTGGGTGCCCACGTATATGCTCGAGGGTGACCCGGAGAGAGGAATAGAGCCGATGGCACCCGATTTAAAGTCTATTTTTGACCTGCCGCAGTATTGGGAGCTTTTTAAAGATCCGGAACAGCCGGGAAAGGGGCGGATTGTTGGGTCGCCTGCCGGCTGGGTGGCAGACGAGATTTTGAGCACGAAGATGGTCAGTTACGGGTTGGAAGAGTCGTTCAATTACTTCCGGCCTGGCTCGGACAGCGCCCTGGCCGCTTCTATAGCCGGGGCTTATGAGAAAGGCGAACCATGGGTTGGTTACTACTGGACCCCTACATGGGTGATGGGGAAATATGATATGACACTGCTTGAGGAACCTGAGTACTCGGAGGAAAAGTGGCAGGATGGTTTCCAATGCGCCTTTCCGTCTTCGGAGATTACGATCGCCGTCCATAAAGATCTGCCGGAGCGGGCTCCAGAAGTGGCTGAATTTTTAAGCCGTTACAAGACGAACTCCGCCCTGATCAGCGAAGTATTGAGCTATATGACGGAAAACGATACAGATGCCCAGCAGGCGGCAATTTATTTCCTTAAAGAATATGAAAACATCTGGAGCGATTGGGTATCCGAAGACGTGGCGGAGAAAGTGAAGGCTGCGCTGCCATAATCAAGTACGATCTTGAATGTTATAATATCTCCCGGGTTTGTAGCGTTTTGCCTTTTACTGCCCCGGGAGATGTTTTTTGCTTCGCTGTCCATCCTTGTCTGCCTAGATCAGCGTACTTTCTTTATCCTTATGTATGAGGCGGTGATTGTATTTGAACTTCTTAAGCGGCGAGTTCCCCGAGTTTTTACGGTTTGGGGTCGGAGTCTATGTGGACCGCTTTGTTAACTGGCTGCTACGAGATTTCAGCCATGTTTTCGATGCTTTAGTGGAGGGCGGCTTGGCGTTTCTGCTGACTGTCGAGTCCTTCTTGCGCTGGCTGCCGTGGTGGATGATCTGCCTGCTCGTATTTTTAGCAGCCTGGAAGGCCCGAAATTGGCTTTCCGGACTTTTGTATGCCTTTTTTTTGTTCTTGCTTGGTATTTTCGGTTTATGGGACATGATGATACAGACACTATCAATCGTCTTAACTTCCGTGGTCATCTGTTTTATTTTGGGCATTCCCGTCGGCATCTTCATGGCTTACAACGAGAAGGCCAACAATGTGATCAGGCCAATACTGGATGCCATGCAGACGATCCCCAGTTTTGTCTACCTGATTCCTGCCGTTATGTTGTTCGGCATGGGAAAAATCCCCGCCGTCTTTGCCACAACAGTGTACGCCGTTGCTCCTGTAATCCGGCTAACCGATCTGGGAATCCGGCGCGTGTCAAGGGAGATGGTAGAGGCGGCTCACTCCTTCGGTTCTTCCACCTGGCAGACACTGACCAAAGTGCAACTTCCGCAGGCACTCCCCACAATCATGACCGGTGTGAACCAAACGACTATGATGGCACTGGCCATGGTTGTTATTTCCTCTATGATCGGGGCAGAAGGGCTCGGGATGGAGGTGCTGATTGCCAACCAGAGGCTGGATATCGCCAAGGGCTTTGAGGCCGGTATCAGCATTGTTTTTCTGGCCATTATTATCGACCGGATCTCACAGGGGGCAGTTAACAGGTACCGTTTCCCGGAAAACTGATCTGGAGGGAGGATATTTTGACGGTTAAAATTAAGGTAGAGCATCTGATAAAGATATTTGGACGGCATCCCCAGAGCGTGTTAAAAATACTGAACAGCGGCATGACCAAAGACGAGATCCTGGAAAAGACGGGGCATACTGTTGGCGTCTGGGACGTTTCTTTCGAGGTTGGCGAAGGGGAGGTCTTTGCCATTATGGGGCTCTCCGGCAGCGGCAAATCTACCCTGATCCGCTGCCTGAATCTGCTGAACAAACCCACCTCGGGAAAAATCTATGTTGACGGCGAAAATATATTGGAATACAGCAGGGAGCAGCTCAGCCGCTTCAGGAAAGACAAGCTGGCCATGGTTTTCCAGCATTTCGGGCTGTTTACGCACAGGACTGTCGCGGCCAATGTGGAATACGGTTTGGAAATCAAAGGCGTGCCCAAAAGGGAGCGCCGTGATAAAGCGTTGGAGATGCTGGCCATTGTGGGACTGGACGGCTGGGAGGACAAATATCCGGGTGAGCTGAGCGGAGGAATGCAGCAGCGGGTTGGGTTGGCCCGCGCCCTGGCCAATAATCCGGAGATCCTCCTAATGGATGAGCCCTTCAGCGCGCTTGATCCGTTAATCCGCCGGGAAATGCAGTTGGAGCTATTAGAGATCCAGGCAAAATTTAAAAAGACAATCGTTTTTATCACGCACGATATCAATGAGGCCTTCAAGCTGGGGGACAGGGTGGCTGTCATGAAAGATGGCAAGATAGAGCAGATCGGCACCCCGGAGGAGATCCTGGCCAACCCTGCCAATGATTATATCCGGGATTTTATCCAGGATATCGACAGGACAAAAGTGCTGCAGGCCAAAAACATCATGTTTATGCCTTCGGCCTTGGTCTTTCTAAAAGACGGGCCGCAGGTTGCCTCCAACGAGATGAAAAAAAATGGGATCTCCAGCGTTTTTGTTATCGATAACAGGCGGGTATTGCAGGGACTGGTGACCATCGACGACACGGTGCGTGCCGTGAAAGAAAAGAAAACGCTGGCAGAGATCCTGAGCCACGATTTCTACACCACGGACCCGGATACCTGCATCCAGGAACTAATCCCTAAAGCAACGGAATCCAGGTATCCCATTGCAGTTGTTGACGGTGACAACAGGCTGCTAGGCATAATTGTCCGGGCTTCGGTGCTTTCCAGTTTAATTTAGTTACGGCAAGCGCTGCACGCATGAAGCATGGGCGGGTAAGCATGGCGGGCGGATGGCGGGGCATAGCGGGTAATAATATTGATCGGCAAAGGGTCCTTTGTTATAATCTATTAAAAGCAGGGGTTTTTTCGAGGAGCGATTCTATGTCGGAAAAAGATGATGAATATTACATGGAGGCAGCCCTGGAGTTGGCCCAGGAGGCTTATGTTCGCGGTGAGGTTCCCATAGGCGCTGTCCTGGTCCGGGACGGGGAGATCCTGGCCCGGAACCACAATCGCCGGGAAGAGCTGAAAGATGCCACAGCCCACGCGGAAATCCTGGTTCTGCGGGAAGCAGGACGTCTGGTAGGGGACTGGCGCCTCACGGGAACGACGCTGTATGTTACCCTGGAGCCGTGCCCCATGTGCGCCGGAGCCCTGGTCCAGGCCCGTGTATCACGCCTGGTTTACGGGACCAGAGACCCCAAAGGAGGCGCGGCAGCATCTCTTTATAATATTACTTCCGATCCCAGGCTCAATCACCGGTTGGCAGTAGAAGAAGGTATTTTGCGTGAAAGGTGCGCAGCTCTACTGCAAAAATTCTTTAAAGAACGCCGGGAATAATCATGACGTGCATCCTGAAAAAAACTTGCTTAACAAAGCAAAATCTTTAATCGCTAGAAGTCTTGACACAACATGGATGACTATGAGTAAAATTTCAGTGGGTGCATGGATGTGCATGGATGATCCCACCTTTACAAAAACGCCTGGCTGTTGTATAATTTGCTGTGCAGTTCACCTTCCGTACTATTATAAAAAATGTGGAGAGATGGCCGAGTCCGGTTGAAGGCGCTCGACTCGAAATCGAGTGTGCTGTGATGAGCGGCACCGTGGGTTCGAATCCCACTCTCTCCGCCATTTTGAAGGGTTGATGTTTGTATAAAATTAGGTTTTATACAAACACAAATACAAACATTTGCTATAATTTAGGCCCGCCGGGAGCCTATCTCGGCAAATAAAAACAAGGAGGAGATGAAAATAATAAAAATTATTAATACCACCCCACACACTATCCCTTTTCAAAACACCGTCGGCGTTTTTTATGAGGTCAGACCCTGTGGAGTTATCATTAACGCTCGTCCAGTGGAGGAGGTCGCCAGAACTCATTCCAGCGGAGCCAAGCTTGTCCGCACCCGGTTCGTAGCTGATCCGGGATCCGAAGAGGCGCTGGCGAAGCTGGAGCAGGAGAATCCCAATGCCGTCATTGTCGGTTCCACTGCTGCCGCCCAGGCATTTCCGGGTCGGGTGTATGCGCCGGTGCCGGCGCCGGGGTACGAGGAGTATCCCCCTGAGAAAAAAAGAATGAGGGATGATAAGTTTATGGTTTTCTAGTCGCCAGGTAGGGCTGGCGACCCTGCGATAAATAATGATCGGTGACTCCTGTGTTCCAAAATTTACGAAATGGAAAATTCTCTGTCAGAGCCAAAAGAGAATGAAGATGAAACTGAGGACATTTAAAGCTCTATGGCTGGGAGACCAACCCCGGCTTTTTTGTTTTTGTTTTATGCACAATGCTATTTTGTATGTATTATAATTAAATTCGAATCCCACTCTCTCCGCCATCGTAAAAGGTAAAGCCCCTCCAAATGAGGGGCTTTTTGGATTTTGGCGGCAGGAACTAAAAACCTCTGCTGTCTTTTTTTCAATTATCCTGAGGGCATTGCATCCTGGCTAGGCGACAAACTGTTGGTAAAAATACTTTACGCTATGCAATGATTAATGGTATAATTTTTTAAGGCATGACGATTTAGAATATACTGAAAAGGAAATGATTTAAGTGAAGGAAAAAGATTATGATCAAATAGCGGCGGCTCTTCCGAAGCAGGAAAAGCCTCCTCTCTGGACGCCGGATTATATCTTAATCTGCCTGTCCGCACTGGCAATGTTTCTGTCTTTTCACAGCCTTATTCCCACCTTGCCGGTCTATATCGAGCGGTTTGGAGGGACAACCGGTGCCGCCGGTCTGGCTCTTTCCGCACTGACTTTGGCAGCGGTGATCAGCAGGCCCTTTGCCGGTTGGTGCCTGGATAAATACGGCCGTAAAAAAATCTTTATCTGGGGGTTATTATTTTTTTTATTGCCGATGATTATTTATGCTTGCATGATTCCAGTAGCTGTTTTAATTTTGTTGCGGTTTTTTCAGGGCCTGGCCTGGGGAGTCGGCAATACGGGATCGATGACAGTGGCCTCGGATATTGTGCCCCGCGAAAGACTGGGCGAAGGAATGGGATTTTTCAGCCTAACGCTGAGTGTTTCCATGGCTGCCGCTCCCGCACTGGGTCTGTGGCTGATAAATTCTTACCCCTTTCCAATCCTTTTTTTCACTTGTTCGTTCCTGCTCCTGCTTTCCGCAACCCTGGCCTTTTTTATTAAATACCCGAAAATTGAAACACCTTCAGCTAAAACTTTCCGGCCGGTTTTTATGGAAAAATCGGCGCTCCGCCCGGCCATGGTTATACTTTTTGTGACAATGGGTTACTGTGCGCCGCTGTCTTTTCTCGCCCTTCATGCAGCCGAACAGGGCTTGGCCACGGCAGGGTTATATTTTACCGCTTTTGCCTTAACGACCCTTGTAAGCCGTCCCCTCTCCGGGATAATTGTCGACCGTAGCGGGCGTAAAGGCTACGATATCGGCGCTTTAATCGGAACTATGGCCAGCATTGCAGCTGTGCCCTTTCTGGCAGAGTCTTCGACGTTGTTCCATCTGGTTGCGGGAGGAATATTCTATGGTATCGGCTTCGGATTTCTCCAACCTTTAATGCTGACCCTTGCCATCATCAGTGTTTCGCCTGAGAAAAGAGGCGCGGCCAATGCCACCTTCTGGACCGGATTTGATATCGGCGTGGCGCTGGGTTCGGTGCTGTGGGGTATGGTCGCTGCCGCAATGGGGTATAAATTGATGTTCAACCTGACAATTATCCCGCTGGTGCTTGCTCTGGCCGTTTACTTCTTCAGGGTTCCAGGGAAGCACTCTGCGAAGCAGCCCGAAAATGTGCCTACCCAGTGATTTTTAAGTAGATTTTAAAACCTTACCCGGGATGTAGGCGCTGACAAAGACGGCCGGCACTCCGCCAAGCAGGGCGTTATAGAGCTGAGGAAAGAGCAAAACACCGGTGAGCGGAGGCGGCAGGCTCAGGATATAGGAAGCCGCACCGGCAATGATAAAAAATTTTACCAGCGAGCCGACAGCCACCCCGGCAATTTGCCCGCTTTTGGCAGGTATGAGGCGGTAAAGCACGCCAATGAGGAACGCATAAAAGACATTGCCGAGCATAATGAAAGGTATGGCCGGCGCCAGGGGAGCGGGCAGAATGCCTAGAAGCAGAGCTGCCCAGGGGGTAAGCAGCCCAATTATTATCCCGCTGGCAGTCCCTGCCCATAGAGTAGCCAGGGCCAGTAAAAAGTTGACGGAGGGGCCTGTTAAAAAAGTCGGCAGGCGAAACCCCTGCAGCGCCAGAGTCAGCGCCAATAACAGGGCGGTACGTGTTAGAAACTTAACATTAACCGGCAAAAGGAATCCCCCTTTTTAATGATTGTTTATAGTGTTATATCAAGCAAGGAAAAATATTTGTTAGCTAGACTTTCATGAAGCCCGCGCTTCATCATCCATGAATGTAAATGCCACGAGTTATTTGTAGGATAAGTATATGAAAAGTCACAGAAAAAAATGACCTTGTCCCCGGTTCCACTCCCCGTCCCTATTTCATATTAATCCCCATGCTTGGTTTCTCCCGGCGCAAAAACAAATGAAAATGATCTCGCTTAGATCCCGTGCCTTGACCTCCGGGGTGGCGCAAGGTTGTAGCGAGCAAAATATGCCGCTTGAGTCTGCAGGTTCAGCAAAGCGATGGCTTGAGGCGGCCTGGCGGACATGAATGTCCTTCTCATAGCTTATTGGTTTTTTCGCTTAGCCTCTGATACCGTTTTATGGAAGCAGCGCTTTGCTGTGGTGAGAGCGACTTGTGGAGCGAAGTCAAAAAGTTCACGGCGAAGCGAAGGCCGGAGACGACCCTGCCGACATGGACGTCGGCAGCCGGCCTCTGACCATGGANNGCCTGAGCGAGCCGTAGAACTTTACGAGCGGAACCCGGAGCTCCGCCCACAGCAATCGCTGCCCCATTAATTTTTTATGTATTTTTTACCGCTTAGGAGGCAAACTTTTACTGTATTATGTTTGTTTTACGAGAGGAGCCATTTTATGAAGAAGACACCGGTTAAAAAAGCCGTAGAAAAAAAAGCAGTGAAGGAGAAAGAGGTCAAGCAAAAAAAAGCCGAACATAAACCGGTTGAGGAAAAAGAGAAGTACCGTAAACTGGACCGTATCCTGCAGAAATATAAAGGGCGCGGCGGCGTCCTCATTAAAGCGTTGCAGGAAGCCCAGGAGATATTCGGCCACCTGCCCCGCCAGGTCCTCATTCATAT
>LFRM01278500.1_pt1 | contig 13785 bp, 7 predicted proteins | sample 618341 | NCBI WGS metagenome assembly LFRM01 (sample SAMN03654438, study PRJNA283298) | anaerobic digester metagenome | isolation source: pool of bioreactors CSTR01a, CSTR02a, and CSTR03a thermophilic anaerobic... | place: Denmark: Kgs. Lyngby | collected 2014-05-21 | reverse complement strand
CTCCGGTTTGGCATTCTGTACGAAGCGCTCATTACCCAGCTTCCTGCTTACCGACAGCAGAAACCCTTCGGTGTAGTCCAGTTCGGTTTTCAGTTTTTGTAACTCCGCTTCCACATCCATCTTGTCGGCCAGGGGCACGGAGTACTCGGTGGTACCCACCATAAATCCTGCTGCTCCGGGCTCCTTTTCCGGTATTATAGAGAAGGAGGAGAGGTTGCACATCTTCGTGATCACGCTGTTGTATCTCTCGTCGTGATTGCCGATCACCCGTAGTTCCAGTGCATCCCTGGTGGGTATGTTCTTTTCCAGCCTGATGGTGCGTACACCTGCAATCACCTGTTTGATCTCTTCGATGCCGGCCAACAGATCCATGTCCCTCTCTCCGCTTTTGGGTTGAAGTACTGTCATGATGCTTTCACCTGCCTCTCTATGCTGGAGTGCCTGCCACAACTCTTCTGTGATGAAGGGCATAAAGGGGTGCAGCAACCTGAGTAAAGCATCGAAATAGTGTAGTGTCACCTTGTAGGTCTCACTGTCTATTGGCTGCTGATAAGCAGGCTTGATGATCTCCAGGTACCAGGAGGAGAACTCATCCCAGAATAGTTTGTAGAGGAGCATCAGCGCCTCGGAGAGACGGTACCTGGAGAAGAGATTGTCCATCTCCAGGATGGTCTCGGAGAGCTTGCTGCTGAACCAGTCGATGGCAATCTTCGCCGACTCCGGCTGAGGGATGGTGTTGTCTGTCTCCCATCCCCTGATCAGGCGGAAGGCGTTCCATATTTTGTTGTTGAAGTTACGTCCCTGTTCACAGAGTATCTCATCAAATAGCAGGTCGTTGCCGGCCGCCGAGGAGAGGAGCATGCCCATGCGCACACCGTCGGCACCATACTGATTCATCAGCCCGATGGGGTCGGGTGAGTTACCCAGCTGCTTCGACATCTTCTTTCCCTGCTTGTCACGTACGATGCCCGTGAAGTAGACATTCCTGAAGCAGGCCTCCTGCCGGTATTCATAACCTGCCATAATCATGCGGGCCACCCAGAAGAAGATGATATCGGGAGCTGTTACCAGGTCGCTTGTAGGATAGTAGTAGTTGATGTCGTTGTTCTCCGGCTGCCGGATACCGTCGAAGACGGAGATGGGCCACAGCCAGGAGGAGAACCAGGTGTCGAGTACATCCTCATCCTGTTTCAGATCGTCGATCGTGATTGGGTAGCTCACCATTGCCTTTGCTTTCTCAAAAGCTTCCTCCCGCGTAAGGCCCACCACATACCCCCCTTGTGGGAGGTAATAGGCCGGTATCTGATGTCCCCACCAGAGCTGGCGGCTTATGCACCAGTCCTTGATGTTCTCCATCCAGTGGCGGTAGGTGTTCTTGTACTTCTCCGGGAAGAAGCGGATGGTGTCGTCCTCCACCGCTGCGGCGGCAGGTCTGGTCAGCTCATCCATCTTCATGAACCACTGCATCGAGAGTTTCGGCTCAATCGCCTCGTCTGTACGTTCAGAGAACCCTACCTTGTTGGTGTAGGGCTCGCTCTTCTCCATCAGCCCGGCTGCTTCCAGGTCCTTTTCAATCTGTTCACGTACGGCAAAGCGTTCCATCCCTGCATACTGCGCTCCATGCTCGTTGAGCGTACCGTCAGGATTGAATATGTCGATGGAGGGGAGGTTGTACTTCTCTCCCAGCATATAGTCGTTCACATCATGTGCCGGCGTCACCTTCAGGCAGCCCGTACCAAATTCGATATCCACATAATCATCCTCGATCACCGGGATGACCCTGCCGATCAGTGGTACGATTACTTTTTTTCCTTTCAGGTGCGAATTCTTCGGATCGTTCGGATTGATACACATGGCAGTGTCGCCCATAATGGTCTCGGGGCGGGTGGTGGCCACCACAGCATAGGATTTCTTTGGGTCGCCTTCAATCATATACCGGAGATAATAGAGCTTGCCGGTCACCTCCTTGTGGATCACCTCCTCGTCGGAGAGTGCCGTGAGCGCTTTGGGATCCCAGTTTACCATCCGCACACCGCGGTAAATCAACCCCTTGTCGTAGAGGTCGCAGAAGACACGCAAGACGCTTTCAGAGCGCTCTTCATCCATGGTGAAGGCGGTCCTCTCCCAGTCGCATGAAGCACCCAGCTTCTTCAGTTGTTCCAGGATGATCCCCCCATGCTCGTGTGTCCACTCCCATGTATGTGCAAGAAACTCCTCCCTGGAGAGATCGTTCTTTTTGATACCCTGTGAAGCGAGACGATTCACCACCTTCGCTTCTGTGGCGATAGAAGCATGATCTGTACCGGGCACCCAGCATGCGTTCTTGCCCTGCATGCGTGCACGACGTACCAGCACATCCTGTATGGTGTTGTTCAGCATATGACCCATGTGCAGTACGCCGGTGACGTTGGGTGGAGGGATAACGATAGTATAGGGTTCACGATCATCCGGCTCGGAGTGGAACAGATTGTTTTCCATCCAGTACTGATACCACTTCTCTTCTACCTCTGCAGGGTTGTATTTGCTTGCAATCTCCATATGATTATTCAATTCTTTTCTTTCCTATGTGCAAAACCAAATCGCTTTGTATCAAACAGCGGTTAAGCGAGCTTATTTGATGCTGATAAGCGATTTAAATATTTGAATACCGGTCCTTTTCATGACCATAATGTAAATGAAATGCAAAAATACAAAAAATGCGCATCATTGCGCATTTTTTATTAATTGAACATTTCACGCAGAGGCTATTCTTCATAAAGTAGATAGGGTCTGCGTTGCTGTTTGAACTTCACCACATCGCAAAACCATCTCTCTTCGATCTCTCCGGCTGTTTTGCCGGCAATGATATCCTGCCGGATGTAGTCCACCCCGACCAGTTTTTCGAAGAAGGAGGTGAAGAATTGATTACCCATGCCGAGGTTCTTATATGCGTCGATGATATAGGTGAGGTCGAATCCGTTCTCCCATATATGTTCATTGGAGAGGTTCCTCAGATCAACCCCGTAGCACTTTTTATTGAGCAGTGGCGGGTTCTTGGCCCCGGGAACGCTGCGCGGGGTGAACGAGAAATCGGATCCTTTGAATGCGGGATGACCGTATACCTCAAAGGGGTAGGGGGTGCCTCTGCCCAGGCTCACCACTGTTCCCTCGAAGAGACAGGTGGAGGGATAGAGATAGATCGCGTGGATGTTGGGCAGGTTGGGTGAGGGAGATATCGGCAGTTCATACCGTGTCTGATGGGTGTAATTCTCACAGGGGATCACGGTGATATCACACACGCGACCCTGTGGCAGCCACTTCTCACCGTTGATCATCAGCGCCAGCTCACCCAGCGTCATGCCGTGAACCACAGGGATGGGCAGCCAGCCCACACCCGACTTATGCTTCATGTCGAGGATCGGCCCGTCCACATACATCCCATTGGGGTTGGGACGGTCCAGGATGATCATCTGCTTCCCATGCTCAGCGCAGGCATCCATCAGTCTTGACATGCTGGCGTAATAGGTGTAGAACCGTAGTCCCACATCCTGCAGGTCGAACAGCAGTACATCAAACGCCTTCATCCTGGTAGCAGAGGGTTTGCCGCTGCCGCTACCGTAGAGCGACCAGATGGGTATGCCTGTCTTCTCATCGACAGAACTGGCCACATGCTCACCGGCATCGGCTGTACCCCTGAAGCCATGCTCCGGAGAGAAGATGCCTACAATGTTGAACCGGTTCCTCTTCAGCAGATCCACCAGGTGCTCATCACCTGCCATGCCGGTCTGGTTGGTCATCACGGCGACCCGTTTCCCTTTCAGCAGGGGGAAATAGCTATCTGTCATCTCAGCACCCACCTTCACTGCTGTCTCGTTTTGTGCGAAGATTAGCGTACTGAAGAGTAACGTCACTAAAAAAATATATTTCCTCATCCTTGCTCTGTTTTTCTTTTTGAATATTTCTGCTGTGCATGCAACTGGTTGAACTCCTCTTCGAGCAGCTGCAGCTCTTTTTTGATCTCTGTCAGTTTGGAGACCGCCTCAACCCTCCTGGTCTCATCATCTTTTTTCGTTTTCAGCGTTTGCCGTGCCCCGTCGAGCGTCATCCCCTTCTCTTTCACGAGATGAAAGACGATCTCCAGTTGCTGCACATCCTCACGGGTGTACTGACGCGTGCCGCCGGCCGTTTTCCTCGGGCTGATGTTCTCAAACTCCTTCTCCCAGAATCGCAAAAGGGAGACATTGACCGCAAAATGGTCCGCCACCTCCTGGATAGAGTAGAAGAGTCTCTTTTCACTGAACTGGATTGGTTTTTTTCGTTTGCCCATAATTGCTGTATCAATTAAAAAAAGTTGACCTTCAGAGATGCTGAATCAGAATTGGTTATCCATTCCAAAAATAATACTATTCGCGAGGAATGGCAAATTTATTTTTCAGCTGTCTCTCTTTTTGATGATATAGATGATTGAACTTGATTGTTCGGGGTTGAATAGTGAGAGCAGATAACCGGTGGTGCCTGTCATGAATGCCCTCAGATATTTGATCATCGTTCTGCTGCCTCTGTAGGTTTCACTTAACAGTGATACATAGTACGCATCGAGAGGCATGCGGTAGCGCTTTATCACCTGCATCCTGTGTTTTATCATTAACCGCTCCAGGGTGTCGGGGGTGAAATGCCACAGATGGCGTGGTGTATCGTATGCCGCCCATTTTTCCCTGTAACACCGGGCATCGTACGACAGGTGGTTGGGCAGTGCGATCACCACCCTGCCGTCAGGTGAGAGGAGCTCCCCGATTTTGTCGATGCGTTCATTCAGATGCTCCAGATGCTCCAGCACATGCCAGAGTGTCACCACATCGTACGATGAGTTCTCCAGACTGAAGAAAGCATTCTCGTCCCTTACATCAAGCTCAAACCGGGTAATCGCCTTCTCTCGTGCCCTGTAATCTTTTTCGATGCCGGAGACAATGAACCCCTCTTCCTTCGCAGCGTTCAGGAAATAACCGGTACCACAACCTATATCCAGCAGGTTTGCATTTTCTCTCTTCAGGTGCCGCTTCACCAGATTAACCTTCCGCCTGAGCATCAACCCTCTGAAGAGGTGATACATCCTGTTGGTCAATCCTTTGTCTGAGTCGGAATGAGAGATGTATGCAGGTGAGTCATAGTATTTCCCGATCACATCCTCCGAAGGAAAACTGTTGGTGAAGCGGAATCCACACTCACTGCAATCACAGACGGGAAACACCTCATTGCTGGAGAAGTGATCCACTGAATCAAAAACCTTATAGAAATCGCTGTTGTCGCAGACGGGACAATGCGTTATCTTCTTTATGGACATATAGGGTGCATTAGTTACTTCAAAAGTACGATTATTCATCATTACAGACAAATTAATAAATCCCGTGATTCATTTCCTGTTCCATAAAACTCAAGAAAATAGTATCTTTGCACTTCAAAACATCAAAAGCATGCTTGTCTCACTGTTAGAAACAGGAAACGCCTGAAACCAGAAACGGTGAGTCGTCATGCAAACGCATTGATATAATAAACGAATAAAGAGATATGATCAGTTCCAAAGAAATTCGCCAGTCGTTCAAAGAGTTCTTCAAATCGAAACAGCACCAGATTGTGTCATCGGCACCGATGGTCATCAAGGATGACCCCACACTGATGTTCACCAATGCCGGTATGAATCAGTTCAAGGATATCATTCTGGGCAATGCGCCTGTTAAGTACAAGCGTGTGGCCGATTCACAGAAATGTCTGCGTGTGAGCGGAAAGCACAACGACCTGGAGGAGGTGGGGCACGACACCTATCACCACACCATGTTCGAGATGCTGGGCAACTGGTCGTTTGGTGATTATTTCAAGAAGGAGGCGATCGCATGGGCATGGGAATACCTTACCGGGGTGCTGAAGCTGGATCAGGAACGACTCTATGCGACAGTCTTTGAAGGAGCACCTGATGAGCACCTGGAGCGCGATGATGAGGCAGCATCCTACTGGGAGCAGTACCTGCCCAAAGAGCGGATCATTAACGGCAACAAGCATGACAATTTCTGGGAGATGGGAGATACAGGCCCCTGTGGCCCCTGCTCCGAGATACATATCGACATCCGTCCCGAGAGTGAGCGTGCCGCGGTAGATGGACTGACGCTGGTTAACCAGAGCCATCCCCAGGTGATCGAGATATGGAACCTGGTGTTTATGCAGTATAACCGCAAGGCTGACAACACGCTGGAGCCGCTTCCGGCAAAGGTGATTGACACCGGGATGGGTTTTGAGCGTCTCTGTATGGCGGTGCAGGGCAAACTCTCCAATTACGACACCGATCTTTTTTCACCCATCATCCGCCGGCTGGGAGAGATAAGCAGTGCCGCCTATGGTGAAGATCCCGGAAGAGATGTGGCCATGCGTGTCATTGCTGATCATGTGCGTACGATCGCCTTCTCCATCACCGACGGCCAACTGCCGTCGAACGCCAGAGCGGGTTATGTGATCCGCCGCATCCTACGCCGTGCCGTGCGCTACGGGTATACCTTCCTCGGTATGCATGAATCGTTTATGTACCTGCTGATTCCCACGCTGATCGAAGTGATGGGCGAGGCTTATCCTGAGCTGCCGGCACAACAGACGCTCATTGAGAAAGTGATGAAGGAGGAGGAGGAGTCGTTCCTGCGGACACTGGAGACAGGCATAAAGATGCTGGAGAAGAACCTCCCCGAGAAAGAGGGGGGTGTGCTGAGTGGTGAGGTGGCTTTTCAACTCTACGACACCTATGGTTTTCCGCTCGATTTGACAGAGCTGATACTACGTGAGCATGGTATGCGTGCTGATGTTGAGGGTTTCAATGCCGAGATGCAGAAGCAGAAGGATCGTGCCCGCAACGCTGCTGCCACGGAGACGGGCGATTGGACCCGTGTGCGGGAGGGCGACCCCCTGTTTGTTGGTTACGACGAGACGGAAAGCACCACACAACTGCTTCGCTACAGAGAGGTAAAACAGAAGAACAGAAAATTTTTCCAGATTGTTTTGTCGCGATCACCCTTCTATGCTGAGATGGGAGGACAGGTAGGCGACAGCGGCTGGCTGATGGCTGACGACGGGAGTGAGAAGATCGTGATCTTTGACACGAAACGTGAGAACAACCTTGCCATTCATCTTACCGACAGGCTGCCGCGGGATGTGAAGGGGAGCTTCATCGCACGGATAGATGCTGAGAAGCGGACAGCCACCGAGTGCAACCATACCGCCACGCACCTGATGCATGAGGCGCTCCGCAATGTGCTGGGAACGCACGTGGAGCAGAAGGGATCCTATGTTTCACCCGAGCTGCTGCGTTTCGACTTTTCCCATTTTCAAAAGATGACAACCGAAGAGCTCCGTGCAGTGGAGAGAAAAGTGACAGCTGCTATCAGGGGTGATTTTGCTATCGAGGAGCATCGCCATCTCCCTATAGCAGAGGCGAAGGCACAGGGCGCTATAGCCCTGTTCGGCGAGAAGTATGGTGATGATGTGCGCACCGTTCGTTTTGGCACCTCCATCGAACTCTGCGGCGGCACTCACATCTCCTCTACCGGTCGCATTGGCACCTTCCGCATCGTGAGTGAGAGTGCTATCGCGGCAGGTGTTCGTCGTATTGAGGCGGTCACCGCGAAGGTGTGTGAGGAGTACCTCTATGCGAAAGAGGATGCCATCGTCGAGATTAAGAGCCTGCTCAACAATGTGCCAGATATTATGCAGGGTGTACAGCGCCTGCTGACAGAGAACGATGAGATGAAGCAGCAGATACAGGATTTTGTGAAGGAGAAAACAGGACAGTTGAAACAGCATATCATTGACAAAAAGGAAGATGTCAGTGGTGTCACCCTGTTTAAGGTGGTGCTGCCTGTGGGTATACCCGATGTGGTGAAAGATATCGCATTCCAGTTGAAGAGTGAGTTTCCTGAGAAGATGCTGTTTGTGGCAGGGGTGGCATCCAACGGCAAACCAAGCCTTACAGTGATGCTGAGCGACGACCTGGTGGTGCGTGGCTTCCATGCCGGAAATATGGTACGAGAAGCGGCGAAGCTGATACAGGGTGGTGGAGGTGGACAGCCTCATTTCGCCACTGCCGGTGGCAAGAATGCCGAGGGACTGCAGGCGGCCGTCGATGCTATCGTAAAGAAACTAAGTGAGTAGGGGTGTCAACACACCCCGCTTAATCGAGGGCTGATCTCTTAAAACGGTTGAAGTACTCCTTGTCGAGCTCCACCCTGAAATCGGGGTGGGCGATGTTGATCAGCAACCGTGCCCGCTCCTTCAGGCATTGTCCCCGCAGATGGGCAATACCATACTCTGTCACAACATAGTCCACATCGTTCCTTGAGGTGGTCACAGCAGCACCTTCCTTCAGGAAGGGAGTGATGCGTGAGCTCCTTCCCTTTGACGCTGTGGAGGGGATGGCGATGATAGATTTCCCTCCTTTTGAGAGACGGGCACCCTGAACGAAGTCGACCTGGCCACCGGTGCCGCTGTAGGTGTTGATGCCAATGGATTCTGAGACCACCTGACCGGTAAAATCGACCTCGATGCAGGAGTTGAGTGAGATCATGTTCATGTTCCTGGCGATGTTGAAGGGATAGTTGGTGTAGTCCACAGGATAAGCCTCCAGCATCTGATTGTTATGCGCAAACTCATAGGTCTCCCTGTCTCCCATCAGAAAGGTAAAGATAATCTTGTCGCGGTGAAATGTTTTCCTTCTTCCCGTGATCACCCCTTTTTTCACCAGATCAGCGATGCCGGGAGTGAACAGCTCCGTGTGGATACCCAGGTCCTTACGGTCGTCCAGTAACGACACCACCGCATCGGGGACAGCTCCTATGCCTATCTGCAGCGTGGAGCCGTCATCGATCAGCGAGGAGCAGTATTGTGCTATCTGCTGCTCCAGCACTCCGATCGTGGGCCTGGCAATTTCTTTCAGCGGGTGTGACACCTCAACAATATAATCCAGCTCTTTCACGTGGATCCTGTTCTCAGGACCCATGGTACGCGGCATCTGATCATTCATCTCGGCGATGATGATCTTTGCATTGCGACAGGCTGCCTTGATATAGTCGATGGAGACGCCGAAACTGCAGTAGCCGTATTCGTTGGGTGGGGTGATATGGATGACCGCCACATCTACCGGGAACGATTTGATATCGAACATGGCAGGCAGCTGGTGAAAGTAACAGGGATAAAAATCGGCTCTTCCGCCATTGATGGCATCACGCGAGGAGCCGTCAATAAAGCTTGTCCTCAACCGGAAATGATCTTCCATCCCCGGTGCCAGGTGTACCGGATCACCCGTGAACAGCATGTGGTAGATGGAGATGTCATGGTAATCATCCTTGTGAGCCACCAGCGCATTGTTGATCGTCACCGGTGCCGCCGCCGCGTGACTGTACACCAGGTGGTCTCCCGGTTTAATCGCCTTGATCGCCTCTTCGGCACTACAGGAATGTTCAGACAGGTGATTTCTCCAGCTCATAGTATGTCTTGGTTATCGTTCAGGTTCTTTATTGCTTATAGCAATTACAAAAATAGGGATTTTTTTTAGTTTTTAATGGTTCTTTTGATGAAACCTCTCCACCTTACAGAAGTTCATCCCATCCAAATTTGAACAATATCCTTATCTTTGTCTTGTCACAATCTTTTCACAAAAACCAGGCTTTATGACAAAATTTACCCGACTTTTTCTTTTGCTGTTTGCGCTTCTTCCTATCCGTGCTTACTCTCAGGAGTTGGTCGACAGAGTGAATCCCTTTATCGGGACGACCAACTACGGCACGACGAACCCCGGTGCTGTGATGCCCAACGGGATGATGTCAGTGGCGCCCTTCAATGTGATGGGTTCTGAGAACAACAGGTTCGACAAAGACAGTCAGTGGTGGTCCACACCTTACTCGGGCGACAACAACTTCTTCACCGGTTTCTCCCATGTGAACCTGAGTGGTGTGGGGTGTCCCGAGGCAGGGTCACTGCTGCTGATGCCAACGACGGGTGGTCTCAACGTCAATTACGAGGAGTATGGCAGTGAGATGAGTGAGGAGAGTGCCTCACCGGGTTATTATTCCAACAAGCTCAACAGATACAATATCGACACCGAGGTCACAGCTACCACACGGAGCAGCATCGCCCGATTCACCTTCCCCGCTGGGCAGGCAAACATCCTCCTCAACCTGGGGGAAGGACTGACCAATGAGTCGGGTGCCTGGATGCGCAGGGTGAGCGACACCGAGGTGGAGGGGATGAAGCTGCTGGGTACCTTTTGCTACAATCCTCAGGCAGTCTTCCCCATCTACTTCGTGATGAGGGTTAACAGGACGCCGCTCCGCAGTGGCTACTGGAAGCAACAGCGGGAGATGGGGGTGGAGGCACAGTGGGATGCCACCAGCGGCACCCGCAAGCTCTATACCCGCTACACCCGAGATATTGCGGGTGATGATATAGGAGCGTGGTTCACTTTCGATCTGGAGGAAGGAGAGCAGGTAGAGGTACAGATAGGTGTCTCGTTTGTCAGCACCGAGAATGCCCGTCTTAATCTTGAGCGTGAGCAGCCGGCATTCGATTTTGATAAGGTGAAGGGCAATGCCCGTAACGCATGGAACGAGGTGTTGTCTGCAGTGATGCCTGAGGGGGGCAGCGACAATCAGCAGACGATTTTCTATACCGGATTGTATCATGCACTGATTCATCCCAACGTGCTGAACGATGTGAACGGTGAGTACCCGGTGATGGAGGGAGAAGGGATTGGCCAAACGGTCGATACCCGCTACACCGTTTTCTCTTTGTGGGATACCTACCGCAACGTACATCAGCTGCTGACGCTGCTCTATCCCGCTAAACAACTCGATATGGTCCGCTCCATGGTGGAGATGTACAAAGAGGGCGGGTGGCTGCCCAGGTGGGAGCTCTACAGCCGTGAAACGCTCACCATGGAGGGTGATCCTGCCATCACGGTGATCGTGGACAGTTGGATGAAGGGGTTGCGTGATTTTGATGTGGATGCTGCTTACCGGGCTATGGTCAAATCGGCCACCACCAGGGGGGAAGAGAATTTTATCCGTCCCGACATCGATGATTATCTTGAGAAAGGATATATCCCCCTGCGGGAAGCGTATGACAACTCCGTCTCACACGCACTGGAATATTATATTGCCGATCACGCTCTGTCGAAATTTGCATCAGCTCTGGGCAGGCAGGAGGATGCAGGCAGGTTCTACCTGCAGTCGATGAACTACAAAAAATATTTCTCACCGGAGTTTGGTCTCTTCCGTCCTCTTCTTCCTGACGGACACTTTCTCTCACCCTTCAACCCGAAGCAGGGTGAGAACTTCGAGCCTGTCCCCGGTTTCCACGAGGGGAGCGCGTGGAACTACTCCTTTATGGTGCCGCATGATGTGCAGGGGATGATAAAGATGCACGGGGGCAGGAGGCAGTTTGTAAAAAGGCTGCAGGAGGTGTTTGACGAGGGGCATTACGACCCCACCAACGAACCCAATATTGGTTATCCCTATCTCTTCAGTTATCTGAAAGGAGAAGAGTGGCGCACGCAGAAGCTGACGCAGGAACTGTTGGCGGAACACTTCAGGAACGCACCTGACGGTCTTCCCGGGAATGATGATACCGGCACCATGTCTGCCTGGGCGGTCTTCACCATGATGGGCTTTTATCCCGACAATGCGACCGATCCCTCCTACACCTTCACCACACCTGTTTTCGACAGGATCACGTTGCAGCTTGATAAGCAAACCTCTGCCTCCTCACACCTTGAGATTGAGACCATCCGTCCCTCTGCCGATGCTCGATTCATCGATAAGATAGTGATTGATGGCAGACGGTGGAGAAGCTACCGCATCTCACATGACGAGCTGATGAAAGCGAGGAAGATAGTGTTCCATCTCAAAGATCGGAAATAGGGGCTTAAAGGTGGATAAGTGCCACCACCTGCTTCCATCTGTCGGGAAGCCTGTGGGCGAACCTGTGCACTTTGAGGTCTCTCCGTGCCGACCTCAGCCATTTGCGCCAGATGAGCGCAAAATAAAAGGTGAGCGGCATCGCAAAAAAATAGGCAAGGGCCAGCCACCACGCTTGCGTGATGAACCCCAGTGCAAGTGACTGGATCAGGTCGAATAGCGGAACAAAGATCAGACCGGAGGCATATCTCACAGAGGCGATGAACTGCTTGTCCTCGAACAGGCTCAGGAGCTTTTTTTTGATCAGCATAGGAAAAATCCCGTTCATAAAACCGAATAGTGCCAGGGGTGCAGAAAGGAGAAGGGCTGCGAAACGGGTAGAGAGGACAGCGCGGGATGAGGGTTGATCAATGCGGTCTTTCGTTGTGAGACCCTCTTCTTTCAGTATAGCCAGCGCCTCACGGAATCCGGTAATCTTTGCATCAAAGAGGAAACGGTTATTCTCAAATAGTTCATCCATCTTCTTTACAATCTGCAGTGATGCCTGGAGGAAACCATCTTTGCTGCCGGAAAACACTTCTCCGGCAATCCTGTCTCCGTTCCAGTCGATGGCATGCAGATATTCATCATAAAAAGCATCGTTCTGAATATTGACCACCATCGACCCGAGGCTTGTCTCCATCTCCTGACGAAGCTGGTTGATCGCCTGAACAGGGTTCTCGTTGTACTGATCCCTGTATTTAGATACTTCAATGGGTGTGCCAAAGGTGATATAGACATCAGACAGGAATCCTGAGATATCGCGGTAGTAGATCGACACGGGCACAATCTGGCTCCGGAGCTGGAAGTCACAGGATGCCTCCGTTGGCAGTACAATGCGGGGAACAGCTTTCTGTAAGGAGAGGAGCGACTGTCTGGGGTTATGTCTAGCCTCAGGGAAGATGGCGATGGGATTGTTGTTCTTCAAAATCCTGGTGGCATTGTTGAAGATCTCACTGTTCCTGTTCAGATTATCTTTGCCGTCATGCATTCTGAAGACCGGCATAATACGCATTCCTCTCAGCATCCATGCAATCACTTTCTGCCTGAAGATATCGGCGCGGGCGAGGAAAACTACCTGTTTCAAGGGATAAGTGGCATAGACAATCAGGAGCGCATCAAGAAGCGCATTGCGGTGATTGGGTGCGAAAATGACCGCTCTCTTTTTCGACACATTCTCATTTCTACCCACGAACACCATCTTCCTGAAGTTCACTTTTAAAGCGATGCTCACAAGAAATTTGGCTATTGCATAGCGGAAGTCGTAACGATAGATCATAGCTTATTGGTTTATAGTGTTACCGGCCTGGCGAGGCGTTTTCTCCAATAGAAAGCCAGCATTAAGCCGGCAGCGATATGCCATATGCCCCACCATGCCGCAACGAATGCCATGCCGCCCAGGTTCAGCTCAGGGGGGAAGATCCTCGGGTTGAATATCAGTGCCAGGCCCAGGCCGGAGTTTTGTATCCCTGTCTCAATGGAGATGGTTCTGCAGTTGATCTCCTCCACATTGAATGCTTTCGGTAAATAATAACCGCTTAAAAAGGCCATGCTGTTGTGAAGCAGCACGATGAAGAAGATGAGATGGATATATCTGAGGAAAATACTGAAGTTACCTGCCAGGGCGGCAACGATGAATCCCACGAAGAATAGGATGGAGGCAGCCTGCACCGTGGTATCCACTTTTTTCGCGAAGCGGGGGAACTTCATCCCCACGAACATCCCAAGGATAACGGGGATACCCAGTATCAGGAAGACAGTGCGGAACATTTCAAAGGGGTCGATGGTGATAGGTACCAGCAGAGGGGAATGTTTTGCGTAGAGG
>LFRM01291071.1_pt4 | contig 13786 bp, 14 predicted proteins | sample 618341 | NCBI WGS metagenome assembly LFRM01 (sample SAMN03654438, study PRJNA283298) | anaerobic digester metagenome | isolation source: pool of bioreactors CSTR01a, CSTR02a, and CSTR03a thermophilic anaerobic... | place: Denmark: Kgs. Lyngby | collected 2014-05-21 | reverse complement strand
CAGGATCCAAATCAGTAAAATAAGATATTGGCATTCCTCCTTGAGTAACAGTTAAGTGTTCTTGGATTGGCAAGACAGCAAATGGTGCAACTTGCGTTCCCGTTTGACCAGTAATTGACATTAAGACAGAATCATGAGTTGTTTTTATAGCAAAATAGTATTGATTATGGGTTTCCCCAGCTTCCTTGCCATACCACATACCATAAGCAATTGAGTGGCCATTGATAGAATCACCAACAAGTCTTACTGGTAAATAAGCAGCCTCTGAACTGTATGTTGTAGCAGCATCAACTTTTGTTGCGTATGTACCCCAGACTGACATAATCATAGCCAATACTAAGAGTAACACATTGGAAATTCTCTTAATTTTCATTTGAAGTACCTCCCTCGAAAATTAATTAAGGTTGGAAATTAATGGATATACTTCAGAATTTCATCGAAATAGCAAAATAACTTAGAACTTTTTTCATAGATAATTAAGAAACATTTTAAATTATATTGAAGAATCAACTAAAAAAATTACGAATTCTTCAATAAAAACTTGAAATTTTCTTTAACTAACCACTAAAAAACGTTTCAAATAGACGCAATAACCATAAAAAATCTTTCTATATGTTCATACATTGCGAATATTACAAATAAAACGTTAAATCCTATTCTATGATGTGCAAATTATAATTACATACTGTAGTATTACAGTTCATGAAATACACATTTTGATAAACGATAAAATGGACGATTTCTATTCTTAAATGTGAATAGGATAGAATCACATGTTGTCAAAACAACCATTTGTTTTTACAATCTTCAATTTAACTGACAACTAGAATTTAAAAATCAATAGAAATCAACTTAAACTAACATCATGATTAACAAACATTAAATCAATATATTTCTTTCAAAATAAACAGATGCGCATTTTCTATCTACCTGTTTTCACTATACATATTTTTAGTTTGATTGTAAACATATATGATTTCTACAAAAAAAAGTAACAACCATTAGATTGTTACCTTCTGTTTTTTAAGTTTTTTAAATGTTCTAATACTCTCTCTAAAGATTGCAATAAAACATCATCTTCATCAATGTGTAAATCTGTAAAGAAACTATCTATTAACTCTTTATGAAATTGATGATGCACTTCCAGTACCTTCACTGCAGCGTTGGTTAATACCAAGTGGACAACTCGACGATCTTTTTCATCTTGAACTTTATCAATATAACCTTTTTTAACAAGCCGATTCACATTGATACTTAAAGTTGATGCAGTGATATTTAATAATTGAGCAACATCCGTCATTTTGTTATCTTCTTTAGCTTTTTCAATTGCTTCAAGGGTATGAACTTCAGATATCGATAACTTAATTCCATTTTCTTGAAGAGCAAATTCTTGAATCGCTAGTACTTCGTTAAAAATATCAATGACAATGGTATTAACTAGTTTCCGCTTGTGATTCATTTTTAATGACTTAATGCTGATTTAGCTTGTTCTGCAATTGATTCAAATCCTTTTGGATCATGAATTGCAATTTCCGAAAGCATTTTACGGTTAATTGAAATGTTAGCAAGTTTTAAACCATGCATAAATTGCGAATAACTCATGTCATGCATTCTAGCTGCAGCATTAATACGAGTAATCCATAATTTTCTCATTTCTCTTTTAAGTAGTTTACGGTCACGGTATGCATAACGCATAGAACGCATAACTTGTTCATTCGCTGTTCTAAAAAGAGCGTGTTTTGAACCATAATAACCTTTTGCTAATTTTAATACTTTTTTACGACGTGCTCTAGAAGCAACTGAACTTTTAACTCTTGGCATTGTGTCACCCTCCTTCTACTAGTTGTGTAGTAGCCCTTTAATACGTTTCATATCTGATTTAGAAACAAGGGTTCCCTTTCTAAGTTTTCTCTTTTGTTTTTGTGATTTATTCGCAGCAAAGTGAGAAACATATGCATGGTATCTCTTTAATTTACCAGAACCTGTTTTCTTAACACGTTTTGCTAAGCCTCTTTTAGTTTTCATTTTTGGCATTGTCATTTTCCTCCTTGGTCTCAAGTTTCTTTTTAAGTGGGGCTAAGATCGAAGACATTGTATTACCTTCTAACTTCGGGTGAGCTTCAACAGTTGATACATCTGATAAACCATCAATAAACTCTTTCATTGCCTTACGACCTACTTCTAATCTTGTAATCAAACGACCTCTAAACCGCATATCAATCTTCACTTTTTTACCTTGTTCTAACCATTTCTTTGATTGGTTTAACTTGGTCTCAAAATCATGAATATCGATAACTGGTGATAATCGAATCGGTTTTACTTCTGTTACGTGTTGTTTTTTCTTAGCTTCTTTAGCCTTCTTTTGTTGTTCAAATCTGAACTTACCATAATCAAGAATTTTACAAACAGGTGGTTGCGCATTCGGAGCAACACAATATAAGTCTAGCTCTAGTTCACTAGCTTTTTCGAGTGCTTCACGTCGCATCATGACACCTAATTGATCACCATCCGGTCCAATAACCATCATTTCTTTAAAGCGAATCTCCTGATTTACGAGATCGTCATTCTTTTTTCTTGTAATAGCATTCACCTCCATCGCTCTACATATAGAATAATAAAAAAGTACTCATTTGAGCACTTTCCACCTACAATATAAATAAACAAAGAATTTCTTTCGTTTTTTATAGCATAGACCCAAGGTCTGTGACCATCAGGTGAGAAGAGTGCTTCTACTTTCTATTCCTTTCGAAGGATATCATATATTTAGTTATCTGTCAACAAAATTCACTAAATCAAACAATACTTGATCTTTTTCAACATCAAAAAATATTTCATGTCGAGATCTCTCATACAAAAACAATTCAGCTTCATATCCCCATTTTTTAACAACATCAACAGCGCTCTGTAAACCCTTCTTATCAATTAATCCACAAAGATCATGTAACCCACTCATAAACAACACATCTATCTCTCGCTTCGCATTCACTAATGCTTTACTATTATTAGCGTCTTCTAACAGTTCAAATAAATCAATAAAACCTTGGGTAGTCAATGCTTGTCCACAAAGAGGATTGTCTAAATAATTGGAAACATTTTTCTCATCAAAACTCAGCCAATCCATCTGCGTTTTGGAATTTTTAACTCCTTTATTGAAAGAATCAAACATTATCTTTTGTACCAAATGATTTTGAGACTTCTTCACCCTTTCATTTCTAGAAAGAAGCTTTAAGCCATTCTTGGTAACACTCGAAATAATCTGGTATGCAGGGGTTCCAGACAAAACTACTTTCTTGACCGAATAAGGATAACGTTTCAGAAATGAACGGACAAATAACGATCCCATCGAATGACCAACTAAAATAATTTCTTCATTAATCATATCAACCATCTGTTTCATATCTCTTAACTGATACAACCAACCATGATTCTCACCAAAATATCCATGGATATCATCAACCGGGCTGTCACCGTGACCACGAATATCAACAACAAACACATTAAAACCTCTAGAAAAGAGCATTGATGCCACTTCTTCGTATCGATATTTATCATCTTCCATCCCGTGAACAATCATGACGGTGCCTTTATGAAAATTTTGATTAAACTCTAAATAATGAATGGCATGCCCATCCATATGACTCTTAATCCTTTTTAGTGTATATACCATATCTTACCTCACAAAGATTATAACAAATCCTACCATTTAGTTCGAACAACCTCAATGTTTATGCTATAATCATAACGCAAGATTAAGGAAGGAACACTATGAGATTAAGTGAAAGTTTCTTTTACTCACTACGCGAGAACGTAAAAGATGAAGATTCAACAAGCGGAAATTTATTAGTCAGAGCTGGAATGATTAAAAAAGTCAGCTCAGGAGTTTATATGCTTTTACCATTAGGTAAAAAAGCATTCGACAAAATTGAAAATATCGTTCGTGACGAAATGAACAAAATAGGTAGTTTAGAAGTATCTATGCCTGCTCTTATCCCCGAAGATGTTTATATTGATTCTGGAAGAAGAGACAATTTTGGAAAATCAATGTTTGCCTTAAAAGACAGAAATGATAAGAATTTTGTATTAGGACCAACCCACGAAGAACTCTTTGCTGCTGCAGCAAAAATGGCAATCAAGTCCTACAAGCATTTACCATTCAGTATCTATCAATTTCAAACTAAATATAGAGATGAACCAAGACCTCGATTTGGACTGATTCGCGTTCGAGAATTTGTCATGAAAGATGCTTATACCTTTGATAAAGATCTTCACGGTTTAGATCTTTCTTATTCGAAGATGTTTCAAGCCTATAAGAACTCATTTGATCGGATGGGATTAGACTACGTTATCGTGAAAGCCGATACTGGTGTTATGGGTGGATTACTATCCGAAGAGTTCCAAGCATTATCAGAAATCGGTGAAGATATTCTTGTTATTCAACCAGACTCCCATTATGCATCAAATCTTGAGATAGCTGGTTGTGTCATCGAAGAAACACCACAAGAAAAGCATTTACAAAAAGAACTAGTCTACACACCCAATTCAAAAACAATTGAAGAAGTTACAAATTTCTTAAAGCAAGATATTAAAAAGTTTGTTAAAACACTAATCTACAAAGTAGACCAAGAACTTGTTGCTTTATGTGTTCGAGGAGACCATGAAGTTAATGAAACAAAAGTCTTGAAACTACTCAAAGCACAAACAATAGAAATGGCAAACCCACAAGAAGTATTTGAAGCAACCAATGCCCCAGTTGGTTTTGCTGGACCACAAGACTTAAACATCAGAGTTATCTGTGATCAACAATTGAGTGTTATGAGTAACTTTATTGTTGGAGCGAACCAAGCTGATCACCACTATATTAATATGAATCTTGAAGATTTCAGTATTTCTGAATTTGCTGACATTAGAAACATTGTAGAAAATGATATGTGTGAAAACAATCAAGGACCAGTTGTGTTTAAAAGAGGAATTGAAATTGGTAATACCTTCAAACTCGGAGAAAAATACTCTATTGCAACCAATTTGTACTACGCTAACGAGGAGAATAAGTTAGAACCTGTTATTATGGGATCCTACGGTATTGGAATTGGTCGTTGTTTGGCAGCAATCGTAGAACAAAACCATACCGACAAAGGAATTGTTTGGCCAAAAGCAATCGCTCCAATTCAAGTATCCATCTTAGTCATTAATACCAAAGATGAAAAACAAATGGAAGTAGCAAACTACCTTTACACTTCTTTAATACATCAAGGATTTGATGTTCTCTTGGATGATCGCGCAGAAAGACCAGGCGTAAAGTTTAATGACAATGAACTAATTGGTGCATTCGCAACGATTACCGTTGGAAAAGATATTACCGACAACCTAGTTGAATTTTCAGTCCAAAACAGTCACAAAGAACTAGTTTCAATACAGGAGATAGAAAACAAAATCGTAGAGCTATTTAAGTAGCACTACGATTTTTATTACCTTTTACCCTCATTCATTAATTTAATAAGTTCTGAAATCGTGTTTCCAAGATTAGGTGATTTCTTTTTCAGTGTTGATAATTTTTTAGATGAAATATCGTTACTAATATCTCTAATTCTCTCATCATACTCAGTCCTGGACGTTTCTTTTCTACTCATGACTTCTGCTGCACTCTCGTCAATTGAACCATCTGCTTCATCGATAATACTCTGAAGCTCAGGTGCGTACTTTATTTTAATCATTATAGCTTCCTCCTTATTTTCCATTTTCCAATTCTTGGTTTTTAGCTTGCCGGATTAAAAAATCAAATATATACGATATGCCAATCGAAAATAGTAATATCCAACCAGTATCCGCAAATAATCGCACATTGTTTAAATCAATGCGAGAAGCAATACTCATATCTTTTCCGAGTCCATACTGTATCGACACAATAACCTCTGAAGTAACAATTACCTTCAATCCTAACAAGGATGCGCTTTTACAAATGGTATAAAATGAACTTAATGACAGTGGAATATACACTCGTTTTATATTCTCTAGAAACGTATCTCCGTAAAGAAACAGAGGATCTCGATACTTGTCATCTATTTCATGTAGACGATGAGTCAGTTGATCATACATTAAAGGAACCATCACAATAATGGATATTAACAAAACACTTCGATCTCGCCCTAACCAAATTAGAGCAATAAGAATAAAAGCAGCGGTTGGAATAATTCGAATGACCAATAGAACTTGTTCTATCATAATCTGTATATACCGTAGTTTTCTTGAAAAAAATGTTAAAAATACTGTACTTAAAAGAGCTATAATAAACGAAAAAACCAACCGATTGAATGTATACAACAACGATTTTATAAACTCATCTTCAAAAAGCTGATTAATCATAGTTGTTCCGGTTTGAACAGGTGTTGGAAGAAACACGTCATTGTTGATTATCATTCCTAAAACTTGCCAAATTAAGACAAGCAGTACTCCAGACGTCAATCTAGATAAAAAAGACCTATTTTTCATAGGTCTATTTTAACATAGTTATTTTATGATTGCATTCTCTGATAGTTCAAGATTGAAAAGTTTCAAGAAAGATTCAAGTTCAGCTTGAACATCGGATGCTTTTTTAACCTTTACATTCATATTTGGTAGTGCTTTACCAATAATTTGAGCATTTGGGACTCCTAAGTATTCTGGAGAAAGGGATTCAATGTCTTTAATAAGTTGCATACTATCTGAATTTGCGCTATCAACATACTCACTCATCTTTTTAATCTGATCTTCATAATTAGACCCTTCAAGAATAAACAAACCTGCTTGAGGATAATTACTGACCCCATTGACTGCCGCATACGCTTTTTGGACATCATTATCAATTATTAACTCTTTATTTAATTCTTTCGCTTTTGCCATTGAAGCACTAACTACTGGTTCAGCCAGTAATGCCACACTGACTTCTCCACTTAATAATGCTTTTTGAGCATCTGCCACACTTGGTACCCATAATTCTTCATACTCACTATAACCTAGTGTTTTTTTAACGTTGTTATACACTAAACCTGGAACTGCTTTATCTCCAAACAAAGCAATTTTCTTCTTCGTATTGTTTACATCTCGAACTATAAACAGGTTACCCCATGTAACAACTGAATGTAACTTAAATTTTGTCTTATTGTTATTAATCAGATTGATACCTAAGTTAATTGGAGCAATTATGATTGAGTACTCACTCTCAGGAGCCACAAAAGCAGCAAGTAGGTTTTCTGAACCATTAACAATTGAAACCTTCTCTTTCTCTTCAAGAGCAAAGGGAATCACACTAAGTGCTGGTGCACCAGCAGGACTTAGTATACTTTTAAACTCAGATGATTTTGTACAACCACTCAGTAACATCAAAGATAATAAAAGAATCATCACTTTTTTTAACATTAATAAGTAACCTCTTTGTTTTCTATTTTGATTAAACAACGTTCAATAAATTCCTGTAACTTTAATGTTTCACTACCTTGTTGACCATATTTACGAACTGTAACTGTTCCATCGGCTATTTCTTGGTCACCAATAACGAGTTGATACGGAGTTTTTTGAATCTGAGCTTCCCGTAGTTTGTATCCTAATTTTTCATTACGATCATCAAGAGTCACTCTAAATCCTTTTTTCTTTAATTCACTCTCAACCTTTTTAGCATATTTTAAATGGTTGTCATTTGAAATCGGAAGAATCGTCATTTGGTTAAAATGTAACCAAAGTGGAAACGCGCCTTTGTATTTTTCAATCAAGAAAGCAACAAATCGTTCCATCGTAGAAACTACGCCTCGGTGAATAACAACAGGACGATGGTTATTTTTTCCATCACTTCCGACATAAGTTAAATCAAAACGTTCTGGTAACAAAAAGTCTAATTGAATCGTAGATAATGTTTCATCAATACCCATGGCTGTTTTCACTTGAATATCCAATTTAGGTCCGTAGAATGCTGCTTCACCTACAGCTTCATAATAATTAACTCCACGTTCATCCATAGCTTCTTTAATCATTTTTTCAGCTTTTTCCCACATCAAATCATCATCATAATACTTCTCTTTATTCTCAGGATCACGATAAGACAATCTAAAGTCATATTCACTCATATCGAAATCTTTATAAACCGCTAAAACAAGATCTAGAGTTCTTAGAAATTCTTCTTTAATCTGATCAACACGGACAAAAATATGTGCATCATTCAACGTCATTTCTCTCACACGTTGAAGTCCAGATAAAGCTCCACTTTTTTCATAGCGGTGCATCATTCCTAACTCAGCAATTCTTATTGGTAATTCTCTGTAAGAATGTATATCTTGACGATATATTTCCATGTGGTGAGGACAGTTCATCGGACGTAAAACAAGCATTTCGCCATCCCCCATATCCATCGGTGGAAACATATTTTCATGATAGTGATCCCAGTGTCCGGACTTCTTATAGAGTTCAACATTTGCCATAATCGGTGTATAGACATGCTCATAGCCTAGTTCTAATTCTTTATCAACAATATAACGTTCAATAATTCGACGAATCGTAGCGCCACGAGGCAACCAGAATGGTAAACCAGAACCTACATCAGGTGTGACATTGAAAAGTTTCAGTTCTTTACCCAATTTTCTATGATCGCGTTGTTTTGCTTCTTCGATGCGGTTTAAATAATCATCAAGAGCGTCTTGAGAATCAAAGCTAAATCCATAAACTCTCTGTAGAATATGATTGTTAGCATCAGCCTTCCAATAAGCACCAGCCACTTTAGATAACTTAAAAAACTTAACTTCTTTAGTTGACTCAACGTGTGGACCACGACACAAATCAGTGAATTCTCCTTGTCTGTATGCAGAGATTACCACTTCATCTTCGTCCAAGCGATTAATTAGATCTAGTTTATAAAAATCATCTTTAAACATTTCTAGAGCTTCAGCTTTACTTAGCTCAATCCGTGTAATTCGCTTATTTTCTTTAGAAATTTTCTTCATTTCTTTTTCAATTTTTAAAAAATCTGCTTCAGAAATAATGTCATCTCCTAAATCGACATCATAGTAAAAACCTTCCTCTACTACAGGTCCTACCCAAAACTTAGCTTGTGGATACAAACGTTTAATCGCTTGAGCCATAACATGGGCGGTCGAGTGATTCAATACATTTAATCGTTCATCTTTTCTAAAATCAATACCAAAACTCATACTATTCCCTCCTCTTTAATAAATAAAAAGATCCCCATCATAAGGACGAGAATCCGTGGTACCACCTTAATTTGTAACTTGTCATACAGTTACCTTAATTACCTGTTAACGCCAGCTACGGAATAGTTTTTGCTATTCAACTAACAAGGAGTAAAGTAGTATCCTTTTCAAAGACTTTCACCAACCGTCTTCTCTCTAAATCAAGGGTTATTACTTCATGTCTTGATCATCGTTATTACTTATCAATTATAAGATTTTTGTGAACAAGTGTCAAACACTTAAAGACACACAGAAACAGGTTCCCAACAATCCATGATTTTATCAAACATTAGTTTACCATCCTTAAGATTTCGAGTCATAAACACAAGATTATTACTCTCACGATTTGCTACAACTAAACCGTTATTTACTAAGTTAAAATCTCGAGGATGCTGTCCATAACTACTGATTCGTTGGTTAAAAAATAGTAAACCCTTCTTAATTGAAAAAGAGACAATTGAGTCTTCTTTGCGATTTGAAACATATAAGTAGCGATTGTCTTCACTGATTCGAATTGCAGCACCACTCTTTTGACTATGCTTTTTAGTAGTCTTAACAATTTGTCTTAAAATAAATAAATGGCCAATCCTTTCATATACATATACTTCACAACTTAATTCAGTAAACACATAATAATAACGATGAAATTTGTCACTAATCATATGTCTTGGTCCACTTCCTTCAGGCAAACTAATTTCATCAATACATTCTAGTTTTTTACCTACTCGAAAAGTGTAAATTTTACTTAATCCTAAATCACAGACAAAAAACAAAGATTCATCACCGTTAAAATAGACATGGTGAAGCTTAGATTGTTGATTGTTTGTTTGCCAACTATCAATAACAGAATATTTACCAGAGACCTTACTATAGAGAACAAGTGTATGCTCGTGGTAGTTAGCAGTGATAACAAAATCAAGCTTAGAATGTTTAGCAATAAAACAAGGGGCCTTCTTTTCAATTGAAAGACAACTATCAACTACTCTACCTTGCTTATCAAGAACAATCATTTTGACCTCGTTGTTGTCATTTGTATAGGTGAAATAATTGTCATTATCTCTTATGACATAGGTTGGATTAGAAAAAGCAGAAAACAACTCTACAGAGTCATTTTCTACTTTGTATAAGCCTTGACTGTTTTGACTGGTGTATGTTCCAATAACCATCATTAGAAAACAAAGTTTCCATCTTTAAACACTTGAATCATTGTGCCATCGTATGTTTCGCCAAGTATTTCCATATCATGGCTTCCAAACATGAAATCTTCGTGTTGTGAAGAACGATTAGCATTGGCAGCATATAGCTCTTCTTCACTCATTTGTAATCCACCTTTTACATTCATTGGATAAGCAGCGCCTAAGGCCATATGGCAGCTTGCATTCTCATCAAACAAAGTATTGTAGAACAATATTTTTGAATTAGAGATTGGACTGTCATCAGAAATTAAAGCTATTTCTCCAATATGACGAGATCCTTCATCAAAATCTAGAAGTCTAGCAAGTGTTTCTCTGTTTTCTTTTGCATCAAAATCAACAACTTTTCCATCATTAAATTCTAACCAGAATTCATCAATCAATACTCCACCATAATTTAAAGGTTTTGTACTATAGACACGTCCATAAACACGTTCTCTATCTGGCATGGTAAAGCTTTCTTCAGTTGGCATGTTTGGATTAAACTCTACTCCATTCTGGGCAATTTCAGAACCGCCACACCAAATATGATTTTTAACAAGTCCAACTTCTAAATCAGTTCCTTTACTATTTTTGAAATGAAGAGATTTAAAGTTATAATTATTTAATGCTTCATTATGAGCATGAAGAACTTTGTTATGTTCTTTCCAAACTGCGATTGGATCATTGTCTTCTTCAACATGAACTGCTTTTAATATTGCTTCCCACAACAATTCTACAGCGGTTTCGCTTGTTTCATTTGGAAAACATTTTTCAGCCCAACGTTTATTTGGGATAGAAATTAAGCACCATTGTGTTTTATTTGCCATCGAAAATTGTTTAAATTCTTGACGCACCTTTGGTGCCATTTGTGCGATAGCCACTTCTTGTATTTTTTGTGGATCAACACCTTCGAGCAAACCTGGAATTGGAGAATAAACATTTAAACGGCATATTTTATTATCCATCCAATATTGAGTTTTATCTAAAACATACGATTTTACTTCTTTTAATGTTTCTGTAGTAGCATTGTCATAATGAATTCGACTTGTAGCCTGATCATTCCATTCAACTAGTACTTCTTTAGCGCCAGCTTTATAAGCTTCTTCAACACACAAACGAACAAAGTAATTGCTATCTGTGTCTCCTTGAATCATTAAGGTTTGTCCAGGTTGAACATTAGACCCCATGACAACTGCTAACTTTGCATATTTTCTTAATATATTTTGACTAACCATCTGTTAATATCCTTTCGATTTAGGAAGCATTGCTGCTCCAACAATTCCTGGCTCATCTAATTGAGCTTTTTTAAATTCAACATTTCTCATTTGAGTATGAACTCTTTCTTTATATGATTCGATAAATTCATCTAAAAAGACGTCAGCACTCTTCATGACTCCACCACCTAAAACAAAAACATGAGGATCTAAAACATGAGCAACAGCAGAAAACGCAATGGATAAGTCATTGATCATTTCATTCTTAATTTTAATAGCTTCCTCATGACCTTCTTTGACTAAATCAAACAACTGACCAGCATGAACGATATTTTCGTCAATTCTTGCCCGTGCTTTACGAACCAAAGCTGTCCCAGAAGCTTCATTTTCAACAGCTCCGTGATTTAAATGATTAAGTTTTGGTAAAGTAGCATCCACAATTATATTACCGATTTCACCAGCATAACCATTCTTACCAGAAATCGTCTGACCATTAATGACGATCCCTGCACCAATACCAGTAGACAAAGTAATATAAGCAACAATTGGATATCCTTTGCCTGCTCCTACTAATGCTTCAGCAAGTCCAGCTACATTGGCATCATTATCCATTACAACGTCAATGTTATAGCGACTCTTAACTCTTTCAACTAAAGGGAAATGCTTTAAAGCAGGAATGTTGGATGCCATATTCATCCATCCTTTTTCTTGATCAACCGGTCCTGGTACCGCAAAACCAATACCAGCAATTGTATCTAGATCACTGATTGCATCAATCTGCTTAAAAACATTCTCTAGAATTACTTCTGCGCTTTCACTGGCAAATGAAGGGGCTTTAATTTCTTGTAAAATCTGTCCATCTTCAGTTACTTTAGCAACTCTGACATTCGTTCCACCTAAATCAATACCTAAATAATGCTTCATGTTGTCCTCCTAATTCTGTTTATTTTACTTCAACAATTTTCATCATGTTTGCTGTCCCCTCACCTGTAGGGTAACCTGCTGTAATAATTACGGATTTTCCTTTTTCTATACCAAATGTTTTAGCGATGATCGATGCTAATTCATCATCATTGTGCATATTGTTTTGAATATCGCTAAAGATAGGAACTACTCCCCAATAAGCTTGTAAAGAACGTTGAACTTCTTCAGTAAACGTTACCGCAAGAATTGGAACTTGTGGTCTAAACTTAGAAATTCGTCTTGCAGTTGAACCTCCTTGAGTAAAGGCAACAATCGCTTCGACTTCATCGAGTTGAAGTGCAATGTCTGCAACAGAAATACCGATACTGTCTTGAATTGTTCTTGCTGATGATTCTTTAGCATGTACTAATCGTTCTTTATATGGAATAATTTTTTCAATCGCTTTAGCAATGGTGTTCATTGTTTCAACTGCTTCTAATGGATAGGCCCCTGCAGCCGTTTCTCCAGAAGTCATAATTGCGTCAGAACCATCTAAGATTGCATTAGCGACATCACTTGCTTCAGCACGCGTAGGACGTGGACTTGCCATCATGGACTCGAGCATATGAGTAGCTGTAATAACTGGTTTACCATATTCGTTAGCCATTGCAATCATTTTCTTTTGAAAAATTGGAACTAGCTGAGTAGAAATTTCAACCCCAAGATCACCACGAGCAACCATGATGCCATCGGCTGTTTTGAGGATTTCATCTAAATTATCATATCCTTCTTGATTCTCTATTTTAGCGATTACTTGAATCTTTGGAAAGCCTTCATCTTTAAGGATTTCTTTAATATCTTTAACATCTTGAGCTCTACGAACAAAACTTGCAGCAATAAAATCTACTCCTTGTTGAGCCATAAAACGTATATCGTTATTGTCTTTCTCGGAAATAAATGGCATCGATAGTTTTACGTTAGGAACATTAACCCCTTTGCGAGTTTTTATGACACCAAAGTTTTCTACACGACACTTTAATACACCTGCTTGATTGTTAGCTAAAATAGTTAAACGCATTTTCCCATCATCGATCAGTAAATAATCATTAACTTTTACATCGTCAAATAATTCAGGAACCGAAATACTAAAGCGCTCTTTATTACCAATGACTGCATCTCTAACTACATTGACAATGTCCCCAGTCTTAAACTCGACAGATCCATTTTCCATATCACCACAACGGATTTCAGGACCTTTTGTATCACCCATGATTGCTAATGTATA
>LFRM01335684.1_pt3 | contig 13793 bp, 18 predicted proteins | sample 618341 | NCBI WGS metagenome assembly LFRM01 (sample SAMN03654438, study PRJNA283298) | anaerobic digester metagenome | isolation source: pool of bioreactors CSTR01a, CSTR02a, and CSTR03a thermophilic anaerobic... | place: Denmark: Kgs. Lyngby | collected 2014-05-21 | reverse complement strand
CGATACTATTTTCTTTATTATATAGTATATTCAAGAAAGGATAGTTTATGAAAAAAAGTACAGAATCATCTATATTTCCTTAACATTGATTTCTCTTTTAGCTTCGTTTCTACTGTACTCATCGATTGGAGATTTTCGCTTGATAATTCAATCATCTGGTGTTTTTTACTTTTAATCTTTACCATTGCTCAATCACTGATGATTTATATCAAAAGAAGGATGGGAAAAGATAATCAATTATGTTTGTCATAAAATAAAAAGAACAGCCTGGATAGACTGTTCTTTAGTTATAGTGTAATGATTAACGGCGTTTCTTACGGCCAGCTTTTTGAGCTGCTTCCGATTTAAGTTTACGACGAACTCCTGGTTTTACATAAAACTCTCGTTTGCGAGCCTCAGCTAGGGTTCCATTACGGGAAACTTGGCGTTTGAATCGGCGCAGTGCGTCGTCTAAACCCTCGTTATCCTTTAGAATAATTTTTGACATGACTAACCTCCCTTCTGATGCAAGCAAGTTAATTATACCAAACTTCAAATACAAATCAAGTAAATTTTAGGGAAAATGTGCTTATATGCGTATATCGGTCATTAATTGCCTAACGCGTTCGAACTAAGAGCTCAAATGCTTTAGTTTCATCAGTTCCCTGATCAATTGCGAGCCTTAAATTCTCACTCGCAATCAAGGCCATCACCTTATCTAGACTCGATCTGACAGCAGATAACTGATTCAACACTTCTTCACACTCTCGCTCATCTTCCATCATCTTCAATATACCGTCGATTTGACCGCGCGTGCGTTTGACTCGATTCTTAATTTTGTCATCACATTTCATGGTTTGAACCTCCTGTTGAATAAACAAGTTCTTCTGGAAACATCCTTGCATATAGTTCGAATGAACCGTCGAGATTAGCAACAGTATATCCTGCTTGCTTTAAGATACGTTCAGCATTATAGCTTCGAACTCCACTTTGGCAAAAGACAATCAGTTTAGAATCTTGTTTTAATTGATTCATACCACAGCGAAGAGTATCGAGTGGTAGGTTGATGGATCCTTGTATATGTACATTATTGAACTCATCGATATTTCGGACATCAACTAGGATTGTACCTTGTTTCAATTCATTTTTAACTTCGTGCCATTGAACCATGGTCGTAATCTTATGAATGATATTGAATCCAACATAGCCCGCCATATTCACAATGTCCTTTGCGGAACCATAAGGCGGTGCGTATGTGAATTCAAGTTCTTGAAGTTCATCAATTGTTATCTTCGCCTTAATGGCAGTCGCAATGATATCGATGCGCTTATCGACACCTTTTTGTCCCACTGCTTGTGCACCGAGAATTAAATGAGTATCTGCATCAAAGATGACTTTCAGTTGGATTGGAGTTGCCCCCGGGAAGTATCCAGCATTACTTTTCCCAAGTAGGTGCATTATTTCAATATTTTGGTTTCCTTTTAGCTGCCGCTCATTCAAACCAGTACTTGCGAAGGATAAATTAAAAATCCTGACAATCGCAGTACCAATACTTCCCTTATTAGTGTTTATAAGACCACTGAGATTATCCGCAAGTTGACGTCCTTGTCTGTTCGCTGGTGAAGCAAGTGATATTAAGGCATCTTGATTATTAATTTGATTGCGAACAATGATCGCGTCCCCCACAGCATAGATATCATCCTGTGACGTCTTATAAGCTTCATCAACAACAATACCGCCGCGCATCCTCTTTTCAACACAGTCAATAAACCCTGTCGCAGGCGCAACACCTACGGAAAGAATCACAATGTCTGCTTCAATTTCAGTGTTGTCTTCAAGGAATACCGATTGATCACTCATGCGAGTTACAGAAGCACTTGTATAAACATTAATACCGTTTCTCACGAGTTCATTATGAGCAAGCACAGCCAACTCTTCATCAAAAGGTCCTAAGACATGGGATTCACGTTCAATGATACTGACGCGTAAGCCACGATTATGAAGACTCTCAGCCATTTCCAATCCAATGAATCCAGCACCGATTACAACAACGTGCTTAGCACTGGGTAATCTTGTCATGATCGCATCAACATCAGGAATGTTGCGAACCGTATAAACACTTGGATGAAGATTCATACCCTCAATGTCCGGGATGAAAGGATTCGCTCCTGGAGACAGTACTAGACTGTCATAAGCGACTTTAGACTCTTTCCCTTCATGAAGCACGGTTAGCTCTTTTAATTCTGGATCAACATGAATTACTTCATGATTCACTCGAATATCAAGTTGAAATCTATTTTGTAACATCGTTTGATCAGCAACCAATAAATCAGAGCGCTCTTCTATTTCACCTGATATATGATACGGTAAACCACAGTTCGCAAAAGATACGTAAGGTCCTTTGTCTAAGACAATAATATGATCATCTTCATTTAAGCGTCGATACCGTGTCGCAAAACTCATACCACCCGCAACGCCTCCAACTACAACAATTCGTTTCATAATTAAACCCTCACTTTACATGACTCTTTATTAGCCCAGTAAATTCCAATCAGTATGAGCACTAAAGAGATTATTTTATATGGCATCCCTGCCAGTGGTAATACCATGACCGAAAATGAAATTCCGATACTCGCAAAGAATGCGATAACACAAGGTGTACAACCATAGGTCAAAATTCCGAACAGAATTGCGACGAATGATAAGTTCTCACCCTTGGGATTGAATCCATGCACCTTAAACATCCAGTGACTTAAACTCATTAAGTAGGCACTGAGTACTGCCATCGTTAAGCTTAGGATAGTGTTAATGATCACAAACCCAATGCCATAAGTATCAATGAACTGTCTCATGGGCATATTTAAATGATCAATCACTAAGAATATCACTGAATACGCAATAAAATATAAACTAAAGTATTTCTTATTAATGTCTTTCATGGTATCAATCTCCCTTATGAAATAGTATACCCCATGGGGTATATGAATATCAATCAAAATGATTGGCGCGAAAAAAATAAAAAAAAGTCTCGATTAAGAGACTTTAGATTTTAACCAGCAACCTTCGCACGCAGTGCAGAAGATAACCATTCAACAAACACAACAAGAATAATAAGGCCCCATAGGATCGCTCCTACATCAGCCCATCTGAATGCACTCATTGCCATTACCAACGGTGTACCAATACCACCTGCGTCCACTAATCCAAGGATTGTGGCGTTTTTAACGTTAATTTCAAATCGATAAATTGCGATGGATAGAAAGTTTCCAAACAGTTGCGGAATGATTCCGAAACGAATCTTTTGGAAGTTTGAACTACCAGAAGCATCCAGTGATTCAATGATGCCTACATCAAGATCTTCAATCGCTTCGATGAAGAGTTTTGATATCATCCCAATTGAGGTTAGTGCCAGCGTTAATACACCCGCAAACGGCCCTGCCCCAGTAACTACGATAATCAGTAACCCGTATACAAATGGCGGGTTTCTTCATCAAATATCTCCCTTTGTCCTTATGACACTTGAATTATGCCATACTATTTGTGAGTTTTCAACTATTTTTCACAATAAAAAAAGCGAGCGTTTTCACTAATAATCGTCAGTACTAGCCTGCCCCTGCATCAGAAGCACACCAGATGAAGCCCCAATGCGCGTTGCACCCGCTTCTACTAAGGTGTCGAAATCATCTTTAGAGCGAATTCCGCCCGATGCTTTCACTTCTGCTTTATTTCCAACCGTCTTTTTCATCAGTGCAACATGATGCGCTGTAGCGCCACCTGTACTGAATCCTGTTGATGTTTTTACGAAGTTTGCTCCAGCAGCAACACTGAGTTCACATGCCTTCACAATCTCTTCATCGCTTAATAAGCATGTTTCTAAAATCACTTTTAATGTACGTGTTCCACAAGCGTCTTTAATAGCCTTGATTTCTTGTTCAATAACGTCATATTTCTTATCTTTAAGATTCGAAACATTGATAACCATGTCAATTTCATCGGCACCGTTAGTGATCGCATCTTTTGTTTCAAAAACTTTAGTAGCTGTCGTGGACGCGCCCAATGGGAACCCAATAACTGTACATACAAGAACATCGCTGTCCTTTAAGAGTTCTTTAGACGTACTTACAAAACCAGGATTAACACACACAGATTTGAAGTCGTATTGTTTTGCTTCTTCGCACAGTGTTTCAATTTGTGCTTGAGTCGCATCTTGTTTCAGTAATGTATGATCAATATATTTATTCATGTTCATTAGAGTTCTCCTTTTAGTATTTTAGATGCCGCAACTTCGTCGCCCATCCAATCTTCTTTTCCAAATGCACGGTAGATGAATTTTTCTTCACCTTTTCCATTTAGTACAACACTGTCACCAGGCTGTGCCATTCCGATTGCTTTACGGATCGCATCAATTCTAATCGGAACAAATTCCCAATTATCACCAACGACACCCGAAACAATATCTTTTGTGATATCCACAACTTCTTCATTACGATTATCGTGTTCTGTAATAATCACGTGATCGCACATTTCAGTTGCGACTTTACCCATCTTTGGACGTTTTAATGTATCGCGAGCACCGGCTGCACCAAAGACACAAATCATTTTGTTTTCTTTAGGTGTAATACTTCGTACATATTTAAAGACATTGGCCATACTATCAGGTGCATGTCCAAAATCCACAAACACTTTGAAGTCTTGTCCTTCATCAACGCGGTTCAATCTTCCATCAACGTGTTCGATATCCACAAGTTCTGGAAGAATACGGTCGAAACCATATCCCTTTTCATGAAGAATTGCAATCACATTTAATACGTTGTATACATTAAAATCAGCGATAAAGTTTGTTTCAACGGGATACTCTTGTCCTTCATGAACAAGCGTAAACTGAGTTCCATACTCACCAATCACAAGATCTTTTGCGCGATAATCTGCGGATTGTGCAATACCATAAGTTTTAAGATGTGGGTAGCCTTCTTCTATCAAGCGTCTACCGTATTCATCATCCGCATTAATAATTGTGAATGCTTCGTCATCTAAACGGTCAAATAATATTTTCTTTGCCTTAAAGTACTCTTCCATTGTTTTGTGATAATCCAAATGATCATGACTGAGGTTGGTAAATGATGCATCATCAAAATGAATCGCATCCACGCGTCGCAGTGACAATCCTTGTGAACTAACCTCTAGACACACTTCTTCAACGCCTTCGTTAACCATGTCGTTAAGAATCCCTTGGAGTTCAACGATATCAGGTGTTGTGAGTGAAGGTGAAAAGATATAGTCATTGTATTCAACCGAAATGGTTCCAATATAACCAGCATTAACTCCGAGTCTTAATAAGATATTTCTGAGGGTCTTCATAACCGTAGATTTCCCGTTTGTACCGGTAATCGTATTCATTACCATTTTACGAGATGGCGTATCAAAGAACACGTTACTGACACGGTGGAGTTCGTCCATAGTGTCATCGACTAAAATATACTCAATTCCCTCTTGGTATGAATCAAGTTCTTTATGGTGAACAATTGCGACGCAGCCGTTATCAATCGCACTTTGTGTATATTTATGTCCATCCACAGTCAATCCTTCCAAACAGAAGAATAGCCCTTGTTCTGTTTGTGTTCTTGAATCAAGAATAAGATGGCTTATTTCTTTTTCACTATCAATTCCAAATAAACGATTTAATTTCATCACTTATGTCTCCTCATGAGTTTTGGACTTAAAATTTTATAGTATTTAGCTTTGTCTAATATGCCTTTATCATCACCTGATAAAATCAAATCAGCCATGACTTCTTGCATTTCTTTGGTTAATGAACTCTTAATATAAAATGGGAATATTTGAACCTTATTGTTTTCAAATACATAGAATGTACGGTTTTTTGGATAATAGACAACCATACGATCATCTTGTTTCGTGATATATTCCATTTCACTCATTTTATGTTTTAATGGTAAATCACCATACACACCCATATCGATGATTGAAGCATTAAAGTCTTTGTATAATTTAAAGAACTGCGGTAATTCAAGAATTGCGGTTTTGCGCTCGTATAAATTATTCATTAATACATCAAAAAACGGGATGAAAATAGTCGAACCCTCAAACGTAAATTGAGTTAGACTCTCCTTCATAGGATCAAGTTCATGCATCAATAAGAGATTTCTCTCGTTGAATTCCATGTTCTCCCACATATCAAGATGGTTGTTTCTGAAACGTTCAAATGTTTTTTCGATTTGTTGTTTATTGTAAAGACCTTCTTTAAAAATCATGATTGAAATATATGATGAGACATTCTTTTTGAACTTTAGGTCATACCGTTTGTTCAAACTCATCAATTGTTTACTCACCTCTTTAGGAAAGCCTTGTTTATGATACCTTGTTAATTTTTTCATGCTATTGCCTCACTTGCTCTAACGAGTGCACAGGCAATGATTGATGCTGTCTCTGCACGCAATACACTTTTCCCTAAACTGATTTGTGCGAATTCTTTTGAATTAAAATACTTTACTTCTGATTCGGAAAAACCACCTTCAGGACCGATGACGATGGTCATTGATTCATGATGAGGTAATTTCGCATTCATAATATGGTCTCCTGGACCCAAATCCGCGAATACATTCAAATCACTTCGATAGTTTTCGAGGTCTTCTTTTGTAATCACGCCTTCAATTGTGACTGGAGTGCTTAAATAGGCTTGTTCTGAAGCTTCTTTTGCGATTAGGTTCCATCGCTCCAACTTGCGTTGAATGCGGTCTCCAAAATCTCGAACCACGCCATGATCGGCTTGCATTAAAACAATGCGATTTGCACCCACTTCACATGCTTTTTGAATCATCCACTCTAAACGTTCAGGACGAATTAAAGAAGCAATCAAAGTGATGTGTGTTTTCTGAGTTTCAAACGTAATCGTATCAATCTCTATTAATTCAAGAGGGTTCATATTTGTAAGTTCTGCAATTACGCCACTTCCACTGCCATCCACAAGGCGAATTTTATCGCCCGCTCTCATACGGAGCACTTTAGTACATTGGCGTTCTTGTTCCTTGGATAGTTTAAGCTCTTTAAGGGATTCAATAAAAAATTGTTGCATTTATTTTCCTCCCTTAGCGACGCTTAATAGTTTCTTAACTTCAAATGGTTTCAGTGCTCGATACGTTCCTATTCCCATGTCTTCAATCATTAAAGGACCAATCGCATAGCGGTGTAGTTTTTGAACAGGTAGACCAAAATGAGCGAACATTTTACGGATTTGTCTGTTCTTCCCTTCATACAGAGTGATTGAAAATTGTGAACGGTCTTTCTTTGGATCGTATTTCACTTTATGGATTTCAACACCTTGATATGAAACGCCTTCGATTGTTACACCTTCACTTAATGCATTTGTGACTTCAAATCCTAATTTACCACTGACGCTGACGCGATACATTTTTGGCATATCGTAGCGCGGGTGAGTTAGAAAGTTTGCGAAAGCACCATCATTAGTAAGAATAAGGGCTCCAGTTGTTTCATAGTCCAGTCTTCCTACAGGAAAAATACGATTCTTTTCAGGAATCATATCGACGACGCAAGGGCGTTCGCGATCATCACTGACGGATGAAAGGACCCCTTTTGGTTTATTCACAATATAGTAAACTTGTGTACGCTCTAGTTCAATGAGTTTTCCGTTGATGCGAACATTGTCACCATCGTATACTTGAACCCCTTGTTCTGAGATGCGTTTTCCATTGACGCTAACTTTTCCCTGATCAATCAGTTCTTCTGCTTTGCGTCGTGAACAGTATCCACTCATTGCGATGTATTTTTGTAATCGTGTACCATTATTTGAAGAAGTCATTCGTTTGTTCCAACATTTCTAGCTTAATTTCCGGTAATTCGTCAAGGCTTGTAAGTTTAAAAACATCCATAAACGATTCGGTAATATTATATAATATCGGGCGTCCAACAGCATCGGATCGTCCCACTTCTTTTATTAGATCAAGTGCTTCCAGTCGGCGGCACATCATATCTGAGTTCACACCACGAATCTCTTCTATCTCAACACGTGTAATTGGTTGTTTATAAGCAATGATTGCCAGTGTTTCCAGTGCAGCTTGTGATAGTTGACGGTTTTTATTGAATTCAAGCATATCTGATATTGTCTCATGAAGTTCAGTTTTAGTAATGAGTTTTACTAATCCACCAAATTCAACGAGTTCAACTCCACGATGCGATTCATTCAAGGATTCACTGTAGCTTTTTAAATCTTCATTCAAGGCATCTTCGTCAGTTCCTAAGGCAAGTGCGAGTTGATCACGCGCGACTCCTTCTTCTCCAAATGCGAAAAGAATCCCCTCAATTAGTGCATGTTTTTCCATCCTATACCGTGCCTTTCAAATAAATATCGTCGCCTTGATAACTCAAACCTAATTCTCCCATACGAATGAGGTCAAGGACTGCTAAAAACGTTACAATCGCGTGTTGTATGGTACGCGAATGATTCAATACATCATCCAAACTCATGAGTTTGAAGTTTGTAAAACGTGATCTTAAATCATCAATCACATCATCAATTGCGAGTTCCTTTGATTCAAATGAAACATCAAGTGGATTACTCAACTTGAATCGTGCCATGACCTTTGCCATCGCATTCATTAAATCATACGGAGTTTGTTCGTAAGTGATTGTTTCATTGAGCTGTGATTTAATTGATTTAAATAAGTTTGTCGATACGGGAGAACTGAACTGTTTTGATCGCTCTTCGAATCGCTGGGCAAGTTCAATACTTACCTCTTTATAGCGTTGGTATTCAATGAGTCGTCGAACTAAGTCTTGTTCCTCATCATCCACGTCCTGAGCATCCAATAAGGATGTATCACGCGGAAGCAGTCGCTTCGACTTGTATTCAATCAATCCCGCAAGTTCACTTAAATATTCCGTTGCGATTTCGAGTTTACTTTCACTCGCACTGTGAATATAGGCAATGTACTGATCCGCCAATAAATCTATGTTCAAATCAAAAAGATCAAGTTTATGATCCTTGATTAAAAACAACATAAGGTCGAGCGGACCTGAAAACTGTTCAAATGACACTTCAAAATTCATACAATCACCTAATTTCTAAGAAAAATTATAACACATCCGCAATCAATTGTGGTCTTTCGCTTATTTCATCGCGAATGATAAAGCATGATTGAGCTTCCTCATTCATTGTTCCCACAATTGGACTACTTGAATACAGGGTACAAAGTAAGTCGCCGACTTCAACTTTATCACCCAATGATTTGTTTAAGACGATACCTGCTTTCATATCGATGACATCTTCAGTTGTCTTGCGCCCCGCTCCTAAGTGCATGGATACAATCCCTAATTCCATTGCCATGAGGTCATGAAGATAACCTGATTGTGTTGATACGATTGGTAGTTCGTATTGTGCGTGCGTAAATGCGTCTAAATCATCAAACACACTTATGTCGCCTCCTTGAGCTGAAATCCACTTCAAGAATGTTTCATAAGCTGCACCACTTCTCAGTGTTTCAAGTGCAAGTTCATTACCCAGTTCAACGCTTTGTGCAAGTCCTGCTTGATAGAGCATCATTCCAGCGGCTCTTACACAGAGTGTTTCAAGATCTTGTGGACCTTGATTCTTAAGTGTTAAAACAGCTTCTTTTACTTCTAAAGCATTCCCAATCGTATTTCCGAGTGGTTGGTTCATATTCGTTAACATCGCATTCATGTCTTTTCCTAATGATGTCCCAATGTTAATCATTGTTTGTGCTAGAGTACGCGCGTCTTCAATTGTTTTCATGAAGGCCCCTTCTCCGTATTTCACATCCAGAAGAATGCAATCAGCACCTCCCGCAAGTTTTTTTGACATGATTGAAGAAGCAATTAATGGAATTGAATTCACGGTTCCACTGACATCTCGAAGTGAATAAAGGACTTTATCAGCATAAACTAAGTTCCCTGTCTGTCCAACAACCGCAATATTCAGCTCATTCACTTGTTTAATAAAGTCTTCTGATGAAAGAGAAATATTGAATCCAGGAATGGATTCTAATTTATCCAGTGTTCCACCAGTATGGCCTAAACCACGACCGGACATCTTCGCAACTTTTGCACCTGCTGCTGCCACAAGTGGGCTTAGGATGATGGTTGTTTTATCTCCAACGCCTCCTGTGGAGTGCTTATCAACTTTTTTACCGTCGATTGCGGATAAATCAATCACATCACCAGAGTGCATCATGCATTCTGTTAAGTATGTTGTTTCTTCATCATTCATTCCGTTTAATACAATGGCCATTAAGAGGGCTGTTGTTTGGTATTCTTCAACACTGCCATCCACAACGCCATCAATCCAGAATTTAATTTCTTCGTTTGTGAGTACTTTATCGTCTCGTTTTTTCTCAATAATTGTTATGATATTCATATTATTTACCAATCCTTTCGTATATCTGTAATGTAAAGGTTTCAAAGGCAACGGTGTCGCTTAAGCTATATTCTGATGCTTCAATCTCTGGGAAGAATGTATCCCCAAGTGTTTCATCCTTAATAATTGATAGGTATATTTTTTGAGCATAAGGCATTGATGCTTTATAGACTTCGCCACCACCCGCAACAAAAATCGTTTCAGAACTTGTCTCGTTGTCTTTCAAGTATTGAGTGAGGTCGTTAATGTCCCCTTCACTGCGACTCACTTTAAGTATGTTGCGTCCTTTAAGAACTTTGGGTAAACCATCGTAGGTTTTTCGTCCCATGATGAGTGTTTCTCCCATCGTAATACGCTTGAAAAACTTTAAGTCTTCCGGACAATGCCAAGGCATTGATCCATTCAGTCCTAAAGTACGTTTTTGATTCATCGCAGCGATCATTACTAACATTAAACACTCACCTTAGCTTTAATTAAGGGGTGCGGGTCGTATCCAACGATTTCAAAATCTTCGAAATTAAAATCATCGATTGATTTTTGGTCGCCATGGATTACAAGTTTCGGTAGTACTTTGGGTTCGCGGCTTAATTGTTCATTTACGGCATCGAAATGATCATTGTAAATGTGAAGGTCGCCAAACGTATGGACAAACTCCCCAACTTCAAGATCAGTTAGCTTCGCAATCATGTGCACAAGTAAGGCATAAGACGCAATATTAAAAGGCACTCCTAGGAATAAATCAGCGGATCGTTGGTACAGTTGAAGGCTCAACTTACCATCAGCACTGACATAAAACTGCATGAATGCATGGCATGGCGGTAAAGCCATTTGGTCCACATAGGGTGGATTCCATGCTGAAAGAATGATGCGTCGTGAGTATGGATTGGTTTTAATGGTATCCACAACATTTTGAAGTTGATCAACACCACCAAAATCTCTCCATTGTTTTCCGTAGACGGGGCCTAAATCACCGTACTTCAAAGCAAACTCGTCATCTTCGATAATGCGCTCAACGAATTCTTTCATCGTCTCGCCATTATAGTCATCAGATGCTTTAAAGGTTTGATAAGGCCATTCATTCCATATACGAACTTTTTCTTTAACTAAGGGTCTAATATTTGTATCCCCTGAAATAAACCAAATCAACTCTTTCGCAAGCGATGCGAAATGTGTTTTCTTTGTCGTTAGTAAAGGAAATCCCTCATTTAAATCAAAGCGTGTTTGATAACCAAAAACACCGTGTGTTCCGGTTCCTGTTCGATCCGGACGAGTTTGTCCGTTTTCTAATACGTATTTCGCCATTTCTAAATAGTTTTTCATGTTATCACCTGACATTATTATACAAAATTTACGGACACTTTGATAGTACTGTCAGCCATGTATCAAGCAATCGAACAGAAATCTGCTTACCAGTTATTTATAAGCACTAAATTGCACCTTTAATAACATACTAAATAATAAATTTTCAAGTAAAAAGAGCTGTGATGGGCAGCTCTACCGTATCTCTATGGAAATAATACTTCTAAATGCTCAGCAACAATGACGAACTTTTCATCTTCGACTTCAACGCGACCCTTGATTGATACCAAGCGACCCTCTTTGAATGCCCCTATTACATCTTGATTAATTCCCCGCCATAAGCGAACCGGAAACAAATCATGACGATATTCACCACTAAACTCTAAAAAGTTTGATGTGACCGATAATATCATTTTCGAATACTTCGCATTCGTATTTGTCACCAACTTCTCAGGTGACTCAACAATCCTACCAACCAGTTGTATAAAATTCAATTCTATTACCCCCTCTTTGTGCCGTAATTGTATCAAATAAACAGAGAGATCATGGTCTTTGCATATGCAAAGAACTTGTGAAAGTGCATACATTTGAAATTATGCAATTAAATTATCAACTTTGTTAGAAAGGCGTCATTAATAACGAAGTTTTAGATACATCAGAGAAGTAAGATCTTACTGAATCCAGGTCCTCATAAGTTAGTTCATTCACCATCTCAAGATAATCATAGTAATTAATACCATCAAAATGAGCACGAGCAAATGTAATACCAATACGAGATATGTTTGAAAGTGAGAAAATCATCTCACCATAGTAACGCTTCTTAAGTTGAGTGAATAGGAGTTCATCTAAGTTCAACTGTGCCATCATCGTATCAATCGCTACGATGAACTTCTCAAATTCATTCGATTCATTGAAGAAGTAAATAACACCTAAGTCATCTCTCAAATCAACATCAAAGCCAAAGGCATTTGTGAAGATTCCAGAATCAAGTAATGTCTGATATTCTGGGTTCAGTTCAGAGAAGTTCATCTCTAGAATTATTTTTAATAAGAATTCATCTCTTAGACGATTTCCCTGTCCATACTTAAACTTGAAAGCATAAGACATCTTAGGAGTTGTGATATCACCTTTAATTTCTCTGTGAGCATGTTTTACAACCGTTGGTTCTTCTGGATAAACATCTTGTACGTTTAAATCCTCTTTAGAATGATCCTTACAAGCTTCATCCACGATGTCTTTAATATCTTCGAGGGATTCACCACTCACGATGACTAAGACCATACGATGATCTGCGTAGTTAAGGCGGTAAGCCTCTTCTAGATCTTCAAGGGTTGTCGCATTGACACTTTCTTCAGTACCTGCAATATCATAAATGAATGGATAATTGTGGAATACGTTTCGATATGTTTCCATAAGAAGATTCATATCAGGCATTTGTTCATACATCTTTATCTCTTCAACAATAATCCCCTTCTCCTTCTCAACTGAAACAGTCGAGATATCGAATTGTGATACAAAGTTAATAAGTAACTTTAAAGGTTCCGCAATTGGACCGTTGTGATTGAAATAGTACATTGTTTGATCATATGAAGTAAACGCATTTCCGCTTGCCCCAATTTGCGCAAACAAACTTAAGACATCAACCGCATCATCTTCAAAAAGTTTATGTTCTAAAAAGTGAGCAAGACCTGACTTATGTTCGACTTGTGTTTCACCATTAATCGTTTGGCTTAGGTTTAATGCACCAAACGGAGTTCCGTAGACTGCCGAAGATTGTTTGAACCCAGGACGGTGAATTAAATATGTATTAAGACCTGATTCACTGACATAGTGATAGGCTGTTTCATTGAATATATTTTTAATTTTCTTCATTGTGTTCTCCTCGGTATGCATAGACGAATCCTGGTTTTACAGATTTCGCAACGCGCTGTACATCTTCTGCACTCACCTTCGCGATGGCTTCTTGAATTTCTTCGACACTGTTTTCAATGCCTAACATAGCATTTCTAAAAATGTGACTTGTGTATGATTTTTGATTCTCATTCACACCTTCCATCTGCATGATTAAGTATTGTCTTGCAGCAGAAACATCATGGACATCTGTTTTCAT
>LFRM01220425.1_pt1 | contig 13799 bp, 14 predicted proteins | sample 618341 | NCBI WGS metagenome assembly LFRM01 (sample SAMN03654438, study PRJNA283298) | anaerobic digester metagenome | isolation source: pool of bioreactors CSTR01a, CSTR02a, and CSTR03a thermophilic anaerobic... | place: Denmark: Kgs. Lyngby | collected 2014-05-21 | reverse complement strand
ATACATTCAAATTTACAATTAAATGAAGATGTAAAAACTTTTAGTATCGGTGAGGAACCATATAGAAGAGTTGTAATAGAACTTAAATAGCTAATTTGAACCTGAGTTTACTCAGGTTTTTTTATTCAAAAAATAAGATTAAAAATTATTATAGTTAAATTAATTTTTATGGTGTAAAATATAATATCGGGTGCTTCAAGGAGGTAAAAATGAAAGAATTTGAAACTATAGCCGCTATTTCGACTCCTTTAGGAAAAAGTGGTGTATCTATTATAAAAATCTCTGGGGATAAGTCTCTTGAAGTTATAAATAAAATATTTGTAGGTGGTAATAAAAAGCCTATTGATAGATTTAAACCATGGATGCTTAATTATGGTTTTATTAGGAACAAAGATAACGATGAAATATTAGATGAAGTACTTGTAAGTTATTTTAAAAGTCCTAAAAGTTTTACTGCAGAAGACGTAGTTGAAATTAATTGTCATGGAGGCAAAACATCTACAGAACTTGTACTAAATGAAGTGTTTAAAGCTGGAGCGAGACCTGCAGAAGCAGGAGAATTCACTAAAAGAGCATTTTTAAATGGTAGAATTGATCTTTCACAAGCTGAGGCAGTAATAGATATTATTAATGCAAAAACAGAGAAATCTATTAAATCAGCATTAAAGCAAAGCGAGGGAGAATTATCATCTAGAGTAGGATCTATAAGAAATGAACTTTTAGATATTCTAGCTTTTATAGAAGTTACAGTAGACTTTCCTGAAGAAGATCTTGAATTTACAACATCAGAGGAAGTAAGTGAAAAGGTTGAAGTGTTAGTAAAAGAAATAGAAAAAATATTAAGCACATCTTCAGAAGGGAAAATTTTAAGAGAAGGTTTAAGTATGGCACTAGTTGGAAAGCCTAATGTAGGTAAAAGTTCACTTTTAAATGAACTTTTAAGTGAAAACAGAGCAATTGTTACTGATATACCAGGCACAACTAGAGACATAATTGAAGAATACTTGAATATAGATGGTATCCCTATTAAAATAACAGATACTGCAGGGATAAGAAGTACTGAAGACGTAATTGAAAAAATCGGTGTTGACAGATCTAGAAGTAAAATTGAGGAAGCTGATTTAGTAGTTTTTGTATTAGATAGGTCTAAAGAGTTAGAAAAAGAAGATTTGGAAATTCTTGAATTTATAGGGGATAAGGAAAAAATAGTGCTCCTAAATAAGTCAGATCTTCATAAAAAAATTGATTTAGAAAATCTTGGAATAGAACACTTTGTTGAAATATCAGCATTAAGTGGTAGTGGAATAGATAAACTTAAAAATGAAATAAAAGAAATATTTTTCAAAGATAATTTTATGGAAAGTGAAATATTAGTATCAAATCAGAGGCATATAGAGGCTTTAATGAGAGCTAAAGAAAGTTTAGTTGAAGGTAAAAATGCCGTTGATGCTGGAATATCCTTAGATTTAGCAGGGATTGATTTAAATGCTGCTTGGTCTTATTTAGGAGAAATTACAGGAGATACTCTTTCGGAAAATCTAATAGACAAAATATTTTCTGATTTTTGTATAGGAAAGTAAACAGAAAAACAGAGGTGAAATATGAATTATTATAATGCAGGAGAATACGATATTGTTGTTGTTGGAGCGGGACATGCTGGGATAGAAGCAGCCCTTGCTACAGCAAGACTAGGTTTAAAAACAATTTTATGTACTATGAGTATAGAAAGTGTTGCTTTTATGCCTTGTAATCCAAGTGTTGGAGGAACATCTAAGGGACATTTAGTAAGAGAAATAGACGCACTTGGTGGAGAGATGGGTATTAATATAGATAAGACAATTGTTCAGTCAAGAATGCTAAATACATCTAAAGGACCAGCAGTCCATTCCTTAAGAGCTCAGGCTGATAAGGTTCAGTATCAAAAAGAAATGAGAAAAGTTTTAGAAGATACTGAAAATCTTTATTTAAGACAAATTGAAGTAACAGATATTTTAATTGAAGATGGTAAGGCCAAAGGTGTATACACAAGAAATGGTGGAATTTTTTATGGTAAGGCAGTGATTTTAGCTACAGGTACCTATATGGCTAGTAACATAATAATAGGAGAAGCTAACTATGAGAGTGGTCCTAATGCCTTAGCATCATCAAAAATACTACCTAAAAGTTTAGAAAAATTAGGATTTAACATGCATAGGTTTAAAACAGGAACACCTGTTCGGGTGCATAAGAGAAGTGTAGACTTTTCTCAGATGACAGAGCAAAAGGGAGATGAGGAAATAATTCCTTTCTCATTTTTCAATGACAGTTACTATGATAAACCAAAAAAAATAGATCAAATGAGTTGTTATCTTACTTATACAGAGCCAATAACTCATAAAATAATAAACGCTAATAAAGATAAATCTCCAATGTTTAATGGTTCTATAGATGGAATTGGAGCAAGATACTGCCCTTCTATAGAAGATAAGGTGTATCGTTTTCCTGATAAAGAAAGACATCAAATCTTTTTAGAACCAGAAGGAAGAGATACAAATGAAATGTATGTCCAGGGGATGTCCTCATCACTTCCAGAGGATATTCAAATAAAAATGTTAAAAACAATACCGGCTTTTAAAGATGTTGAAGTTACAAGAACCGGCTATGCTATAGAATATGAAATGATAGATCCAATGCATCTTTATCCAACACTTGAGTACAAAAATATAAAAAACTTATATGGTGCTGGACAAATAAATGGTACATCAGGATATGAAGAAGCAGCAGCTCAAGGTATAATTGCAGGTATAAATGCCGGATTAAAAATAAAGGGTCAGGAAGAATTAATTATAAAAAGATCTGAAGGATATATCGGAGTGTTAATTGATGACCTTGTAACAAAAGGTACTAATGAACCTTATAGAATGCTAACTAGTAGAGCAGAATATAGACTTCTTTTAAGACAAGATAATGCAGATTTAAGACTTACTGAAATTGGTAGAAAGGTAGGTCTTGTTGATGATGAGAGATATGAAAAATATTTGTATAGAAAAACTAAAATAGAAAACGAAATAAATAGGCTTAAAAACGTTCAAATAACAGGTACAGCAAAGACAAATAAAATCCTCAAAGAACTTGGCTCAACAGAGCTAAAGAAGGCTTTATCTTTATACGAATTACTAAGAAGACCAGAGCTAGATTATTTCAAAGTTGAGAAACTAGATCCTGATAGGAAAAAGCTAAGAATTGATATATTAAGAGAAGTTAACGTTACAAGTAAGTACGAGGGCTATATAAGAAAACAGCAAGAAGAAGTAGATAGGTTTTCAAAATATGAAAATCAAACTTTAAAAAGCATAGAAACTTATGACGAAGTGAAAGGTCTCAGAATTGAAGCACGAGAAAAGCTTAATAAGTTAATGCCTATGACTTTAGGACAAGCTTCTAGAATATCAGGAGTAAACCCTGCAGATATTACTGTTATGCAAATACACCTTGAAGGAACAAAGAGAGGTTTACGAGAAAATGTACTATAATTTAATGAAAACAAGTTCAGAGAATATGAATATAAATTTTGATAAAGCTCATTATGAGAAATTTGAAAGGTATATGAGAATTTTACAGAAGTGGAATGAAAAAATAAATCTAACTTCAATAATAGAAGATAAGGAAATTATACAAAAACATTTTATAGATTCAATTAAAATATTTGAATTTGAAGAAATGGAGAACATGGAAAAGATTATAGATGTTGGTACTGGTGCGGGATTCCCTGGAATACCGATTAAAATAGTAAAACCTGAAATCAAACTAACGCTCTTGGACTCTCTTAATAAAAGAGTGAAGTTTTTGAAAGAAGTTGGAAATGAGCTAGGTCTTGAGAATATTGAATATATTCATGGACGCGCCGAAGATTTTGGAAATGATAATAATTATAGAGAACAATATGATTTAGCTACTTCAAGAGCTGTGGCTAATATGACCGTACTTTCAGAATATTGTCTTCCATTTGTAAAGGTAGGCGGTTACTTTATAGCATTAAAGGGCCCGAGTGTTGAAGATGAGCTTAGAGAATCAGAAATTGCACTAGAAAAGCTCGGTGGAAGAATTAAAGAGATAATAGAAGTAGATATCGAGGAAAGCGATTTAAAGCATAACCTTGTTATTGTTGAAAAAGTTTCAAAAACACCGGCAAACTTACCAAGAAGAACGGTTTCTATAAGAAAAAAACCCTTGTAATTCTTAGAATGTTTTAAACATAAAGATTTAATATAGCAAAGGGAATAAAAGCAGCAAATGTTTCACGTGAAACATTTGCTGCTTTTGACTGTTTTATTAATACAATTCCAATATATATATCTATAATGTTTCACGTGAAACATTATTATACTTTTAAATAATTATTATAAAGGTTATAATACTTAATAAGAATGAGAAAAGGAGATATATATGAAAACAATAGCTATTTTCAATCAAAAAGGTGGGGTTGGAAAAACTACAACAAATATAAATCTGGCATCATACATAGCAGAAAAAGGTTTTAAGGTTTTGGTTATAGATATTGATCCACAAGGTAACACTACAAGCGGACTAGGTATAGATAAAAACAGCTTAGATAATAGTATTTATGATTTATTACTTACAGATATTAACATATCTGAAGTCATAAAAAGTGTGGATTTTTCAGATAATTTATTTCTGATTCCTTCTAACATTGATTTAGCTGGGGCAGATATAGAACTTAGCTCTTTTAAAAATAGAGAAAAAGTTTTAAGAGAAAAACTAAAAGAAATTAAATCCGAATTCGATTTTATTTTTATAGATTGCCCTCCCTCACTAGGCCTACTCACATTAAATGCACTTGTTTCTGCAGATAGCGTATTAATACCAATGCAGTGTGAATACTATGCTTTAGAGGGTATAAGCCAATTAATAAGAACTATAGACAAGGTAAAAAACAGCATGAACAAAGAACTCAAGATAGAGGGAGTTTTACTTACAATGTATGATTCTAGAAGGAACTTAGAAATACAAGTTGCAGAAGAATTAAAAAGCTATTTTGGAGAATTAGTATTTGAAAACTCTATTCCAAGGAATATAAGGTTAGCAGAAGCACCAAGTCATGGGATTCCAATAATGTTATACGAACCTAATGCTAAAGGTGCAGAGGCTTATGATAGCTTAGCAGTTGAGTTTTTAGAAAAACAAGGAGTAATTTAAATGGCTAAAAAATATGGTTTAGGCAAAGGTTTAAATGTTTTAATACCTGATGATGACTCTGTTAATAAAATTAGTATTAATAGTATTAAGCCTAATAAAAAACAAGCAAGAAAACATTTTGATGAAGATGAATTAATATCATTGTCTAATTCTATTAAAGAACATGGATTAATCCAGCCAATAGTTGTAAAACCGGATAAAAACGATTATATTATAATTGCTGGTGAAAGAAGATGGAGAGCATCAAAAAAAGCGGGTATTAAAGAAATCCCTGCAATAATAATGAATGTTTCTGATAAAAAAGTGTTAGAGCTTTCATTAATTGAAAATATACAAAGAGAAGATCTTAACCCTATCGAAGAAGCAGCTGCATATAAAGATTTACTGGAAGACTTTGATATTACTCAAGAAGAGCTTTCTAAAAGAATCTCTAAATCAAGGAGTTCCATTACAAATACAATGCGACTTCTATCACTAGATAGCAGGGTACAAGATTTTATAATAGAGAGAAAACTAACTGAAGGCCACGGAAGAGCTATATTATCTGAGAAGTCATTAAGTAAACAATATGAAGTAGCATTAGAGGTAATAAAAAGAAGACTTAGTGTAAGAGAAACTGAAAAGTTGCTTTCAAATAGTAATAAAGACAAAGAAAATAAGAAAAAGGATAAAACTGATCCATATATTAAAGACATAGAGGATAGGCTTGCTAGAAGTATAGGTACTAAGGTAAGAGTAAAACATAAAAATAATAACAAAGGAAAGATAGAAATAGAATATTATAGCAACGAAGAACTTAATAGGCTATTAGAATATTTAAGAATAGAGGAGTAACTTAATGAATATAGATATGATATTTAACTTTATAAAAGACAATATTGGGATAATTATCCTAATAAATTTAGCAATTGCACTTATATTTTTTATAATATTGCTAATAATGATAGTTAAAGTGAGTAAGCTTAAAAAGAAGTATAGTTTACTAATGAAAGGTAGCAGTAGTGAGTCAATAGAAAATTTAGTTCACGACTTTAAGAATTTATCAAAAGATGCATATGATAAGTCGGAAATTGCATTAGATGGAATAAAACTTCTTAACAATCAAATTCAAAACTGCGTTCAAAAAGTTGGTATTGTTAGATTTAAAGCTTTTGAGGATGTAGGTAGCAATCAAAGTTATAGTATTGCTCTACTAGATAACAAGAGTGACGGTGTAATAATTACTAGTATTTTTGGTAGAGACACAAATACATCTTATGCTAAACCTATTGTTAGAGGAAAATCAGAATATACTTTATCAGAAGAAGAATATTTAGCGGTGGAACGGGCATTAGGAATTAATACAAAATAAAAATAAGTCTAAGCAGAGTTAAACTTTGCTTAGACTTATTTTGCTATATAGTGTTTACTTGTTTTTATCTTCGAGACTATCGAGGACACCTACATTTTGTAAAATTTTAAAAGTTACAGCCATAAAGATAAAATATATCATCCCTGCAATGCCATTAAGCTTTAGCCCAATAAATATAGCCATAATGGTTATTATAGGGCTTATATCAAGTGAACTTGACACTATTTTGGGTTCCCAAATGTTTCTACCAATGGTCACAACAACATATAATATTGCGATTCCTATTGGAATAGTGTAATTTCCAAGATACAAATAATAAAGAGCTATTGGAACATATGTTGCTGCAACGCCAAGAACTGGAAGTAAATCTAAAAAAGCTGTTAAAAGTCCCAGTAATAGTGCATAGGGGACTCCTAAAATGAAATAAGCAATAGTTGAAATAGCTCCTGTTATAGATATTATAATAAGATAAGACATACCATATTTTAGCAGCATATTTTTTGATTCTTCAGTTATACTTTCTAGCTTATCTTTTTGACTAGATGATATAGGTAAAAATTTATATATAAATTTGGGGTTCTTAAGTATAACTTTTGCAAATAAAAAACTACATACAATTGTGAATATAATTATTAAAAAGAATGTAGGCAAAGAAGAAGCTAGGTTAATTGTGAAATTTCCAAGAGTACTTCCAAGACCTAATAAACCATCTTTTAAATATGTAACAGAATCCTTAACAACATCCCTGCCTGATTCTACTATATCAGGATCTACTGAAGATAAATTGGACACAACCCAATCATATTGTCTTTGGAACCATTTAGCAATGGAGTCATAATTCTTATTGAAAAAATCATATCCACTATTTGCTAACTGCCCAATTTGATTTACAAGCTTGATTATAAGCCATGTAATTAAAGAGGCTATTGAACCAAAAATTAAAATTAAAAAAGTTAATACAAGTAAACTATTGGTTTCTTTTATTTTGAATTTTCTAGCAAACCAACGTATAGGTTTAACTATTATAGCGGCAATAATAAGTGCTAAAACAAAAGGTATTGTATATCCTAGAGTTTTAAAAAACAAAAAGAATGAAATAGTATAAATTACAAAAAATAAAATATACTTATCATATTTAGATAGATTTCTTTTATTATTTAAGTCTTCCATATTTTACTCCTTCATATTATATTGAGTATATTTATATTATAAACTATACTATAAACATATGTAGAAAAAAATTATTAATTAATATATAGTTTTTATTTTTAATAGAATATGTATAGTAAATGAATTGAGGTTAGAATATGTCTAAAGAATATGATGTTAACTCTATAGTTGAGATGAAAAAAGGACATCCATGTGGTTTTAATCAATGGAAGATAATAAGAACAGGCGCTGATATAAAAATAAAATGTGTAGGATGCGATAGAATCGTAATGATTTCAAGAGCCAAATTTAATAAAGGGCTAAAAAAAGTAATAAAAAAATAATTTCTATTGCATAATTACATAATAAATGCTAAAATAGTGTGATGTATCCCCGCTATGCAAAGCATGGCCTTAGTCCGGGGGGAGGAGGTGACATGATGAGAAACTATGAAACTATTTTCATATTACAACCATCATTCGAAGAAGAGGAAGTTAATTCCTATGTCGAAAGAGTTAAAGGTGTAATTGAATCAGGAAATGGAGTTGTAGATAACGTTGATCTTTGGGGTAAGAGAAGACTTGCTTACGAAATTGATAAGATAAACGAAGGTATATATGTTTTAATTAACTTCCAGGCAGAGCCTGAATTACCAAAAGAATTAGATAGAATATTTAGAATAACAGATGGAATATTGAGACATATTATTGTTAACTTAGATCAAAAATAAGGAGTTCAGCAATGAATAAAGTTGTATTAATAGGTAGATTAACAAAGGATCCTGAACTTAAGTATACACCAGGAGCCGGAACTGCGGTTACGACTATAACTTTAGCTGTTGAAAAGAGATTTTCTAAAAAACAGGATAAAGATGCTGATTTTATTCCAGTAGTTATTTGGGGAAAAAGCGCTGAAGCTACTGCACAGTATATGGCTAAAGGTAGACTTTTAGCTATAGCTGGTAGAATTCAAACAAGAACATATGAAGCTAAGGATGGAACTAGAAGATATGTAACAGAAGTTGTTGCAGAAGAAGTTAAATTTATTGAATGGGGAAATAGCTCTGACAATAGAGAATCTAATAGCAATTCAAATAGTGAGAATTCGAGCTATGAATCATCTTTTGATGACATGGCGCCAGTAGATGATGGAGATATTCCATTTTAAAAATATTGGTAAGGAGGTAAGGAAATGGGAAGAGATTTCAAAAGAGGGAATCCAAGAAGAAGAACAAGAAGAAAAGTATGTACATTCTGTGTTGAAAAGACAGATCATATAGATTATAAAGATGTAGTGTTACTTAGGAGATTCATAACAGAAAGAGGTAAAATATTACCAAGAAGAGTTTCCGGTACATGTGCAAAACATCAAAGAACATTAACACATGCTATTAAAAGATCAAGAAACATAGCATTATTACCATATACACAAGATTAAGTTAGTCAGCCGTGACCTTTAGAGGTCGCGGCTTTTTTAAAAGAGATAGTTTGCATTAATCTTATAAATTAACTAAAATATAGGTAATGTAAATATATCAGAATATAATTATTGGAGAATAGAATGAATACAAACATAAACACAAACAAGAATAAAAATACAAATACAAATAAATTAATAAATGCTACGATATTAGTAGCACTATTAGTAATAATATCTTTACTTAGTAATTTACCTATCCTTCAGTTAGTATCAATAGCAGTTGCACCAATTATAGTGGTGCTTATTTATGTTAGAAGTGATGCTAAGTATACTATTATATCATTTTTTGTTTCAATGATTATGATATCTATATTATTAAATCCGATTCAAGGAATTACCTTAACTGTACTTAATTATATGATAGGAATAGGTTTAATTTGGATAGTAAAAAAAGAATATAGTGCATTTACAAACATTATTATATTATCTATTGCTTTAATACTTGGAGTATTAATGTTTACATTTTTAAATTTAAAATTAGTTTTACAAACAGATATTAGTGGATATTTAAATATGATTATGGATGCCTTTGATGAGGTTTTTGAAATGATGATTGTGATGTACAAAGATATGGATATAGATATAAGTGAGAATCCTGCTTTTAATCAACTGAAAAACATAAGTTTGACTGACATTTTGAAGCTTATTCCTGTATATATAACCTTATATTCAGTTATAGTTTCAACTTTTATTTATAAAGTCTCTGAAAAGATACTTGGTAGATTAAATATAAAGATTAAAGCTTTACCAAAACTTAGCTATATAAAGTCAAATATCAAATTAATAATTATAGGTCTTTCAGTAGCAATGATAGGCTTAGCGATAACTTCTATAAATCTAGATGTTGGAGAAGGAATTAGCTTATTTGGAAGAGTAATATTTGAAACTACAGGAGCAGTGGGTGGGATATCAGTCATAAGTTATTTACTGGAAGAAAAATTAAACTATAAAACATTTCTAAGATATCTATTCCTATTCCTTATTTTGGCTTCGGGCCTGAATTTGATATTAGTTATTATAGGAATAATAGATAGTGCTTTTGATTTCAGGCAGATAGAGCGTGATGGACTATATTATGTGCTAAAAAATAAAATCAATGAAACAAGTGAATAATTAGACAAGGAGAAAGTTATGGATAAAAGTTATAAGTTTAAGAAAAGTGACTATTTATATATAGCAGTTATATTAGTCTCTATAGCTATGTTATTTTCAAAAAAACACTATAACTATGGAATAATATTATTATTACTATTAACTGGTTTAATAGTTTATTTTAAATTTGTTTATACTTATAAAAATAAAAAATGGGAGAACTTTATTAGCTTAGTATCCAAAGAAATCTCTAAGTCTGTTCTTGAATCCCTGGAAGATGGAGAAATACCTATTCTTTTAATAGATAACTCTGGAAATATTGTTTGGTATAATAGGGTTGGAGATAATATATTTATAAAAGATAGAAAAGAAATTCATATAACTGAATTAATTGGTAAAGAAGCATATGATAATATGATTGATAGTAAAGATAAATACTTTGATGTATTAATAAACGACCGAAGATACAATATTAGTAAGATACCAGTTAAAATTGATCAAGATGAATTTATTGGTGACTTTAAAGCATTAGTATTTAATGACCGGACAGAAATAGAAAAAGCGGAGCTTAAAATGGTTTCAGCAATGTCCATAGAGATAGATAATTATGATGATTTACTTAAAAGTATTGATTCTGATAAAAAACCATTTTTACTTGCAGAAATAGAAAATAAAATTTATGCTTATGCTCATGAATTAAAAGCTATAATAAGAAAATACGAAAACAGTAAATATTTATTTATTGTTTCAGATTACTATATAAACGATGAAATAAGAAAAAAGTTTCCTATTATTGAAGATATAAAAGATATACATAAAGGTAATACAATTGAACCAACACTGAGTATAGGTATTGGAAGTAAAGGCGATACTCCGGAAGAAAATCAAGATATGGCTAGAGGAGCTAAAGAGTTAGCTTTAGGTAGAGGTGGAGACCAAGTTGTTATAAAAACTCCTGAAGATTTAAAGTTTTTTGGCGGAAATGTCAAAGAAATAGAAAAACAATCAAGAGTTAGGTCAAGAGTTGTAGCAAATGCCCTTAAAGATCTCTTTATAGACAGTAATAGTGTTTATATAATGGGTCATAAAAACCCAGATTTAGATTCGTTTGGTGCCTCGATTGGAATATCTACTATTGCTAGAGGCCTTGAAAAACAAAATCACATTATTCTTGGAGATATAAATGATAATATAAAATTTATGCTTGATAAATTCAAAGGAAAATCCGAGTATGAAAATTTATTTATAACTGAAGATGAAGCCAAAGAGCAGATAGATAGAAGTAGTGATGTGCTTGTAATAGTGGATGTTCATGCTAAAAGTTATGTATTAAATACTGATATTATTGAAATATTTGATAAAGTTGTTATAATAGATCACCATAGACGATCCACAGATCAAATTAAAAATGTAACACTATCTTATATAGAAAACTATGCATCTTCAGCCTCAGAGCTTGTAACAGAGCTCATACAATATTCTTTTGATAAGCCAATACTTAAGTCTATTGAAGCAGAGGCCTTATATGTTGGAATTAGCGTTGATACTAAGAGTTTTTCTGTTAAAACAGGAGTTAGGACTTTTGATGCTGCAGCATTTTTAAAAAGGCAAGGTGTAAGTACTGATTCTGTAAGAGAAATGTTTAATTATGATATAGAAAGCTATAATAAGAAAGCGAAAATAATAGAAAATGCTGTAATTAAAGATAATATAGCAATTTCTAAAGTATATAATAGTGATAACCTCCTGCTTTCTGCACAAGCAGCCGATGAGCTTTCGAATTTTAAAAATATAAAAGCTTCTTTTGTTCTTACAGAAATAAATGGAAATATATCAATAAATGGAAGATCTTCAAAAGATATAAATGTGCAGGTAATACTTGAAGAACTAGGCGGTGGAGGTCATATGAATATGGCAGGAACGACTCTATATAATACCACTATGGATGATGCCTATAAGATGTTATATAAAACAATAAATAAAAATATAGAAGGAGATATATAATATGAAAGTTATTTTATTAAAAGATGTTAAAAACTTAGGTAAAAAAGGTGATGTAGTAGAAGCAAGTGATGGTTATGCTCGAAATTACCTAGTACCAAGAGGGATTGCTGAGGAAGCAACAGCTAAAAATGTAAATATAGTAAAAAGAAAAAAGGCTAGTATAAGACAAGAAAGACTTGAAGAAACAGAAGCAGCTCAAGAAATTGCAACAAAAATAAGAAACAAAGAGCTTAAGATAGGTGTAAAAGTAGGAGAAAATGGTAGATTGTTTGGAGCTGTAACAAACAAAGATGTAGCAGAGCTAATAAATAAAGAATATAACCTTGATATTGATAGAAAAAAGATAAGCATGGATCCTATCAAACAAGAGGGTACATATACTGTAAAAGTAAGACTTTACCCTGGTATTACAAGTAATGTAAAAATACTAATCGAAGGAAATGAATAAATTAGTAAATTAATAATAAATTACAGGAGGAATTGCTATGGAATCATCTTCACTTAGAATTATGCCAAACAATCAAGAAGCTGAGCAATCCGTAATTGGATCTATGATTCTTGATAAAAATGCTATAGCAGATGTACTTGAAGAATTGACAGCTGAAGATTTTTATAGAGATGGGCATAAGATAATATTTCAAAGTATTGTAGATTTATTTTCTAAAGATACGCCCATTGATCTTGTAACACTAACAGAAGATTTAAAAACTAAAGAGAAGCTTGAATACGTAGGTGGAATATCTTATATTACAGAGCTTGCAAGATCAGTTCCTACGACCTTGAACTTAAAATCTTATATAAATATAGTAGCTGAAAAATCTGTTTTAAGAAGATTAATTTCAGCATCTACAAATATTATGGATGATAGCTATAACAAGCAAGAAGATGTTGCCGATGTTATAGAAAGTGCTGAAAAAAGAATATTTGATATAGCTGAGAGAAGGAATACTGGTGGATTCGAACCAATTAGTACTATATTAGAGCGTGGATTTATTGAAATAGAAAGAATATTTAATAATAAGGGAATGACAACAGGTATACCCTCTCCATTTCCTGAACTTGATAGGTTAACAGCAGGATTTCATAAAAGTGATATGATTTTAGTTGCTGCAAGACCTTCAATGGGTAAAACTACTTTTGCACTTAATTTAGCTGAATATGCTGCTTTAAGAGAGGGTAAAACAGTAGCTATATTCTCCCTTGAGATGTCTACTGAACAGCTTGCCTACAAACTTCTTTGTTCAGAAGCAAATGTTGATATGAATAGGCTTAGAAATGGGAATTTAGATGACAGGGACTGGGAAAACATAGCAAGAGCTTCTGGACCTTTGTCTCAAGCAAAGATATTTATAGATGATACACCAGCTATAACAGTAACTGAAATGAGAACAAAAACAAGAAGATTAAAGTTAGAGCATGGAATAGATATGATAGTTGTAGACTATCTGCAGCTGATGTCTGGAAAAGGAGAAAATAGACAGCAAGAAGTTTCTGAAATCAGTAGATCTATAAAAGCTTTAGCTAAGGA
>LFRM01161233.1_pt1 | contig 13808 bp, 12 predicted proteins | sample 618341 | NCBI WGS metagenome assembly LFRM01 (sample SAMN03654438, study PRJNA283298) | anaerobic digester metagenome | isolation source: pool of bioreactors CSTR01a, CSTR02a, and CSTR03a thermophilic anaerobic... | place: Denmark: Kgs. Lyngby | collected 2014-05-21 | reverse complement strand
CACAGATCAGGGAAATGCTTTACAGCCATCCGGAAATACATAAGGAAACCATCTTCGTAAACCTCGACGAATTCAGTGACAACGGCCCAAGCCTCTTCCTTTATTTTTTTACCGTTACAACTGTCTGGGGAGAATACCTGAACGTAAAAGAGGATGTTAATTTTAGAATTATGGAGATACTGGAGAAAGAGGGGGTCTCCATAGCTTACCCGAGCAGGCGCATCTACATGGAAACTCCGGTAAATTACAAACTCGAACAAAACAAGAAACTGGATGACCAGAAAAAAGATGATGGTTCATAGTAATTACGAGCTATACACGTAACTGTATATATCAGGGCACAACAGATGACAGAAAAAGATGATGGAGCAGAATAAACCCTCTCACTTCCGTGTTCATTCCAGGTCCCGGGTGTCATCAATTGCCGGGAAGGGCCCTCCGCCGGCGCAGCCCGGGACTGCTTCGCCTGATCCGCGAAACCAATTTCCAAGACTATAATTCTGTATATTTTTTATTGGAACCGTAGGCTTTGTCAATGGGGTATTTCTCCGCGTTCTTCTTAATTTTTCGGCGAACCGCTTCTTCAAGATCAATACCCAGTTCATTTGAAAGCAGTAAAGCGTAAATCAGCACATCGGCGAGCTCGTCCGTTATTTCATCGGCCTTGTCCCTGACGGCTTGTTCACTGGTTTTCCATTGAAAATTTTCCAGGAGCTCACTTGCTTCCAGCACCAAAGATATGGCCAGATCTTTCGGGGAGTGGTACTGTTTCCAGTTACGCTGGTCTCTGAAGGACAAAACCTCCTGCAGGAGATGATCCATGTCCAGACCTCCCAATGCCGTTTTTTCTAAATTTATCATTATTACTTCATTACTGCAAGAAGGTTTATTTACTTGCTTCAAGCAGAATCTGCATGATTGGAGAGCATTATGTGGTATAATAATGTTCGTTAAAGAGTGATAGGCGAAATTGATAGCAAGGAAGAGGCAGAGAGGAGCCGGCCATATCTTTTTTTATGAAGGCAAGGAGACTTTGATGAGGCAAGGAGAAAGCATATGAGCGAGCAGTTGGCGGTTTATGATGTTATCGTCATCGGGGCCGGGCACGCCGGCTGTGAGGCGGCTCTGGCGGCCTCGCGGATGGGGTGCCGGACTCTTCTGGTAACCACAAATATAGATCATCCCGCTTTGATGGCCTGCAACCCCTCCCTGGGAGGGCCCGGCAAAGCCCACCTGGTTAAAGAGATCGACGCCCTGGGGGGAGTTATGGGTATCAATGCCGACCGCCACGTACTGCAGATGCGGAGGCTAAATACCAGCAAGGGGCCGGCGGTACAGGCTCTAAGGGCCCAGATTGACAAGCACGCCTACCAGCGGGGCATGAAAGCTTTTTTGGAAAAAGAGCATCTATTAACGCTGCGCGAAAGCGCGGTCCGGGAAATCCTGGTGGAGGGAGGAGAGGTCCGCGGGGTCGTGACCCGCCAGGGCAGCACCTACCTGTCCCGTGCGGTCGTCCTGGCTGCCGGGGTCTATCTTCACTCCGAAATTTTTGTGGGTCATAATTACTATCCGGGCGGGCCCGCCAACCAGAGCTCTTCCGACGAGCTGGCCTCCAACCTTGCTTCTCTGGGTTTTACGGTGGAGCGGTTTAAAACGGGCACACCTCCCCGGGTCTACCGGAGGAGCATCGATTTCTCCAACCTCACGCCCGTTGCCGGAGAGCCCGATGCCGGCACTTTCTCCTATACGACAGGGAAAATAGAATTTAAACAGTTGCCCTGTTACCAGACCTATACGAATGAAAAAACTCACAAGCTTATTCTCGATAACATTAACTATGCTCCCATTTATTCCGGGCTGATTAAGGGAAAAGGTCCTCGCTACTGTCCCTCCATTGAAGACAAGGTCGTCCGCTTTGCCGACCGGGCCAGGCACCCCATTTTTATCGAGCCTGAAAGCGAGGAGACGGAAGAGATGTACCTGCAGGGGGTCTCCACAGGACTGCCGGAAGAGCTGCAGTACGCCTTCCTGCGGACCGTCCCGGGGCTGGAGAATGTCGTGATTACCCGGCCGGCTTACGCCATTGAGTACGACTTTTTTCCCCCCACCCAACTGAAGGCCACCCTGGAAACAAAAAAAATTAAAGGGCTTTTTTTTGCCGGGCAGGTTAACGGCACAACGGGCTACGAGGAGGCGGCGGCCCAGGGGCTGATAGCCGGCATAAACGCAGCCCTGCTGTGCCGGGAGGAGCCGCCCTTTATCCTGGAGAGGACCGAAGCCTATATCGGGGTAATGATCGATGATTTAATCACCAAAGAACTAACGGAGCCTTATCGCATGTTTACCTCCCGCTGCGAGTACCGCCTGCTTTTGCGGCACGACAACGCCGATCTGCGCCTGACGGAAAAGGGCTACCGGCTGGGGCTTATCAGCCGGGAACGCTATGAGCTTTTTCAGGAAAAGAAGAGACGGCTGGAAGAGGAGAAGCAAAAGCTGAGGAATATCCGCCTGTTCCCTTCACAGCAGGTGAACGACGCGCTGTCCGGGATCGGCACTGCTCCCTTGGCCAAGCCGCAGACGCTGGAGGAACTCCTGAAACGCCCGGAAGTGGGCTATGGCGATCTGGCCCGTATCGCGGGTGAAGGAGGAGACTTTACGCCGGCCGAGGAGTGGGAAATTGTCAGTGAGGTAGAAACCCAGATCAAGTACGAGGGGTATATCGCCAAGCAGGAGAATAGTGTAAAGCAGCTCCGCAGGCTGGAGTCCAAGGTTATTCCCCCCGATTTTTCCTATGACGGCCTGGCCAATCTTTCTACGGAAGCGAGTCAAAAGCTCAAGGCCATCAGGCCGCGAACCCTGGGGCAGGCTTCCCGTATTGACGGAGTTACGCCGGCGGATATATCTTTCCTGGCCCTTTACCTGGAAAAGAGGCGACGCTCCGGCAGCGCTGAGAAGCATCTCCAGACTGAGCCGCAGGGCGGGAAATAGAGCTGTTCCCAGGGGATAAGCCGGTTATACAGATTTGCAGGAGAAGCGAAGATACAGGAGTGAGCGAATTGCCGGCACCCGGGTGGTATTATCGTTTAAGCGCTTTTTTTAAAGAAAAATTTAACGAAAAAATCTATAAAATCCCTCTGGATGCCGGTTTTTCCTGTCCCAACAGGGACGGAACCCTCTCCACGAAAGGGTGTATTTTCTGCTATAATCCCAGTTTCAGCCCCGGAGCCCTGCTGAGAGAGAAAGGGGGAGCAGAGCTTTCTATCAGGGAGCAGATCCTCCGCTTTCAGTTCAGGCACGAAAAGGCGCCCGGGAATACGGAGCCGGGGACGCCCCCGGGGGATTTTATTCCCCGGCGCAAGTACCTGGCCTATTTCCAGTCTTATTCCAACACCTATGCTCCGGTGGACCGCTTAAAAGAGCTTTATGAAGAAGCACTGCAAGTGCCCGGTATTGTCGGGTTGAGTATTGCCACACGCCCCGACTGCCTCAGCCGGGAAGTTTTGGAGCTGCTGTCCGGTTATGCGCGCCGCTGTCATCTCTGGCTGGAGCTGGGGCTGCAGTCGGCTCATGATGCCACTTTGCGCCTGATCAACCGGGGTCACAGCTATGCCCAGTTCCGGGAAGCCGTTTTAAACAGCCGCTCCAGGGGTATCTACCTCTGCGTGCACGTCATTAACGGCCTGCCGGGGGAAGGACGGGAGCAAATGCTGGAAACAATCCGCCGGATTAACTCCCTCCCTCTTGACGGGATCAAGTTCCACCAGCTCCAGGTTTTTCGGAATACCCCCCTGGAGCGGCTTTACCGGCAGAACAGGTTCAGGGTCCTTACCCTGCAGGAGTACCTGGAGATCCTCTGTAGCCAACTGGAGATACTGCGCCCGGATATTGTGGTTCACCGCCTGCTGGCCGAGGCGACCGAAGACGATGTTTTGTTGGCTCCGCACTGGCGCTCCTCGCGGGCGCTCTTTTCACAACTGGTGGAGAAAGAACTAATAAACCGCCGGTCTTACCAGGGTAAAAAATATAAGGCGCCACCCCTGCGGGAAATAAAAAAAGATAAAACGGGGGACTATTGAATCGTGGATCAGGGAACTTATTTGCTTATAAAAGGCGTGGGCATCGATCTGATCCGCATTAGCCGCGTCGCCCGCGCCTGCCGGCGCAGGCCGGAGCGTTTTTTGCGAAGGATTTTTTCTCCTGAAGAAATAAAAATATTACAGAAGAAAGCCAACCCTTTCCCCTCCATGGCAGCGCGTTTTGCCGCCAAAGAGGCTGTGGCCAAGGCCCTTGGTTGCGGGATAGGTGAAGTCAAGTGGACCGAATTGGAGATTCTTCCCGGGACAAAAGGAAAACCCATGGTCTTTTTGCGGGGCCGCGCCAGATCCTGGGCGGAACGCTACGGGATTAAGGGTGTAGAAGTCTCCATGGCCCACGACGGGCCCTATGCCATGGCCCAGGCTGTGGCCTGGGGACAGCAGGGTGAAGAAAAGTCTTATACTGACCGCCGAGGGCAGCTTTCAAATTATAATGATTAAATATAAAAAATCGCTTTATTTATTATTGACACTGTCATAGTTTTGTGCTACTTTAAAATTAATATTGAGCAGCGAGGTCAGAATTAAATTTTATTCTTTAAGCCCTTATTTTTTAAGGCTAATCCTGACTAATTTAGTATGAATTAGCCTCGATAAACGGCTGCTATAAAAAGCTGCTACAAAAGGCTATGACGCTGAAAGGGGTTGAAAGCAGGTGCGTTTATCGGCCAAAGGGGAATACGGGGTCAGAGCCATGATTTGCCTGGCTTTAAATTTTTCAAGCAGTCCTGTTCCTCTACGGGAAATTGCCGTTGGTGAAAATATCTCCCAGCAGTTCCTGGAACAGATTTTTGCCGTGTTAAGGCGTGAAGGCTTGGTACACAGCACCAGGGGGGCCAAGGGGGGCTATTCCCTGGCTTATCCGCCTGAGCAAATCTGTGTTGGTGATATTATCAGAGCCCTTGATGGCCCGATTACCCCTGTAAACTGTCTATCTGAGGAGGAAAAAAAAGCGGATCGCTGCGGCCGGGCGGATGTCTGCCTGGCGAGGAGCGTTTGGGAAAAGCTAAGGGATCATATTAACCATCTTTTGGATAACATCAGCTTAAAGGATATGATCCAGGGAACGTTTGAACACATATCTTGAAAAAAATGCCGGGAAAATACTAACAAAATGAGCATCCCTCGAAAGGAGGCCTTTGCCGTGCCGAAAATTTACATGGACCATGCCGCCACAACTCCTTTGAAGGAAGAAGTTTTGGAGGCCATGCTTCCTTTTTTAAAGAGCGTTTATGGGAATCCGTCGAGTTTGCATTTTTTTGGCCGGGAAGCCCGTAAAGCCCTGGATGAATCCCGGGAAAAGGTTGCCAGGGCTCTCGGTGCAACTCCTGAAGAAATCATTTTTACCTCGGGGGGAACAGAAGCCAACAATCTGGCCATCCAGGGTGTCGCCAGAGCACTTTCTTTCGGTGAGAGGAAGCATATTATTACCAGCGCCATTGAGCACCATGCCGTACTGGATACGGTAAACTATCTGCACAGTACCGGTTTTGAGGTGACCTTCTTGCCCGTGGACGAATATGGTATGGTCGATCCCGGGGAGTTGGAACGGCATATAACAGATAACACCATTCTTGTTACGATTATGACGGCAAACAACGAAATCGGAACCATTCAACCCTTTGAGGAAATCGGCCGCATCTGCAGGGAAAGAGGCGTGTACTTCCATACGGACGCTGTCCAGGCTATCGGAAGCATACCCTTTAACTTGAAGGAGCAGCCCATTGATCTGCTCTCTCTTTCCGCACACAAGTTTTGCGGCCCCAAGGGAGTCGGAGCCCTGTATATTCGTAAGCGTACAAAGATAAAACAGGTTCTTTTCGGCGGCGCACAGGAAAGAAAGTTGCGTCCCGGAACGGAAAACTTACCGGGGATTGTCGGGCTGGGGCGGGCCATTGAGCTTGCTGTTACGGACATGGAGGCAAAAAGCGCCTATCTGGAGGGCTTAAGGAACCGGCTCATAAAAGGACTGCTGGAGATAGAAGGTATCAGGCTTAACGGGCATCCCCAAAAAAGGCTGCCGGGCAATGTAAACGTCAGTGTGCTGTATATAGAGGGAGAATCCCTTTTATTGAACCTTGATTTAAAGGGTATCGCCGTCTCCAGCGGGTCGGCCTGCACATCGGGCTCCCTGGAACCCTCCCATGTGCTTATGGCTATCGGTCTGGACCATCAGACCGCTCAAGGTTCGGTGCGTTTAACCCTGGGGAGCGACAATACCGTCGGGGATATTGATTACACGGTGGAAGCCGTCAAGGAGATTACGGAAAGGCTCAGGAAAATTTCTCCCGTTTACAAGAAATAGTTGCTTTAAAGAGTGCGGCAATGTTAGAATCTTTCAGGAGGGACGAACTATGTATAATGAAAAAGTTCTGGATCATTTCCAAAACCCCCGTAATGTCGGGGAAATGGAGAACCCCAGCGGAGTGGGCGAAGTAGGGAATATGAAATGCGGCGATATCATGAAAATATTTATCAAGGTCGAGGATAACATTATTAAAGATATAAAATTCCTAACTTTTGGTTGCGGTGCAGCCATTGCCAGCAGCAGTGTCCTGACAGAAATGGTTAAGGGAAAGACGCTGGAAGAAGCCATGGCGGTAACCAATGATGACGTTGCTGAGGAACTGGGAGGGTTGCCTCCCGCCAAGCTGCACTGCTCCAACCTGGCTGCCGATGCCCTGCATAAAGCCATTGAAGACTACCAGGGCAGGACTTGAGGTGTTAGATAAACGCGACTATAGCAAATAACATCAAAGACCCTCGCCTCCGCAGATGGCGATGCCGCTATTATAAAGTAAGGAGAAGCGGCCGTAAAAATATTTAAAACAGGTATATTCCTGCTCCTCCCTTTCATATTAATTTAAATACGATGTTTTTAAAAGGGGGGACTTTTCATGTCTGAAGGAAGAGCCAACTATTTCAGCGAACCAAGATTTACGGCACGCTGCCGCTCCTTTAAAAAACGTCCCCGGAGCAGGGATATTCTCTCGCTGGTCGTTTTTGCGGTTTTGGCGCTTGTTTTGCTTATGTCCCTCTCTCCGTACGGTGCCGCTATCCTTTCCGGAATAGTAACTCTTAAGCCGGTTTTACCCCGAAATCTTGAGCTGGACTATACCCTTCTTATCAGCCATGCACTGCCCGGTATGAGCAGGGAGGCAGTTGCCGGAGAACACAGTCGCCTCCCCCTCGAAGAGTCGTCGGCAGAGCTGAAGTTGCCTGTACAGGCCAGTCCACGGCTTTTTTTACATAGCGAACTGGCGGGCTTTAAAGTTATAGAGGCCAGGTACCATGATCCTGCCATCAGTGACTATACCTATAATGAGCAAGAGACAGTAGAGGAGCCTGTTTTGCCGGAGGAAGGGGGAGAAGGCATCTCTTTCCTGCTGGGCAAAAGCAACCCCTACCCCCGGGAAAAACCCTTCCGCCTTGAGGATGGCCATAAACCCCTGGTACTAATCTACCATACCCATGCTTCGGAGTCATTTATTCCGGTATCCGGCCGGGCCTTTACCGCCAATCCGGAGTTGACCGTGGTTTCCCTGGGCGAACAGCTTGCTGAACTGCTGGAGAGCAATTATGGCATTCCCGTACTGCACCATAAGGAAGTATACGACATTCCGCGCGACCCTGCCTATCAAAAAGCCCGGCCCGGCATTGAACGGGTGCTGAAAGAGAACCCGCAGATCCAGGTAGTGCTGGATCTTCATCGTGACGGCGTTGCCCGTCAGGCAACCACGGCCAGAATCGGCGAGCTAAGTACCGCCAAAATTCTCTTCGTAATCGGCACAAACCATGAAGGGTGGCATGATAACCTGCGTTTTGCTCTTTTTTTGGAGAAGGCAATGGGGGAAAGATATCCCGGGCTTTCCCGGGGGATAAGGAGACATTCTTTCATTTATAACCAGGACCTGCACCCCCGGAGTCTTATCGTGGAGATCGGCGGCCATGAAAACAACAGGGACGAAATTATGAAGGCTGTTGCCTGTTTCGCGGAAGTGCTGGCAGCTGCCTTTCAATGAGGCAGATATAAAGCGGGTATAATAAAAATTTTTTTGTTAATAGTATGGGCTAAAGGTTTAAAGAAAGGTAGATGGCCTTGAGAGCAAAGCCTTTGGCCCTGTTTTTTTTGGGGATAATATTTTTTTGTCTGCTGGTCTACTTTGGTTTAAATATCACAGAGCAGGGGCTCCGGGAGTTAATGGCCCTTGAAGACCCCCCACAAGCCCTGCGGCTTGGGACCCAGGAAGGCCGGCTAATTATCGTGTTTGCCGGGAAAAAGTATTCCATACCTTACGGTTTTTTCTTGAAAAAGCTGTTTCAGTCCTTCCTTCCAGCCGGCTTGTAACCTTTTTGCCGTGATGATATAATTTTGCAAAAAGGTTCCAGAAAAGTTACCGGAACGGCAGGAGAGTATATGTCCCGGAGAGAAAAAACATATTTTCATTTATCGGATATTCTGGCAGGCTATTTAGGTGCCCTCTTGGGAGTTGAATTTATCCTGTATCTTTCCCCTCCGGAGCCCTATAAAAGGCGTCATCTTTCCCTCTCCCAGAAACATTTTTCCTTTGAACAGGAAAAAATTATTAACCTTTTGCAGGTAATGGAGACATCTTTTGCTGAGGGAAAACCGGAAACTGTCAAAAAGTGCGCCCTGCTGCTGGTGAGAGCGCTAAAAGAGCTTCCCTCTTGCAAGAAAATTCCTGCAAAATACCGCCGCCGGTTTTTTTCCGGCCTTGTGTACCACCTGTTTGTTCAGTTGGGGGATGATTTGTTAAAACGGGGCTTTGCGGCAGAGGCCCTGATTTTTTATGAGGAGCTTCTGGCTTCCTACAGGCAGGATATTTTTTTGCTCCGGAGGGCAGCCCGGGCTTATTATGCCAGAGGGGTTTTATTTCTGCCCCAAGCGGAGACACTTTACCGGCAAATTCTGGAGTATAATCCCGGGGATCTGGAGTCTTATGAAGCGCTGGGACATCTTCTGGAAAATTTCCCGGGAAGAGAGGAAGAGGCGCTCACAGTCTACAGGGAAGCCCTTCGCTATTGTTCCAGAGATACGGAAAAGATCCGTTTTTACCTTTCCCTGATCGCCCTGTCGCCGGATGATTATGAGCTTTTATTAAGGCTGGGGAGGCTATACCGGCGCCAGGGCATGCTATTAGAGTCAAGGCACTACCTGGAGGAGGCTTTTAAGCGCCGGCCCGATCCCTGGACAACACTGGAACTTGGACGGGTCTGCTGTCTTTTAAACGACCTAAGCCGGGCCAAAGAAGCGGCCGCTGTTATCCTTGGCAGCAAAGACCCTTTTCACCCGGCATATTACCTTTTGGGCCTCATCGCTGAAGTAGAGGAAAAATGGGCTGAAGCCGGGGATAATTACCTGCATGTACCGCCAGACGCCCCGCTGTACTGGGAGGCAAGAGCAGGCCTGGCCCGGACCTTTCTTCACCAGGGACGATCCGCTGAGGCGGAAGAGCTGATTAGAAGCATTCCTGCCGGGCAACGAGACAAGCTGGGGGCCGAATATCTTGATCTTTGCGAAACGCTGGAAAATAGTGCCGAAAAATGCCACTTCCTTTCATGGCGTGAATACCTCCGGGAGACTGAACCCCTCTATGAGCTTAAAAAGGATATCTGCAAAAGAAGTATGGGAACGGCTTTCTGGAGAAAGTATGAATTTTTGGAAGTATGCGGGAAGGGCCCGGCAGGCAGTGTTTTGCTGGGTAGAGAAAGATATAGCGGGCGCAAAGTGGCCATAAAGCAGTTTGATGATAAATTTACGGCAGACCCGGTTTTCATACGCCGTTTGCAGGGACTACTAAGAACTTTCCGCAGTTTCTCTACCCCTTATATCGTGCCGGTATATGAAGACTGCTGGCATAACAACCGTTTCTTTTATGCCATGGAATACATGGAGGGGGGTAGCCTTGCCGAGCTGGTAAAGCTGCGGGCGCCACTGCCCTTAAAGGAGGTTTTCTCCATTGCCCTGCAGGTATGTTCAGCCCTTGACTATCTCTATATCCGCAGCAGGGCCATGTCTCATGGAGCTCTGAAACCGGAGAATATTCTCCTTTCGGCAGACGGGAGAGTTAAGGTGAGCGGATTTGATATTCTTTGGGTTATGGAAGGAACCAAGGTTTTTACCGCTGATATCCTGAAAAAGTACAGACAATTCACGGGTACTTTTCTCTATGCCGCGCCGGAGAGGTTTGACAGCAGGGGCTTCTGGAGCGGCAGGGTAAAAAATCGAGGCCGGGGAGACTCCCTTGAAGCTGCTGTCCAGGGGGTGGATCACCGTGCGGATCTTTATTCTCTGGGGGTTATCCTCTTTGAGTTGCTTACCGGTGTGCTGCCTTTTAAAGAGTACAGCTTAAGGGGAGTGATCCGTTTCCACCGAAGTTTTAAAGCATGGCCTTCTCCACGTGTTTTCAATCCCACCTTGCCGGTTGACCTGGAAGAAATTATCCTCAGGCTGTTGTGCCGTAACCCCTCCGATCGCTATGCCACTCCCGCAGAACTGGGGGAGGCTATCAAGAAGGCCAAACTATTGTGAAAACAGGGTGAATTTTGCTGTTGGCTTAAGCTTCCGGGCGCAACTCAGAAGAGGAAAGTGAAGGCCCATAGGCAAAATCTGAATAAAAGTCGGTGCTTTCTTGGCAAAAAACCTTTATTTTTACAATTTTATCTTCAAATATTTTTTTAACTTGCTATAATTTAAATGTTATAATATTATAAATAAAAAAAAATAGTACGGACAATTGCTTTGAAAGGAATCAGTTTTCATGCTCGGTATCTCTGGAAGCCATCTCCTGGAGCTTTTTGATGATGTTCAAGATCTGATTTTTATCCATGATATGGAGGGAAGGATCAGCTATATTAATAATTATATTTTAAAATTGCTGGGGTATTATCCCCAGGAAGTGCTGGGGAAAGAGCTAAAAAGCTTTGTGTCTCCCGGATTTTTGGACCATTACCTCCGTTATTTGGACAACATTTACAGGGAGAAATACGTGCAGGATGTTTTTGGCCTCCTTACCAAAAACGGGCAAGAGCGCATCCTGGAGTTTAATAATACTGTTCTTTACCGCGGCGGAAAACCGCAGGAGGTAAGGGGAGTGGCCAGGGATATTACTGCCCGGAAATGGAAGGAAAAGGCCGTAACCGATGCCCTGGGACGCTTCGAATCAATTATCGAGCACACGCCAATGGTCGCTGTTCAGGGTTTTGATATAAACGGGTGTATTTACCACTGGAACCCTGTCTCCGAAAAACTTTACGGGATGGAATTAAAGGAAGTTCTGGAGAAACCCTTTCACGAGCTTTTTCTGGAGAAAAAAGAGGCAGAGAGATTCCTGGCAGATTTAAAAAAAGTCTTTGAAGAGGGTCTCCCCGTAGAAACCAGGGAATTTGCGATCATTACCGCAGGAGGAGAGAAAAAGTGGGTTTACTCCAGCATGTTTCCCGTATTCGAGGATGGGCGCTGCCTGGAGGCTATCCGTATGGAGATGGACATTACAGAGAGAAAAAAAGTCGAGGAGAGGCTGGAGTATCTCAGCACGCACGATCCCCTGACAGGCCTTTATAACAGGGGTTATTTTGAAGAGGCCATACACCGGCTTGACACACCCTATTCCCGACCTGTGAGCATAATTGTCTGCGACGTGGATGATTTAAAGCTGGTAAATGACACCATGGGACACGATAAGGGGGACGATCTCCTTAAAGCCGCCGCCGCCGCAATCAGGCTGCCCTTTCGTACTTCTGATATCGTGGCCAGGATCGGTGGCGACGAGTTTGCCATTGTCCTGCCCAACACTCCCAGAGATGCTGCTGAGCGTGCCTTTCGCCGTATCGAGGAGTCGATCTGTCAATACAACCGCTCCAATCCACAGCTTCCCCTGAATATTTCTATGGGAGTCAGTACCAGCACAAAGCCGGAATACACTCTTATGGATACCTTTAAAGAAGCTGACAGTTCCATGTACCACGATAAACTAAGGAAAACGAACAGCACTAAAAATGCCATGGTTCGCTCTCTGCTGTCCACGATAAGAAACAAGTCCCTTCTGGCAGACGATTATACCGACCAGGTTAAGGAGATGGCCGTTGCCCTGGGTAAAGAAATAGGGCTGAGCCAGAAAGAGCTGATTTCCATCTCTATACTGGCGCTGGTTCATGATATCGGCAAAGTAGGCATCCCGGACAATATCCTTTATAAACAGGGCAGACTCCTTCCCGAGGAGAGGAAAATTATTGAAAAACATCCCGAAATAGGCCACCGTATTGCCCTGGCTTCGGCGGAGTTGGCTTCTGTTGCCGATTACATCCTCTCCCATCACGAATGGTGGAACGGGGAAGGGTACCCCTTCGGCCTGAAACAAACGGAAATCCCCGTGGTCAGCCGCATTATTTCCATTGTAAACGCCTATAATGCCATGATTAGTAAACGTCCCTATCGCGAAGCCCTCACGCATGGGGAGGCCATCGCCGAGATAAAGAAAGGCGCGGGCACCCAGTTTGACCCGGAGTTGGCAGAGAAGTTTATTAAGCTTTTTGGTAACCGCTGAGCACGAAGTCCTACCTAATAATTCCCCTGAAACAAGCCCTCGTATGAATTCTCCCTGCTTTTTCCCTGTTTTCATCTTGACAAATTATTGAAGGGGTGTTATTGTTAAAAAGAATGGTTAGCACTCTCGATGTCGGAGTGCTAATTTCGAACAGGGGTGAAATTATGGGACTCAGCACACGTAAAAAAAATATTTTACAGGCTGTTGTAACAGATTATATTAAATCTGCGCAACCTGTTGGGTCTCGCACAATAGCAAGGCGTTATAAAATAGGGCTAAGTCCTGCTACCATCCGCAACGAGATGGCTGATCTGGAAGAGTCGGGTTACCTGGTTCAACCTCACACTTCTGCGGGAAGGATACCTTCGCAAAAAGGTTACCGTTACTATGTTGATGAACTTATGGAGACCTCGGACCTTGATGAGGAAGAAAAGGCGGAAATAAAGCGGGCGTTTCAGTATAAGAGGCTGCAGGAGGTAGAAGAGATTATCCTTCATACTTCTCGCCTGCTTTCCCTGCTTACCAACTATACTTCTCTGATACTGGGGCCGCAGCTTAAAAAAAGCGCTTTTAAAAAGCTGCAGATCATGCCTCTTGACAACCAGAGGGCGCTGCTTGTGGTGGTGACGGATACCGGTTTTGTAAAAAATAATGTCATCAACCTGCCCCAGTCTCTATCTGTCAGTGAACTAAACCGTATTGTGTCCTATCTCAACAGGCGGCTGGAAGGCTTGACGATCGAACAAATTACCTCCAAGTTGATCAGCGATCTGCGCCGGGATCTTTATTATCACGTAAAATTTCTGGAAGAAACCTTTACCCTGCTTGAAGACAGCCTGGCCGAAGATGAAAGGCGCGTCTTTCTGGGAGGCACAACCAATATCTTGAACCAGCCTGAGTTTGGGGATATCGGCAAAGTAAAGGCGCTGCTTTCACTTTTTGAGCAGCATTCACTGCTGGCAACTCTGCTGGCGAGGCCGGTCGCCGGTGTAGAAGGAGTTGTTATCAAAATAGGCAAAGAAAATGTCCTCGAAGAAGTGCAGGAGTGCAGCCTAGTCTTAGCTTCTTATTCTCTGGGAAAAGAAGTAATGGGCACTGTCGGCATACTGGGTCCTACGCGCATGAATTATGCCAGGACAGTCGCCGT
>LFRM01387860.1_pt1 | contig 13809 bp, 13 predicted proteins | sample 618341 | NCBI WGS metagenome assembly LFRM01 (sample SAMN03654438, study PRJNA283298) | anaerobic digester metagenome | isolation source: pool of bioreactors CSTR01a, CSTR02a, and CSTR03a thermophilic anaerobic... | place: Denmark: Kgs. Lyngby | collected 2014-05-21 | reverse complement strand
ACCTAGCAATGGTTTAAGAAACTCCGGCCAATATTCTATAGGCCATAGTTTCTGAGGTTTACTGGCACCTGTTATGCAAAACAGTTTTTTATCAGTCAGATCTTTGAGCAGTTTTTCGGAATATTTATCTGCGGCACTTGATGATTGGATCATGGGAACATCACGTAAATCTTTGTCTATTCCAAGCTCTTCAAACCATTCCCATACATTTTTATCATAACAAATACTTTCAATAGTACTGTTGTATCCATAACGGTAAGGTATGCCCGAAAAAAGAGATATAAGAGCAGCAGAACCGGCATTATGGACAGAAACTAGATGGTCGAAATTACGCCTACGGACTTCATTTAAGCACTTAAAAAAATCCAGATGCTTACGTCTGCTGTCCCAATATATATTATCTTCAAAACAATCCTGCGGTTCAAGAATAACTTTAAATTCTGGGCGAGCAAGCATTGTCAACTTTGCATTCGGAAATTTTCTTTTGAAAAGCCTCGCACGAGCTATTGCCTGGAGGATATCGCCAAAAGCACCTGCACGAACCCATAAAACTTTTGACGGAACAGCTGCCTTTGTTTTATGCATCTTTGAACATCTCAGCCTCTACGTATCCACAAATTATATGTATCAAAAGCGCATGGACTTCCTGTATTCTTGGGGTGGATGAGCAAGGAACTCTCATGGCAATGTCTGCCATTTCAGACATTTTACCGCTAGCACCACACATTGCGACAAGTTTCATTTCCATTTTAGCGGCTTGTTCAAATGCACGTACTATGTTTTTTGAATTGCCACTGGTAGATATCCCTATAATGACATCTCCTGCACGGCCCAAAGCCTGCGTTTGTTGTGAAAAGACTTCTTCATAAGACCTGTCATTGCCGATGGAAGTCAAAACAGAAGTATCTGTGTTAAGTGCTATAAAAGCAAGTCCAGGTCTGTTTTTTATCAAAAAACTTCCAACCATTTCTCCAGCAAAATGTTGTGCGTCGGCTGCGCTGCCACCATTTCCACAGAGAAGAACTTTCCCACCTTTTTTCAACGTATCGATTATCAGTTCCGCTGTATCTTGTGTTTTATTCTGTAAATCTTTATCTTCTATAACACTAGCAAAAAGTTCAGCTGATTCAACAATCGTTCCTCGTATATCTTTTGCGTTAAAGTCGGGACTACTTATTCCCATCATAATTCATCCTTTCAATTATTGAAGTAGTTGAAAGACCTTCTAGAAGGGGAAGTATCACAACTTCTTTCGCATATTGGCCCCCTGCGACTTTGTCAGGACTGTAATCTCCGCCCTTTGCTATCACATCGGGGCGCAGTATAGAAAGCAAATGTTCGGGTGTTTCTTCGTCAAAAATTACAACAATATCAACATCAGACATCGCAGAGAGAACGCTAGCCCTTGCGCCTTGCAAGTTAACAGGGCGAGAGGGTCCTTTCAGCAAACGAATCGAGGAGTCAGAATTAAGTCCAACTACGAGATGTTCTCCTAATGCCTTGGACTTTGCAAGGCTGTCAACATGTCCGGCATGAAATATATCGAAACAGCCATTTGTGAAGATAACTTTTTCTCCTCTTTTTTGCCATTCCTGAATTTTAACAGCAACATCTTCGGCTTTCATCAATTTTCCCTTGGACTCATTTTTTGCAAAAAAATTAAGAAGTTCATCGCGTTCTATTGGAGTTGTTCCAACTTTTCCAACAACCACCTGTCCTGCCATGTTTGCAAGGCGCACAGAATCCGCTATGTCTAATCCTGCTGCAACGGAAGCAGAAAGGACGGCAATAACGGTGTCGCCTGCTCCGGAAACATCAAAAACTTCTACGGCAAAGGCCGGGACATGTAGAACTTCATCGGAAGAAATAAGTGTTGCACCTTTTTCGGAGCGAGTAACAATCAAATTTTGGAATTTAAATCTGCTTTTTATTGCTTTGCCAGCATCAGCAACGGAGTTATCATCATTTATTACTTGTCTATCTGAAACAGCCGCTAACTCAGACAAATTAGGAGTAACTACGAAAGCTCCGCTATATTTATTCCAGTCTGTGCCTTTAGGATCTACCAACACAGGAACTTTGTATTTTGCACATGTTTTTATAATATCCTGTGCAAGAGTGCCAAGAAACATACCTTTACCGTAGTCAGATAAAATAACCGCTTTGAGTCCATTTTTCAGTTTTTTTTCTATACTCTCAATATAGGATTTATGTTCTTCCTTAAGAGGAAGTATTATATTCTCATAATCAAGGCGTATCATCTGCTGCCTACCATTACCAAGAAGTCTCGTCTTAACAGAAGAAGTGCCTCTGTATGCGATATTCGACTCCTCTGCACCGACATCACAAAGCATTTTTGTGATGCACTCAGCTTCTCTGTCATTACCAGCTCGTCCTATGAATGAAGTTTTTACACCAAGCCTGCGTAAATTCGAAACTACACTCCCCGCACCTCCAAGAACATCATGTTCATCTTGAACAAGGAAAACAGGAACCGGTGCTTCGGGGGATATTCTCTTTACTTTTCCTGATATGTACCTATCAAGCATAATGTCGCCGACAACAAGCACAGATATATCGTCAAAACCTCCTGTACAAAGGTTCTTTATTCTTTCAAAAGTATTTGGTGCAAAATGCGTTAGATTTTTCATCGATTTTCTCCGTTTCTTGAGGCAATCAATTTAGCGGCATGATATATATCATTAGCTATAATGTCCGGTGCTTTTAGATCCTCCGGATAATTCAACAGAACTTCTTCTCCATATCCTGTCTTTACAAGAGCCGATTTTATATGGGCATTAATTGCCATTCTTATATCGGGGTCATTATCCCCTATAATCCAACTCTCTGATAAATCTATGCAAAAATCGGAGACAGCTTTTTTTATCATCCCCATTTTTGGTTTACGACATTCGCAATCCTGTCGATATGCGCCAACACCGTAATCTGGGTGGTGCGGACAGTAATAGAATGCATCTATAAACACACCCTGTTCCGCAAAAAGCTCCGAGATTCTGTCATTCGTTTCTTTTACGAAGTCCTCTGTAAAATACCCACGAGCCACACCGCTCTGGTTCGTAATTACTACAAGGAGATACTCTGTATCCTGTAAGATTTTCAGCCCTTCAGCAGCATGAGGAATTAACTTAATCTCATCGAAAGACCGCAGATAATTTTTTAGTTCGATTATCGTACCATCTCTGTCTAGAAAAACTGCAGCTCTCTTACCATCAACGACAACACCCATTAGATTACCCCTGCTCTGCTTTCATCCAGTCTACGTACTTGGCAACCCCTTTTTCCAAAAGAGTAAATTCTTTTGTGTATCCAACAGCACGCAACTTATCAAGATTAGCCTGTGTGTAATTCTGATACTGACCGCGCAGCTCATCTGGGAATGAAATGTATTCTATACTTGCTTCTTCACCGGACGCAGCGATTAATGCCGCTGCCAAATCTTTAAATGAACGGGCCGCTCCTGTTCCAACATTAAAAATACCTTTTATGGGTTGCTCCGGATTGTTAAGTCCAAAATGAAGAACAGCGGAGACAATGTCACCAACAAAGACAAAATCACGAAGCTGATTTCCGTCTGTAACTCCGTCAATTCCTTTAAAAAGACGTATCTTACCTGTAGTTTTTATCTGATTATATCCGTGAAAAGCCATAGAGGCCATTTTGCCCTTGTGTGCTTCGCGCGGGCCATAAACATTAAAATAGCGAAGCCCTACAAATGTTGAAACCGACTCGTCAAATCGCTCACGGGCCCACTGATCGAAAAGATATTTTGAATAAGCGTATATATTTATCGGTGCCTCATTTGCAAAGTTTTCGCAGAACCCATTTTTACCAGTTCCATAGACGGAGGCAGAAGACGCATAAACAAGGGGGGTTTTATTTGCAAGACACCACTCTGCAACATCGCAACTGTAAGAATAGTTATTCTGCATCATATAGGCACCATCGCGTTCGGTTGTATCCGAACAGGCTCCCTGATGGAAAACAGCTTCAACTTGTTGAAGATTGCCCCCTTTCAAATAGTCTAAAAAAGCTCTTTTGTCCATATAATCAGAAAAATGAAGTCCCACCAAATTACGGAATTTTTCGCTGTTATAAAAGTTGTCTACGACAAGGATGTTTGTTATTCCTCTGTCATTGAGCTCCTTAACAATATTACTTCCAATGAATCCCGCTCCACCTGTGACTATATACATGAGAACACCTCACAAAAAATATTTCATGCTATTATGCTATTAACTAACCGGCTAAACTTATGTTAACCAGTATATTTTATCAGTATATTGCTTTAAGCAGACTAGAAAATAAACTTATTTAAAAAAGGAGTTAATATCAAAGTCTAAATCTAGTATGAAACTATTGTTTATTAACGTTGTTTTTTGTTATTAGTCCAAATTTAATTGCCTTGTTAAACGCTTCCTTTACTTTTTCTGGTTTAAGCTTATGCAGAATATATTCTGTTTTTTCATCTTCCCAACGAAACTTTCTCAGTTCGTTCGTTGCAGTTACCTCAATAAACCATGGCATTCTAAATCCAAGTCTCCATGAGGTTGGGCAAGAGAAAATACCAACAGATGGAACTCCGCCAAGTGCTGCAATGTGAAGAGGTCCAGTGTCATTACCAACTGCTACCTCACATGAAAGTGCTACAGCCAAAAAATCGATCGTATCAAGTTGGTTCACTAAATTAAGATATTTATCTTCTGGTAGATTTGCTATTATTTTATCTGCTTCTTGTTTCTCTTTCTCACCATGTCCCACAATCACGACACTCCAGCCAAGAGAGACAAGCCACTGTAAAAAATCGTTCCAATACTCCGCAGGCCACTTTTTTAGTGCGGTTCCGCCAGCTCCCGGACAAATAAAAACGCGTTTTTTGTTAAGTTTTGAAAGTATTTTCTCTGAATCCTCTTTTTGCGTCTGCGTTATAAAAAGCGATGGCTCTTCTCTTAATCTTTCAGTTCTAATAGGTATTTTTTTGGGCTTACAGCAAAGATACTGCAACATAAAAGAATGGCTTCCTCCTGATGAGATATCGCTAATCCAGTCAAATTTTTCTTTCCTCACTTTTTTAGCCGTACTTAGCATTACACTTAAGGGTTTTTTGTTTCCAGTGATCACACTGGAAATGCAAGGCTGTGAGTCGGCAAATTCTTTCCACTGCGGTTTTGTAAGTATGGAAAATTTTGTCTCGGGGAATTTATCTTTTAAGTTTTTGATGTCGGTTATTGCCTGAGCAACATCACCAAAACCACCAAGTTCTATCCATAAGACTTTTTGTCCCTGTTGCAAAGAGATAACTTGGACCTTCTTTTTGCTGGCATTGATTAGTTTCATCATCAGTTCAATATATTGTGATGAAATTTTTCCTGGTAAAAATCCCGAAGCTCTTAGTTTAAGGATATCAGGAGATATTGGATTCTTAATGGCTTCTTCCATAGATGAGGCAAGAACATTGAAATCTCCTACCGGCACTAGTCTTCCGTATTTACCATGGCCGAGCAATTCAGAGGGACCGCCACAGTTTGTACTTACAACATTAAGCCCACTTAAAAGAGCCTCTCCTACAGCAAGAGAGAAAGCCTCATGTTTTGAAGAACAAACAAGGATTCTAGCAAACTTCATATACTGATAAGGATTACAAAATCCAGGCATGTTAACATAATCTTTTAAGTCAAGTTCCTTTATTAGCTTTTCTGCTCGAGAACTATTGCCACCTTCACCGAGAATTATTAGTCTTGTTTGAGGTCTTCTTTTATGAAGCAATGCAAAGGCTCTGATAAGAGTTGGATAATCCTTTACTCGAAAAAAACTTCCAACCGAAACAACAACTTCCAAAGAACAATCTTCAAACCACGGATGTAGATCTTCGTTTGGGTTTTCTTTTAGTACGATAGGATTGTAGATATAATGCGATGTCTCTTCTGGAACTACACCAAGTCTAACAACATCGTTTCTAACATAATCCGAAGCTGCTACAAATGCATCTGCCTTTTTATATAACCACTTTGACATCAACAGAAGATACATGCGTCTAAGAAAATATCTTTCGCCTATATCTTTTGAAAAAACATTGTGTTCAGTTACAATTATTGGGACATTTGTTTTTTCTAGTATATTAGCTAAAAGCATGGCACGATTGACTTTTGATGAAAAACAAAGCAAAACATCTGAATCTCCCCAGCGTTTAAGAGTTTTCAACCATTTTCGCAGACCTGAGAAGGGATTTAATGCTGAAAAAATGGAAGGAGAGCAGTCAAGCACAGATAACTGCGCATTTTGTGGGATTTGTGGTAGTAGTATGCCTTCTCTTTTGAATAAAACAACTTGAACAGTGTGTCCGTTATCAATAAAATTATTCAGAAGAGTCAATGCCACGCGCTCAGCACCGCCACCATGCATATTATTAATTATTATTGAAATTCGCATTTTATTTCTCCCTTGTAGTATGATTATAAAACAATATCATTAAACTTGTCGGAGAATATTATTATGTATAAAACACCAGCTAACAATTTACCTGAAAGAAAAGCACGTGTTCTTTGGATACGCTTTTGGGCGTTGGGAGATGTCCTACAATCAGCGGCAGAGGCAATGCTGTTTAAGGAAAGATTCCCTGATGTCCATCTGTCATTTTTGGTGCAACCTGAATATGCCGATATTATAAAGGGGCAGCCTTGGTGTGATAACGTCATACCTGCTTATAAAAGCCCATTCAAAGAATTTAAACGTACTCTCAAACTCGTCCGTGAAGGAAATTTTGATTGGATAATAAGTCAAAACCACGGAGGAAAAACTGCCATCATAAGTTTACTTTCTGGGGTGAAAAACCGTGTAGGAAAAACATTATTACCGTTTTTTTACACAGAAACCTTAAAGAATTTTTGGGTTCGATCTGCTATAAATAACAAAGAACGCATTAAACCTTCACTCGTGGCCTCGAAAGAGAACGTTGCTTGGGCTATGGACCATCTTTCCACTTTGCCTGATAGAAGGCTTTTTGCAATCATTGGGGCAAGCAACGAATGTAAAATGTGGCCTCTAGGCAATTGGATAGAATTCTTGGTTTCTGTCTTGAAAGATGGATGGGGCGTTGTTCTTATCGGGAACGGAGATAAAGAAATTGATTTTGCAAACAAGCTCCAATTAACTTTGGATCATAAAAACATAAAAAACACCGTAGGAACTCTTACTTTAGTTCAACTGTTATCCATAGCTTCCGTATGCACAACAGCTGTGGGCAACGATACCGGAACACTTCACCTTGCTTCGCTATCAGGTCTTCCAACAATTGGATTGGCTGATTACGACCAGTTTGAATGGATTGGTTTAACAATGCCCTGGTTCACCGGGCTCAGTGCAGCTGGTAAACCGAAAGACAAAAAAAACAGTGTTAGAGGAAGAGACGCTTCCATGCTAGCGAAAATAGATCCTCAAAAAGTGCTTGATATTTTTCATAACATTGGAGAAATTTAATGTTATGTCAATAATTCAAATTACTGCTCTTGTTCAATCATATTGCGGCGGGACTCGCATAATCCCCACTCTTGAATCGTGCAAACTACAAGATTATCCGCATAAAGATCTAGTTATAGCTGATGATGCATCCAATGATGGAAGTACCATTTCAATAATTGATAATTGGCTGAAAGATAATGCTCAATATTTTGCAAACGTTTTATTTATAAAAAACTCTCAAAACTTAGGTATTGTCAAAAACTATCGAAACGCCGCGCTAAAGGCTCAAGGAGATATTATCATTCCGCTTGGACAGGGAGACACCTATTATTCCAGAGAAACTTTTTCTCGCATTGCAAATGAGATTGAGAAACAGCGCAAAGAGAATTTAAGCGATCCCTTAGTTTGGCTAGGATATTACAAATCATATGAAATCGCTCCTGAATGGAAAGAGGTTAACGATCACCTTCTGGCCTATCCTGTCAGTATGTCATTGCTAGAAAAATCTCCTGACATTGCATTGACAAAGTTACTGGAAGGAAACTTCATAGGGGCGCCATCTTTTGTTTATAACAAAAAATACTTCCAGGAGGGTATTTTCCCCATTCCTAATGCCATCAAAGACTTAGAAGATTATGCAATGTCAGTATGGATGTTAGTGGAGGGACATCGCTTCAGTTACTTACCACTATTTGTACGTTGGTACGAAAAAGGGACAGGACTTTCCGCATCAAGGAACGTAAGATACTTGACATCGCTTAAAAAAGTTTATGGTTTTGTAGAAGAAATAACCCGGCCCTATCCTAAACTTAACAAGTTGGCCAACGAATCAAGAAAATTAAATCAGATACGTTCTATAAATAATCGAATAGAACGGGAAACAAAGAAATTGTTTTTTCATTTATCTAGAATAGTGATACATCCGATTAGAATGGGCAAATCTCGTGTTTTTAGTGTTAGAAAAAAATATTTTATGAAAGTAAACTCCCCTGATATAATTAAACATATCGAATTACAATCAGGAAAATCTTTCGATAAAGGATTTTTTATATAGGAAGGGTTTGAATATATGTTATGTCTAGAAAATGAAGATTCAAGAATAGAATCTTGGGTTTATATATGTTTTATTGTTGGCTTAGCGCTAACTGTTTTCGGACCTATTTTCCATTATATTGCATTTGTATTGGCTCTTATATTCGTTGTCTATAAAAAATTAAAATACAATGTTCCGCTCATTCCAAATTTTACAATATATGGAAAATTAACTGTCTACTGTCTAGCAACTTATTTCTTTTATTGTTGTGTCACCTATTTTTATCACTTCAGCGACTGGAGCATTTGGGCAAGAGAGAGTTCTGTCCCTCTCGAAATACTCTTTGGTGTTTGGCTTGTTGCTATTATGATAAATACACGTGCAAAAAGGTTTACTTTCTTAAAAGTTTTCTTTTATGTAAATATGATTGCTGGAATTTGGCTTGTATCTGACCAAATAGGAATTGCTCATTTCCCTTCCTCAACTTTTTTTAATCATAATATGTTGGGACCATATCTTTACTTAATTATCCCTTTACATCTCTCCTACATAATACAAGAGAGAATGAACTCTTTTATAAAAGCGGCTTTTGTAGCTTTAAATGTTGTTTTTATAATATTTTCTTTTTCTTCAATAACATATGCCACCTGTTTTATTGAAATTCTCATCATACTGATATTTACATATAAAACAAAATTATTAGATGTTAAGGTTCTTGTTTATGCGTTTCTATTGTGTATACTTTCGTTGTTTTTGATTAATTCATATACACACGGTAATATTTCGCCGTTAATTTCTCGAGAATTCACTCAAATTTCTTCTAGTAGCGTACGTGATCTTACATCAGGCAGAGCTGAGGTTTGGGAATTTGCAATATATTCCATTAGCCAAAAACCCTTCCTAGGTTGGGGGAAAAATAATTTTGACATATTACACAAACAATATATAGAAACCTTTGCAAATTCGCTAAAATTAGCATCTAACTACTCGTTTGCACACGCTCATAATCTTTATCTGATGATTGCGTTTGAGATTGGCATTCCGGGGATGCTGTTGTTTTTACTGGCTATGCTTATTCCTGTCTGGAGTTCTCTAAAAATGTTATTCTCACACGATAATGAAGAGGAAATCTGGCCGGCAATTTTCCTCTCCATGTTTTTAGGACAGTTGATTTACAGTTTGGCCGGAGAAATGATTCTTGATATGAGGCGTGACGTGGCTGTATTGCTATGGATTTACTGGGGTATTTTCTCTGTTTACTCTCAAAACAAAAAGAGAGAACTTTTATAGCCGAGGAGGTTTCGCTGACTTTGAAACTCATAGGTTGTCTTTGTAAAAAAATCAAAATAATTATAAAAATGACGTTGTTTCAGCTGAAATGGCGCAAGCTCAACTTACACAATCGAACGAGAGCAATGAACTTTTTCGACTTAAATAAAGTATCTGTTGGCAAACATACTTATGGTGATTTAATAATTCATTGTTTCAACAACAACAACGAATTTCTTAAAATAGGTAATTACGTATCCATTGGTGAGGGCGTTGAGTTTTCACTTGGCGGAAACCATCCATATAACTATTTATCAACATATCCATTCAAATCACTCCTCTTTAAAGAATCATTTCAAGAACCGACAAAGGGTAAAATAGAAGTCCATGACGATGTTTGGATAGCTACTAATGCTATAATTTTATCAGGCGTTACAATAGGAAAGGGTGCAGTCATAGCTGCGGGATCCGTGGTTATCAAAGATGTTCCTCCCTATGCTATTGTAGGAGGCAATCCTGGGAAAATAATAAAATATCGTTTTAATAAAAACATTATAGAGAAATTACTTGAGCTAGATTTTGCTTCTCTAGATAAAGACAGGTTGCTCCATCTTAAAGATGAACTATATACTGAGTTAAATGATTCCAACATAGACGATATAATATATAAATTAAAGAACAACTAGAATAAACAACATTGTTTTGTAATAGTTCAATAATAATATAAAGAGGGGTATTAAAATAAAATATCTTATTACAGGAGCAGCTGGTTTTATAGGAAGTAATTTAGCTCATTATCTAGTTTCACTTGGTCATGATGTTGTTGTGTTGGACAAGCTTACTTATGCAGGAAATATTGATTCATTAGAACACATCCCGCCAGAAAAATTAAACTTTGTGCGAGGAGACATCTGTGACACTGACTTCGTTTATGCTTTGATCTGCACGACTCTCCCTGACGGGATATTCCATCTCGCTGCGGAAAGCCACGTAGACCGTTCAATAGACGGACCTTCGGTGTTTATAGAAACAAATATCATCGGTACATATTCAATGCTTACAGCAGCACGTAGGTATTATGATAATTTAAATGGCTCAGAAAAGGAAAGTTTCCGTTTCCTTCATATCTCAACAGATGAAGTATATGGAAGCTTAGGAAGCACCGGCTACTTTACCGAAGAAACGCCATATTCTCCAAACTCTCCATACTCTGCATCTAAGGCATCATCAGACCACCTTGTACGAGCATGGCACCAGACATATGGATTGCCTGTTCTGACAACAAACTGTTCAAACAACTACGGACCCAGGCAATTTCCAGAAAAGCTGATTCCACTAGTAATCCATAACGCGCTTGCAGGAAAAGAACTTCCTATATACGGAGACGGCAAAAATATCCGTGATTGGCTTTACGTTGAAGACCACTGCAAAGCGCTTTACACAGTAATGACAAAAGGACTGTGCGGAGAAATATATAATGTTGGAGGAAATTGTGAGCGTCAAAATATAGAAATTGTAAAAACAATATGCTCCATTTTGGATAAGCTGCGCCCTAAAAATGACGGTACAAAATACGAAACTCAGATTGTATTTGTCAAAGATCGCCCCGGCCATGACAAAAGATATGCAATTGACGCGTTCAAGATAAAGGATAAGCTCGGATGGGAACCTGAAGAAACTTTTGAAACCGGTATTAAAAAAACTGTTCTTTGGTATATTGAAAATCATAATTGGGTTCAGCACATAATGGATGGTACATACCAATGCCAAAGGCTTGGACTGGGGGAGACACAACGTGATTAGAAAAGGAATAATACTTGCTGGCGGTTCGGGAACAAGGCTATGGCCTCTTACAATTCCTGTCAGTAAACAGCTTATGCCTGTATATGATAAGCCTATGGTTTACTATCCTCTTTCGACACTTATGCTTGCTGGAATAAAAGATATCCTTGTAATTACAACTCCAGAAGATCAATCCGTTTTTCAAAAACTTCTTAAGGACGGCACACAATGGGGCATAAATATTTCCTATGCGATTCAACCAAAACCAAACGGACTGGCTGAAGCGTTTATCATTGGCGAAGAATTTATAAACAACGAGCCTTGCGCACTTATACTTGGCGATAATATTTTCTATGGACGTGGTCTATCCGAAATGTTGCTTAAAGCAGCTTCAAAAGATGGCGGTGCTACGGTTTTCGGATATCCCGTTGATACCCCTAAGAGTTACGGCGTTGTCGAATTTAACGAAACAGGTCAAGCCATATCACTAGAAGAAAAACCTAAAAAGCCAAAATCTAACTGCGCCGTTGTCGGGCTCTATTTCTATGATAAAAACGTCGTGAAATATGCAAAAAGCTTAAGGCCATCACAGCGAGGAGAACTTGAAATAACCGACCTAAATCGGCTCTATATGGAAAAAAATGAACTTGATGTGGTTGTGTTTGGCCGTGGCTTCACTTGGCTTGATACTGGAACGCATGACAGCCTGCTTGAAGCAGCTAACTTTGTGCAGATAATGCAGAAGAGACAAGGCCTGATGATTTCATGCGTTGAAGAAATAGCACGTAATCAGGGATGGATAACAACGGAACAGCTAAAAGAATTAGCTAAACAATTAACAAAAACTTCTTATGGTGCATATCTGATAAAACAGTCAAAAAGTAAAAAGGATTTAAACAATGAATATTAAAAAAACAGACTTTCCCGGTCTCATATATATAGAGCCTAGAATTTTCGGCGATTCTAGAGGCTGGTTTCTTGAGACATGGAATGAAGAACAATATAAACAGATAGGCATCACTGGCCCATTCGTACAAGATAACATCTCATATTCATCACGAGGCGTTGTTCGCGGCCTACATTATCAAAAACCATACTCACAGGGAAAACTTATATTTGTAATTCAGGGTTCCGTTTGGGATGTCGTTGTAGATTTAAGAAAAAGTTCCCCTAAATTCGGAAAATGGATTGCATTCAATCTGACAGAAGAAAAGAAAGAGCAGCTTTTTGTGCCTGCTGGTTTTGCACACGGTTTCTGTGTCCTTTCAGACTCCGCATTGTTTCAATATAAATGTACAGATAAGTACAGCCTTCAGTCAGAACAGGGAATCATGTGGAACGACCCTCATTTAAATATACCATGGCCAGTAGATAATCCTTTAATCTCAAATAAAGACCAAAAACACCCTTGTTTTAAAGACTTAAGAGATGACTTACTCTTCTAAGAGAGGAGATAATAATGACCAATTTAAATATGCAACAACCAAGTATACTTATCTTTGGAAAAAACGGACAAGTCGGCTTTGAGCTCTGCCACTTACTCCCTTCTTTGGGAATAGTAACAGCAATAGATATCGATGAATGTGACCTCACAGACAAAGACTCCATAACAAAAGTGTTAAATACAAACAATCCCGACATCCTCGTTAATGCTGCAGCCTATACCGCGGTTGACAAGGCAGAAAAGGAGAAAGAACTTGCCTTCAAACTGAACTCAGAAGCTCCGGAAATTATGTCCGCATGGGCAGCTAAACATGACTCAATAATGGTTCACTACTCTACAGACTATGTGTTCAACGGGACTAAAGCAGAACCATGGACGGAGAACGACATTCCCGATCCTCTTAATGTGTATGGAGCCTCCAAATTGAAGGGTGATGTAAATATACAAAATTCGGGATGTGATCATATCATATTTCGCACGAGCTGGGTATATGGCGTAAGAGGGAAAAATTTTTATCTTACGATGAGGAATTTGTTGCAAGAGAAGAAAGAAATACGTGTGATTAACGACCAGTTCGGAGCTCCAACATGGTGCGGAACAATTGCAGAAGTAACTTCAAAAGTAATGAAACAAATTTACAACCCGCTTAGCAAGATAAAACCTAAGGACGTATCTGGTATTTATAATCTTACAAATTCCGGACAAACAACATGGTTCGGATTCACACAAGCAATAAAGGAACAACTCCAAAAAGAAAAGCCTGGGCAAACCCTAGCTAACCTAAGACCTGTTTCAACAGAGGAAT
>LFRM01318912.1_pt2 | contig 13811 bp, 13 predicted proteins | sample 618341 | NCBI WGS metagenome assembly LFRM01 (sample SAMN03654438, study PRJNA283298) | anaerobic digester metagenome | isolation source: pool of bioreactors CSTR01a, CSTR02a, and CSTR03a thermophilic anaerobic... | place: Denmark: Kgs. Lyngby | collected 2014-05-21 | reverse complement strand
AGGTGTTGTAACCACAACGTTTGAAATTGTTTTATTCACAAAAAAGATGGTCGGAAAATGGGTTATAACGATCTCAGTTTATTTTTAAACACCGTGTATGATATAATAATAGCAGGATAAGTGTCACAAGGGAGGGAATAGGATGGACAACGAGATAGGGTTATTGAGCAAAGAAAAACTGCTTGCAATCTTTGAATATATGAACGAGCAGCTTAAAGTCAATCAATTACAGCTCGATATTACGCTTTATGGCGGCTCTGTTATGACCCTGGTATATGACACAAGACCTGCTACCCGAGATATAGACTGTGTGTTCAGCGAAACAAACTCGAGGCTATTAACAAATATATTAAAACAAACCCAATTTGCCTTTGGACTTCCTGACAACTGGATCAATGAACAAATTAAAGAACCTTTGAAACATCTGTTAATGGAGAATAAAGAGGTCTTCAAGGCTTATTCCAATTTGAGAATCCTAAAACCTATTTCAGAACAATTGCTTGCGATGAAAGTGTTAGCTGCAAGACCTGAACCAGCAATGGATTTTGTAGATGCCAAGCTATTGTGTCGTGATTTGAACATCACCACAAAAGAGCAGCTTTTGGGAATAATATCAAAATACGTTCCCCTCAAACTTTTAGGTGAAAGACAGATTCGGTTTATTCAGTATTTAGGAAAGGATCTAGGTTATGATTGGGAGTAAATATTTAAGAGAATTGTTTCATTATCCCGACCAAAACACAAGTATCAACCAACTATTAGAGCTATTAAAAGTTAAAGATCCAGGCTTTATAGAAAGCTTATCTGAACCGATAGATCTAAGCCTTTGTACAGAGGAAGAGATAAAATTTCTAACCATAACAGCAGCTCTAATAGACTACTATTTGCAGAAGCACGGCTTGGAAGTTCCAGTCTGGCTGAGATCCGACACTTTAAGCTTTGACCGGCCTTTCTACTATCCAAAGCGAATAAGCGATTTTGACAAGGTGAAACTTCAGTGTACAAACCCTGGTCCCTTTCGAGCAAGAAATGTTTATTTTGATTTGGCTGGTATCGAAAGGGTTTAGATTGCACACATAAACCCAGTATGGGATCTCACAAGAGCCAATTTTAAAAAGAGAAGCAGCGGAAGTCTTCCACTGCTTCTTTTTTGCTGCCTAGAGAAAGCCCCCTTTTGCTTTTCTGACAAAGGAAAAATAAAAATATAAACCATGAAGAATACTAGTCAAGAGAGAAATGCAGGAGGGAGCTTGATGACAACCTGGCCCCAAACTTTCCGCGGTGAAAAGTGGCGCGAGCAAATTGATGTACGGGACTTCATCATCAATAACTACACTCCTTACGAAGGAGATGGAAGCTTTCTAGCAGAGGCTACTCCCAGGACAAAACGCCTTTGGGAAAAATGCCTCAGTTTGATCAAAGAAGAACATGAGCGAGGCGGCGTCTTGAGCATAGATGCTGACAGACCTTCAACCATCACCTCCCATCTCCCAGGCTACATAGACAAGGAACTGGAAATAATCGTCGGCCTGCAGACAGACAGCCCCTTGAAAAGGGCCATCAATCCTTTCGGCGGCATCAGGATGGTTGAGATGGCCTGTCGGGAATATGGAGCAGAACTCAACCCCAGCATCTACGAAATCTTCAAGAAGTACCGCACCACCCACAATGATGGTGTTTTCTCCGTTTACACAGACGAGATGCGTACGCTTAGGCGCAGCGGTGTAATTACAGGCCTGCCTGACGCATACGGCAGGGGCAGAATTATCGGCGATTACAGGACAGTTGCCCTATACGGTGTGGACCGCCTGATCCAGGCCAAAACAGAAGATCTGCGTTCCGAACCCCTCGCGAAAATCACAATCGACACCATTCAACTGCGGGAAGAAGTCCACCAGCAAATCAAGGCCTTCCATGAATTGAAAGAAATGGCAGCAAGCTACGGTTTCGATCTGTCAGGTCCTGCCCAGAATGCCAAAGAAGCCATCCAATGGCTCTATTTTGGCTATTTGGCTGCCATCAAACAGCAAAACGGTGCAGCAATGTCCCTGGGCAGAACCAGCACCTTCCTTGACATCTACATCGAAAGGGACATTGCAGCTGGCAAACTGACTGAAGAAGCAGCCCAGGAGCTCATCGACGACTTCGTGATCAAACTGAGGATGGCAAGACAGCTGAGAACCAGGGCTTACGATGAGCTTTTCTCAGGAGATCCCCTTTGGGTCACAGAGGCTATAGGCGGGATGAGCATCGAAGGGAAACCCCTGGTGACCAAAACCAGCTTCCGCTTTTTGCATACCCTGCGGAACCTGGGGCCGTCCCCTGAGCCAAACCTGACTGTCCTCTGGTCCAATTCCCTGCCCAAGGCCTTTAAGGAATATGCAGCTCAACTCTCTATTGAAACAAGCTCTATTCAGTACGAAAACGATGACCTCATGCGGCCCATCTTCGGCGACGACTACGCCATCGCCTGCTGCGTTTCAGCCATGCAGGTGGGCAGACAAATGCAGTTTTTCGGCGCCCGCTCCAATTTGCCCAAGGCGCTCCTTCTCACCCTCAACGGCGGCAGAGACGAGTTCACCGGGGTGCAGGTTGCCCCTAAATTCTACCAGGCCCAGCCCAACGAAGTTTTGGATTTTGAAACTGTCTGGGCTGCCTTTGGGAAAACTTTGGCCTGGCTTGCAGAAAAGTACGTTGACACCATGAATGTCATCCATTACATGCACGACAAATACGCCTACGAAAGCCTGCAGATGGCGCTGCATGCCACAGACGTAGAAAGATTTATGGCTTTCGGGATCGCAGGTTTGTCTGTGGTGGCAGACTCCCTCAGCGCCATCAAATACGCCAAAGTCACGCCGAATTTCGGGGAGGACGGCTTGATCTGTGATTTCCAAATCCAAGGCGATTTCCCCAAGTTCGGCAACAACGACAACCGGGTGGATTCTCTGGCAGTAGAGGTAGTTGCCATGTTCCACAAAGAGCTGCAGAAACACCCTGCCTACCGGGGTGCAAAACATACCCTTTCCATCCTCACCATCACAAGCAACGTGGTATACGGCAAACGCACAGGCAGTACCCCGGACGGCAGAAAACAAGGCGAGCCCTTTGCTCCTGGAGCCAACCCCATGCACGGCAGAGATACCCACGGTGCTTTGGCATCTTTAGCGTCAGTTGCGAAAATACCTTATGAACATGCCCTGGATGGGATTTCGTACACCTTCTCCATAACCCCCGGCGCTTTAGGCAAAAGCAGGGAGGCAAGGCTGAAGAACCTGGTTGCCATTCTGGACGGCTACTTCAGCAAAGGCGGCCACCACATGAACGTGAATGTCTTCGAGCGAGAAGTGCTCCTCGATGCCATGGAGCATCCGGAAAAATATCCCCAGCTCACAATCAGGGTTTCCGGCTATGCTGTGAATTTCATAAAACTTACCAGAGAACAGCAAGAAGAAGTGATCGCAAGGACCATCTTCACGTAAAGGCAGTGGAAAAAATGACTGACAAGATCACAGGCTCCATCCATTCCATCGAAACCTTGGGAACCTTGGACGGCGGCGGCATTCGCTTTGTGATCTTTCTGCAGGGCTGCGCCATGCGCTGTGAATTCTGTCACAACCCTGATACCTGGCTCCAGAGGGGAAAAAAGATGACAGTTGGGGAGCTGATGGAGCAGATTCTGGACTACTCAGTGTACTTTACAGCCTCAGGCGGGGGAGTGACTGTCTCCGGCGGCGAGCCCCTCCTGCAGGCAGCTTTTGTCAGGGCGCTGTTCTCAGAATGCGGCAAGGCTGGAATCCACAGGGTGGTTGATACCTCAGGCTTCTGCCGCCACGGCAAGTTTCAGGATGTGCTCGGTGTGACAGACAGAATGCTCTTTTCTCTGAAAGTAATCGACCAACAAAAGCACATTACCCTGACCACAGTAAGCAATGAGAAGATATTGGTTAACTTGCGCCTGGCTTCTGAAAGTCCTGTGGAGCTCGTTGTGCGCTATGTTTTAATCCCCGGCATCAACGACAGCGAAAAGGATATAGAGGACCTGATCGCTGTCCTCAAAAGCCTCAACAGGCAGGTGCTGGTAGATGTCCTTCCGTACCACAGAATGGGCATTATAAAGTGGGAACAGCTGGGGCTGGAGTACGCTCTTCGGGACGTGCCAGAGCCTGCTGAAGAAGATCTCCAGCAAGTTCGCGAAAAACTGACAAGAGCAGAGCTGGAGGTTGTTAGATATTCCTGAAAAAGGGCAGAAGGGCCCTTTTTGTTTTTTGTCCTGTGTACTTTGAGAAAGATCTCTGCTAAAATGGGGGAGAAGGATAAAAGGCTGCAGAATTGAATAATATAATTGCGTACCATTGCTAAAAAAGGAGTGACCCTCATGGCATGGCGATGGGATAAACGCCAGAAGACGAACATTTTTTTGGTAGTGATCATTTTGGCCAGCGCTGTTGCAGGCGGCCTGGTTGCAGAGTTCATCAAAAGCAGCCAGAGGCAGGACCAGCCTCCCAACAGGCTCGAACTATCCGGCGAAGTTTTAGAGAATCAGGATATAATAAACGTTGTGGAAAAAAGAGGCCCCGCTGTGGCGCTGATTAACACCCAGCGGGATGAGGTGGTCTACGACTGGTTCCTCAGGCCCATGATGAGGAAGCAGGAAGGCTTGGGCTCTGGCGTCATTTTCGACAGCCGCGGCTATATTCTCACTAACAATCACGTGATTGCCAATGCCACAGAGATTAAGGTTACTCTTCCGGATAAGCGCACCTTCACAGGCAAAAAAGTGGGCGGCGATGCCCTCACCGATATAGCAGTGGTCAAGATCGAGGGAGAAAACCTCCCGGTGGCTCCTTTAGCAGACTCTGACAAAATCAGAGTAGGGGAGACAGTGGTTGCCATCGGCAATCCCTACGGCTTCGACAACACAGTCACCACAGGCGTCATCAGCGCCTTGGAGCGCAGCCTTACAGAACCTGAGCAGAACATCTACCTGGAAAACCTGATTCAAACAGATGCTTCCATTAATCCCGGCAACAGCGGTGGACCGCTTTTGAACCTGCGGGGAGAGGTTGTGGGCATCAATACAGCCATTATCCCGCAAGCCCAGGGAATAGGTTTTGCCATCCCTGCTAACCGCGCCCGACAGGTAGCGGAGGAATTGATTAAATACGGCAAGGCAATTCGCCTAGGCATTTTGGGAACAACCCTCACCGAGGAAACTGCAGCAGCCTTGTCTGAACAGCTGAACCAAAAAATAGCTGTCAAGGAAGGCGTTTTCGTCACCCAGGTGTTGGAGAATACACCTGCCAGCCAGGCTGGAATGAAGCCTGGAGATGTGGTGATTGCAGCTGATGGGAAAAAGGTCACGAAAATGGAGCAGCTGCAGGCCAAAGTAAAGCAGGCAGGCTATGGCGGCAGTTTCAGATTGACTGTAAACCGACAAGGCAGAGAAATTAATCTTAGGATAGTGATTCGGTGATGTCCAAAAAAGGTATACTCAGAATGACCAGACAGCGGAGGGCAATCTTAGATGTCCTGCGCAGCACAACCAGCCATCCAACAGCAGATTGGATCTACGCGCAGGTCCGAAAAGTCCTGCCCAACATCAGCCTGGGAACAGTGTACAGGAATTTGAACTTGCTGCGGGATGCTGGGGAGATCCAAGAGCTTTCCTATGGCAGCAGCTTCAGCCGCTTCGACGGCAATCCAAAGGAACATCCCCATTTCGCCTGCTGCCGCTGCGGGAGAGTCTACGACCTTGCCGTCGACTTCGACGAAGAGATGAAGAAAAAGGCAGAAGCGGCAAGCGGGTTCAAAATTCAGCGTACACGGGTTGAATTTGAAGGCACCTGCAGCGATTGTTTGCAAAAGGAGGAAGCTCTCTATGGAGAAAAAGCTAGTCAATCCGTACCTCTTGGCAGCCCAGACTATCGCTCCTTCGCCGGCTAATCTATTAGTGGCCTCAGACAAAGAGGGCAAACCCAATGCCATGACCATCTCCTGGGGGTTTGTCGGCGAGATGTGGCATAAGCCTGTTTTCATAGCGGCAGTGAGGCCCAGCCGCTATACATACGAGCTTTTGGAAGAGCTGCCGGAATTCACAGTGAATGTGGCCTATCCCCACATGCAGAAAGCCCTTGCCATCTGCGGCACCAAATCAGGACGGGATCTGGACAAGTTCCAGGCCTGCGGCCTCACACCGATCCCAGCGAGGAAGGTTACACCGCCTATTATCGCAGAGTGCGCCATCTGCTACGAATGCAGGGTCATCCACACAGCCTCTGCTGAACCTGTCAGCAGCCATAAACTGTATTTTGGCGAAATTTTGGCTTGCCACGCAGATCAGGCAGTTATCGCTGGTCTTCAGCTGGCAGAGTTTCCTGTTGCTGAATAAAAATAAAAAAATTTAAAGGCAAAAGAAGGATAATAGTAATGATTATCGAATATGATAATTAAAACACTAGGGAGGTATGCTTTATGGACCTGAAAAACAGCAGAACATGGAAGAACTTAGAGGCTGCTTTTGCAGGCGAGTCTCAAGCGCGCAACAAGTACACATATTACGCTTCTGTAGCGAAAAAAGAAGGATATGAACAGATCGCAGCTATTTTCCAGGAAACTGCAGACAACGAAAAGGAACACGCCAAGATGGCCTTCAAGTTTATGGACGGCATTGGCGACACCAAGGCTAATCTGAAGGATGCAGCTGCTGGCGAGAACTACGAGTGGTCAATTATGTACAAAGAGTTTGCGGAAGTTGCCAGGGAAGAGGGCTTTGATGAGATTGCAGACTTCTTTGAGAGGGTAGCAAAGGTTGAGTTGGAGCACGAGAAGCGGTACCTTGCACTCCTGAAGAACCTGGAAGAGGGCAAGGTCTTCAAGAAAGACGAACCTGTGAAGTGGCACTGCCGCAACTGCGGACACATTGAAGAGGGAACAGAAGCTCCTGAAATCTGTCCTGTCTGCCGTCATCCCCAAGCGTTCTTCCAGCTGCACGCAGCAAATTATTAAGGGGGTAGGTTAGATGAAAATTTGGCAATGCGGCGTCTGTGGTTACGTTCACGACGGTGACGAGGCTCCAGAGCGCTGCCCAAAGTGCGGTGCGCCTCAAGAGAAGTTTGCTGAACTGCCTGCAGACAAAGCAGAACTGGTTACCCGCTCCCGGCTGAGCAACAATCTGCACATGACCTTGGCCTCTCTTTTAGAGCAGGTTCTGGATGTAGCAGAGCTCGGCATCGAAGACAACCTGGATCCAGGCTGTCTGAGGGTCTTCTCGGTGGCTAAGGAACAGGCATGGCAAATCCGGCAAATGGCTTTGGCTGAAATAGCTACTCACGTATCAAAGGGGAAATGGAGCTAGATAGTATCTATGCAATGGCGCTGCACGATTTGTGGTTACATTCATGAAGGACCAACACCGCCAGATGTATGTCCCATCTGCGGTGCTGGTCCTGAAGCTTTCGAACTTGTGGCGGCAAAGCCCGCCACAAAGCCGCTGCATACCCTTACCTATGGACTCTACATAGTGTCCAGCAAAAAAGGCGATGCAGTTAACGGTCAATGTGCCAACACAGTCTTTCAGATCACAAGCAGTCCCCCGCAGATTGCAATAGGCATTGGCACAGATCGTTATACCCATGAATTCATAAAGGAAAGCGGCCTTTTTTCGGTGGGAGTTTTGGCCACAGATTCAATACACCTGGCCAAGCACTTCGGGTTTAAAAGCGGCAGGGAACACGATAAGTTTAAAGACATTGCCTTTGAGCTTTCAGACCTAGGTCTTCCTCTCCTCAAGGAAACCCTGGCAAATTTTCAGTGTCGTGTGGTGGGCGAACTCCCATGTGGAACGCACACATTGTTTGTCGGTGAAGTGATAACAATGGAGGTGCAGAGGCAAGGGGAGCCGCTAACATACGCAGAATACCAGCGGAGGAAGTATGAGTAATGGGCTACACAAAAAAAGAGTTGGAGTCTGTAACTGAAACGCTGAACCTGGAATATGGAGCCAACAGACGCTACGCACTTCAGATTGAAAGGCTCGATCATCCCCGGATTATCGGTCTGCTCGAGGGAGTAAAGCGAAACGAAGGGGATCACATAGAGGCGGCCTTGAAGATCCTCCGGGAAAATGCGCCCAAGGAAAAGGTAGACGGGTGGGCAACTGTGCTGATGTTCTTAAGGCAGAATCTCGCCTTTGAAGAAATAGCTGCCCGAACTTACGGGGCTTTCGCCAAAGAAGCAGAAGACCCGGAACTGAAAAAGCTCTTTTTGGAGCTCACCAGATCTGAAACTGGCCACATCAGGCTTTTCAAGGAACTCATTGAGCAGATCGAAAGCGGCAATTATCCCTTCATCAACCTATGCGAGCTCTGCGGTTGGGAATTAGATTGGGGGACATCGCCGAAGATCGGACAGACACAGCGCTGTCCCAAGTGCGGAGCGGAGTTCAAATTAACCATTGAAGACGACGACTTTAAGGTCGTAAGGGTATGAAACGGGGCTGTCCTATAGGGCAGCCTCGCTTTAATTGGCAACGGGATTCCCGTTGCTTTGGCTTTTTAAACAAGCCCAAAATATTTATTAGGAAAATTACGGTCTTTTGAGAATCTTTGGCCTTTGCACTGGGAAACAGGAGACAGGTACCCTGCAGCGCAGCTGGGGCTGTTTGACTTTACCACAGCGAAAGTGTAGACTTAAGTTAATCCATATAAAAAGAGAGGCTATTGTTGTGACACGTGATGATTCTGATCCTCTGGATAAGAAGAAGCTGCGTCGTACTGTCTTTCGGTTGACCTGGCCTGCCTTCATCGAGCTGTTTATGGTCACCCTCTTCGGCATGGTGGACATGATGATGGTAGGTCAGCTGGGACCTGCTGCCATTGCGGCAGTGGGCTTGACAAACCAGCCTTTCAGACTGCTCCTTGCCATTTTCTCAGCAGTAAACGTCGGCGCCACAACTTTAGTTGCCTGGAAGATCGGCGCCGGACGCTACAAGGAAGCGAGAACAGTTACCAGGCAGATTATCGTCCTTAATTTGTTTTTGGGGCTCGCCATCAGCGCAGTTGGCATTGTATATGCTCCCTATGTGATCAGGTTCATGGGCGCAAATGCTGATACTTACAAACTGGCCCTTACTTATTTCCAGATCGTCGCCGCAGGACTCGTCTTTCAAGCTATCTCCATGGGAGTTACCGCCTGCCTGCGCGGTGCAGGAGAAACCAAGATCCCCATGCTCTACAATGTAGTCAGCAACCTTTTGAACGTTTTCGGCAACTATGCGCTGATCTACGGCAAATTTGGCATGCCCCGCCTGGAAGTTGCAGGAGCCGCCCTCTCCACCACCATTGCCCGCGCTTTAGCTTTTCTCGCAAGCCTCTATGTCTTATTCGTCTGGAGAAAATCTAAACTTAGCATGAAACCTAATCTGAAGTTCCGCTTCGATTGGAGCGTAGTTGGGCAGGTATTTAAGATCGGCATTCCTGCAGCTGGCGAGCAATTTGTCATACAAGGCGGCCTGATGTTTTTCGTCCGGATTGTGGCAGGGTTGGGCACAAGTGTCTATGCTGCCCACCAGATTGGCCTCAACATCAGCGGTCTGACTTTCGCTCCTTCCATGGCCTTTGGCGTTGCAGCCACAGCGCTGGTCGGCCAGAGTCTTGGTGCAGGCAGAGAAAAGCGCGCTGAAGAGTACGCGAATATCATTCACAACCTGGCACTTGGCGCTGGCTGCTTTATGGGCCTAATCTTTATTCTGTTCTCCCATCAGCTGGCCAGGCTCTACACCCAGGATCTGGCAGTTATTGCCATGTCCGGCACTGTGCTCAAGATTTTGGCGTTAGCCCAGCCGGGGCAGTCAACACAGCTGTCTTTGGCTGGTGCCCTGCGGGGAGCTGGCGACACTGTCTATCCCCTTTACGCTTCCTTAGTTGGTATTTGGGCCATTAGATTGGTCTTTTCTCATCTTTTCGTCAACGTTTTCCACTGGGGTCTTGTAGGGGCATGGCTGGCTTTGGCCTCAGACCAGTACGTTCGCTCCTTTGTGGTCTACATCCGCTACCGATCAGGAAAGTGGAAAGAAATCAGCAGAGCAGCGAGAGCAAGAAAGGCGCAAGAGAGCTGAGCTTGCAGGGCACCTGCAGGCCGAAAATTTAGAAATGTCCATCTTCGATTTAGGTAAAGAAGGTGTTAGCTTGCTTAAAGAGCTTGTAAACAAGGAAAAAGATGCCATTATCTCCTGGCGGCGGCAGATTCACCAAAACCCGGAATTGGGGTTTGAGGAAGAGAAAACAAGCGCCCTTGTAGAGAAGCTCCTGGGAGAGTTCGGCTATGAGGTGCAGACTGGGTTTGGCGGAACTGGCGTGGTGGGTCTGCTCTCAAGAGAAGAGATCAAAGATCTGCCCGCAGTAGCCCTGCGGGCGGACATGGACGCTTTGCCTATAACTGAGGAAAACCAGGTTCCCTACAAATCCCTGAGGCCGGGGGTTATGCATGCCTGCGGCCATGACGGCCACACAGCCATCCTCCTGGGAGCTGCGAAGGTGCTCTCCCAGGTGAAAGAGAGCCTCAAGAGGCCTGTAGTTGTTGTTTTCCAGCCTGCAGAGGAGCGGCTGGGAGGAGCCAGGGAGGTCATCGCATCTGGCCTTTTTCAAAAATATAACATCGGCGAGATCTACGGCCTTCATCTGTGGCCGCCTGTGCCGGAAGGCAAGGTGGGCCTTAAGGCAGGCCCTGTGATGGCAGGGGCCCTCAACTTTAAGCTCAAGATTTTGGGGCAAAATGCCCACGCAGCAGAGCCCCACAATGCTGTGGACGCTATTGTGGCAGGGGCTGCTGTGGTGGAAGCCCTGCAGACTGTTGTCAGCAGGTTCTCAGATCCCTTGGAGCCGCTGGTGGTTTCTGTGGGAACCTTCCATGCCGGCGAGCTCGCCAATATCATTGCAGGCAGCGCAGAGCTGACGGGAACCTGCAGAACAGCCTCTCCTGCAGTCTACAGGCAGCTGCCAGCCCTGCTGGCCAGAATAATTGAAAACACAGTGCGTGCATATGGCGCAGAGCCAGAGCTTGAGATAGAGGAAGGTTACCCTGTGACAGAATCAGAAGCAGGCTGTGTTGATAAGGTAAAACAGGCTGCGCTTGTGGCCTTCGGGCCAGAAGCGATTTATTCCATAGACAAGTGTTTTATGGGCAGCGAAGATTTTTCCTATTACCTGCAGAATGTCCCTGGGGCGTATTTCTTTTTGGGAATAGGCCCAGAGCGGAAGCTCCACCAGAGCACCTTTGACTTCAACGAAGAGCTTCTTGCAAAAGGTGCAGAGCTGTTAGCCCAAATAGCCCTGCTTGCAGGTTAGCAGGATCTAGGGGGCGGCTGTCGAAAAATAGAAATAGTAAGAGCCTACAGGGATGTGAGGGGGCAGAACTATGCAGAGAAAAATTGCACTGCTTTTAAGTCTACTCTTTATCTGCGCCACAGGCCTGGCTGGTGTCAGCCACTACAAACTTGACGTGAAATTGGATCACCAAAACAGGCTGATCGAGGGAACAGCCACAGTTAACTACCTCAACCGCAGCACAAAGCCCCTCACAGAAGTTTATTTTCGTTTAAGTGCCAATCTGGGCAGAGAGAGCAATCCAAAGCTTGCAAAATTGTGGAACGATCAGGGCTATCTGAAAGGTTTCGACCCGTCTTGGACCGAGGTGGATAAGGTTACAGACGGCCAGGGGAATCCTCTGCTCTACACCTATGAAGATGCGCTGCCGGTGCTGCAGAACTATTCCCTGGCCAAGGGGTTTGTCAAGGTTGCGCTGCCGGAGCCGCTTCTGCCTGGAGAGCGGACTGTTTTGGTGCTGGCTTTCCGCACCAAGGTGCCTCTCCGTTTAGGGGACGAGGGCTATGCCAATGGATTTTACACCTGGCGCTTCGGCTGGTATCCCCTGGAGCGGGAGCTGGTTGACGATGCCTGGGACCAGGGCAGCAGGGATCCTGTTGCCACCTACGAGCTCAATTTCGATGTTCCTTTGGGATTCACTGTGCTGGCTGGCGGCCTGGAAGGGCAGATGTATACCCGGGGGCTCAGAAATGTCTATAGCGGCAAAAGTCCAGGCAGGCAGCGTTCTCTGCCCATTGTGATTACCACAGAGCACACCTCCACCACCCTGCAGGGAGAAGGCGTGGCCATCCACTCCTATTTTCTCCCAGGGCACAACCGGGTGGGAAGGCTGCTTCCCATGCTTGCGGCAAGGGTGATTCGGGACTATCAGGAACACTACGGTCCCTATCCGTACAAGGAAGTTTATATAATCGAGCACACAGGCACAGGCGTTGGCATGGCAGCTGACGGATTTGTGCTGCTGCCCACTGATGTCTATAAATATCAGGATCTGGTGATTCCAGGCCTTTTCGATCGGCTTGTGGAAGGGGTGCTTGCTCACGAGATTGCCCATCATTATTGGGGAATCGGCATCGGCATGGATCTGGATGCGGAAAACTGGCTGAGCGAGGGCTTTGCCCAATATCTTTCCATCTCTTACTACGAGCGCTACTACGGTGCCACAGGCAACAACCTTTTCGCCGGCAAAGATCCGCTCCTCAGCGAGCTTATGCGCTACTATTTCGGCAAACAGAACTACCGGGAAAGAAACGAGTGGGGGTATCTTTCCACCTACCAGGTTAAAATGGATGAGGCTGTGATCAAGCCCTGGCGGGAAGTTAAATACATCAACGCCAGCAGCAGCAGGATTTACGAAAAAGGCTATCTGATCCTGCGGGCTTTGGAGGATCTGGTGGGCTTGGAGCAGATGGAAGCCATCCTGCAGACAGCATACCGCAAGCACGGACAGAACCCTGCCATGAGCGTGGAAGAGCTGGCGCAGGTGGCTGAGGAGGTCACAGGCAAGTCCCTGGAGGCGTACTTCCAAAGCTGGCTCTACAGCGACGACGGCTGGGTGGATTATCAGGTTTCTTCTTTCCAAAGCGAGCCTCAAGAGGACAGCTGGCAGACTGAGGTCAGGGTGGAGCGGAAGGGAACCAACGCTCAGCCTGTTACAGTACAGGTGCGCTGCGAGGACGGGACAGTCCACAGGCAGCGCTGGTCTGCTGATACTGCCCAAGCCACCTTAATCTTCAATACACCCACTAAAGTTGTGCAGGTGGAAATGGACCCGGACAAAATGCTGCTGGATGTGAACCGCCTCAACAACACCAAGCCGAGGAAGGTAGAGTGGACCATCCATAACGATACCTCTTTAGACAGCTACGTGATCCGCTATTATCCCGGCATTGTGCCTGGGAATGTTTTTGGGGGAAGTATAGATTCTTTCGAGCTGGGTTTCGGCCTCAGCGGCAGAGTGCGCAACAACTTCATGGTGGACCTTTTCCAGGTCTTTCCCCAGGATTTTTACGGGTACCGGATTCCCGTGCGGGGGTTGCAATTCGGCTATTCAGCAGGCCGTTCGTTTTCCACAAGCGGTTATGTTGTAGAGGCCCTTGGCCTGCGCAGCACCATGCTGGGTGCAAGCTACAGCTTCTGGCGGCCTATGAACATAGGCCAAAGCGGAACGTACTGGCACCCTGTCCACAATTTCACAGCAGTGGTGGGAAAGGATAAAGACAAGTATTCAGGCGATGAGGAGGGCTTGTGGCAGCTGAATTATACCAGAGACGATTCCCCGCGCTTTGCCATGAGCAATTCCTTCACCCTTATGGGTTTCAGCGACGGCAGCAGGGCGGGAGCCTGGGATTGGCTGAAGATCTCCCGGCCTGGCCTTAATACCCTCTTGATTACAACGGCAAACTACAGTGCCTCAAAAGGACTTGC
>LFRM01176461.1_pt3 | contig 13812 bp, 16 predicted proteins | sample 618341 | NCBI WGS metagenome assembly LFRM01 (sample SAMN03654438, study PRJNA283298) | anaerobic digester metagenome | isolation source: pool of bioreactors CSTR01a, CSTR02a, and CSTR03a thermophilic anaerobic... | place: Denmark: Kgs. Lyngby | collected 2014-05-21 | reverse complement strand
AAATATGCACCTACTTTAAGGCCGGCCGCTTTGGCACCTGATAAGTTTTGTTTGAATTTGTCGTCGGCTACTAGTACGGGGTTTACATATCCTCTAAAGCCAATTCGAATAATTACAAAATCAATACCAGCGGCTTTAACTTTAGACCAATTTATGATTCCTTGATAAGTAGATACATCGATTCCGACTATATTAGTTATTGAACCGTCATCATTGAAGAAATAGTCGATACCTTGTATCACCTGCTTACCGGTAACTTTATTACCGTTTTTATCAAAATAGTAAGTCTTATTATTTATCGTTTGCCAACCGTAATAGACAGTCGTCATCGTTTTTCTTTCCGTTGTTGCAGCAATTTTCTCTGCCTTAATCATTTTACCCTCATAGTTTAATAAGTTGTAAGCGGTATCAATTAAAGTTACGACTTCGTACGTGGCAGAAGCTTCAATATATTTCTTCCCCTCGACTAGGTACCCGTCCTTGTCTAGTACAGCTGTTAAATCTGTAGATAAATTATTTGTTGTCGTAAGATATATGTTGTTAACTCCGCCTAAAACAGGTTTATACATGTAAATCTGTCTTCCTGAACTATCAAGAAGAGGGACTTTATTTGTCACTTCAATCTTCTCGGTTTTGCTTTCGACAAACTCCAAAGTATCTTTAGGGGAAGGTGTATTAACGTTTTGGTCGTTGGCGTGCTTGCTAAATTGCCCGTCGTCAGCGGCAAGGTTTACACTTTTCTGAGAAACCACCTTGTCAGAAACATCTATCATTTTATGTTTGACAGGAGGCTCAATTGTTAAGCCTATAGGCTCAGGAGGACCGTAATCGCCCACATCTATCAATTCCAACACGTAATCGCCTGCTTCCAATTTATCAAAATATATTAAGCCGTCTTTGTCAGTGTCTGTTAAAGTCAAGGCATCTTCGTCCGAACCCTTAGGGGACAGGGAAGCGACAAACTTATAACCAGTTACTGTTTTATCGTCTTGGTTTTTAATCACAATACTTAAATCAGATTTGACTGAAGTGAAAGTGACATTTAACACATCCTCGCGCTTAACTTCAAAGGGAAGCTCCTGGTTGTCTAAATTGATCAGACTGGTCGCTTGCCTAGTTGATGCAAGGCTTACGCGCGGAGGGGCAAACATATCAAAGTAACAAGCAAAGGTTAAAAACACACAAAAACCAAGCAATACTAGCGAGGTTGCTCCCTTTTTTGTTTTTAATAACCCATTCACTTTTGCTTTAAAAATCTCTGTATTCAAAGTTCAAACTCCTTTCGGTTACACACACATTATTTATCACCTAAGGATACAATAAAATAGCGGAAATGTCAAAGAATCCGGAGGTACAGATTCTGTTGGAATACAGGATAAAACATGGTATAATTAACGAATTAAATATAGAATTGGGGGATAATATGAGTAAGAAATTTGTAATAAACAATACCAAGGAAATGGAATATATAAGACCAAGCGATCCTGCTGCAAAAGGTTCGATGCTTGGAACTGCAATAGGCAACGAAGAAGGCTGGGAAGATTATGTCATGAGAATAGTTAGGATCGAGCCAGGTGGAACAAGCTTTAACCATAACCATAATTGGCCTCATATTAATTATTATATTTCAGGAAGAGGCATACTTACTTTAGAAGGGGAGGAATACGAAGTTAAAGAAGGAGATTACACTTATGTACCTGAAAACCAATTACATCAGTGGAAAAACAATACCGATGATATGTTTGAGTTTATTTGCATAGTGCCTAAAGAGGGACATAATATTTAATGGAGGAATAAAGGTGAAGGATAATATTGTATTGATAGGAATGCCTGGAACAGGCAAAAGTGCCGTAGGAAAAGCGCTTGCAAAGAACTATGGTTGGCAGTTTATAGACACAGATGACAGAATTGTAGAGCTTGAAGGAAGAACTCTTCCCGATATAATCGACAACGGAACTTACGAAGAGTTTTTAGCCGTCGAAGGGAATGCGGGAAAAACACTAGACTGCAAGATGACTGTAATAGCGACAGGTGGGAGCATGGTACTTATAGAAGATGCCATAAGTCACCTTAAGGAAATAGGCACGATCGTATACCTTAAAACAAGCCTTGATGTGTTGAAAAAGAGACTTGAAAAAACAATGGTATCAAGAGGTGTGGCCACGCCTAGGCCGATGACGGTCACTGAGATATTTGAGATGAGAGAACCGTACTACGAAAAGTATGCTGAAATCTCTATAGATTGCACATACGGCATAGATAAAATGGTAAAGATGATAGTAAAAGAGCTTAATGAAAAAACGTTATTATAGGAAAGGGTGCTGTTTTGCAAGTCCCTCTGTTCATAACTAGCCAAGCTGGGTCAGACCGATATGCCTTTTGTATTGACGGGTAGAAAACATAATTCTTCATAATCAAAGTTCTGTTAATTTGTCGCTGTGTTATAGTTCGCTATATGCGGGGAATATAACGCGAGTGATTTATGTTAATCTCTACTTGGAGGTGGGAAACAAATGGATCAAAAAAGTATAGGTGAATTTATCGCTAAGATCAGAAGAGAAAAAGAGCTAACACAAGAGCAATTAGGCAGCAAATTAGGTGTTACAAATAAAACTGTCTCTAGATGGGAGAACGGAAACTATATGCCAGATATAAGCACAATGCCTGATTTATGTAAAGAACTTGAAATAGATGTTAACGAACTTTTAAGTGGAAAAAGAATAGGTTTGGAAAATTATCACAAATATGCAGAGGAGAACTTGATGGTATCGCTAGCTGAAAGTGATAAAATTAGAAAGAAAGTAAAATTTGCCAACATTATGGGAAGCCTGGCTATGGGCCTTTTAGTTTCACTAACATTTTCACCCGAGGGCATGAGAAAAACAATTGTGCTAATTGTAGCTATTGTGCTTCTGAGTTCAAGCTTCATAATTAACAACGATAGCCTAAAAAAGTTTTTGGGGAATATGTAGATTCTTAAACAAATGAAAATATGATATAGGAACAGGAGCAATCATGCAGACGTCAGTTTGAGAAACAATTCCTCACATTACATTTGTTTGACGTTGGATTTAACTGTATCGGAAATACTTTCGTGTTCTATGCTTTTAACATCAAAGTTTAGCGTTTTAAATGTAAATTGTAAAACAAATCCGATTCCCAATACGTATATTACCGTACCTATGCCGATTTTAGCACCTAGAAGCCAGCCAATGATTAGAACGGTACACTCCAGCAAACCGCGCACTGCGCCTATGGGTACATTTGGCATACGTTTTCCGAGTGCAATCATAAGTGCGTCACGTGGTCCGCAACCAAGAGATGAACCAATATAAAAACAACTGCCGACGCAGATAGAAACCTGGCCTAAAAAGAGCATTAGGATGCCAAGACCCAAATTGGACATTTGTGGAATAATATCAACCAATTGGATTAAATCGACAAACTTTCCAATAAGTAGAGCATTGAGAATTGTACCAAATCCTATTTTTTCCTTCAGTGCAAAATCAATAACAACGATAATTAAACCTGTAATGACAACAACATTGCCATAGGATAGGTTGGTTAGATAGGTGCCACCCATGCTGAAGGCTTCCCAAGGAGCTAATCCGATGTTGGCCTGTATGGTTAAAAAGGAGCCAAGTGAAAATAGAAATAAACCAAGTATCAGCCTGGCTATTCTGTTTATATAATTATTCATAGCTACGCTCCCTTCCCTTTTTATTTATGTTACTCTTAGTACCGCTAACTTTTCCGGCATCATACTTTAAAAATTGCCTATAATGGTGAGAATACTATACTCCAGATTGTCTGTCAAGATTTCCATAAAACAACTTATATATAAAGGGGATTGTGACGTTGTGTTCTATTCGAAAATCCTTGCCGTAAACGCTCATGCATGTAGGTTTTTATTTTGTTTAAAGTAGCAGAAATTATTGACATATGTCACTAAAAATGTTATTCTGACCATATTAATAGAAATTGTTGACATATGTCAGAAAGGGGCGGCCGTGGGTAGACCAAGAAGATGCAGAAAAGTATGTGCTATGCCAGAGACTAAAATCTTTGGACCATTGGAAATAAAACCGTTAGGTAAAGAGCTTAATGACTATATTGTGTGTTATAGTAGCGCACATCTAATTAAGGAAAATGTAAGTTTAACTGTAGATGAGTATGAAGTGATACGATTACTGGATTATGTGGGACTTAACCAAGAGGAATGTAGCAAGTTCATGGAAATAGCTAGAACTACAGTTACTAGCATGTACAACGATGCGCGTAGGAAAATGGCAACAGCAATCGTTGAAGGCAGAGAACTCGTCATAAGCGGTGGCAATTATGAGATATGCGGTTTCAAAAATTACGTTAGTAAGAGGAAAGGAAGTAAGGATATGATATTAGCATTACCGGTAGATGAGGCAGTTAAGGAAACAAAATTATGTATTTCTTTTGGAAGAGCACCATTTTATATGTTCTATAACCTAGATACAGATGAGGTTAAGTTTATTGATAACTTAGCTAAAGATGCTGAAGGTGGAGCGGGAATTAAAGCCGCACAAACAATAATTGATAATGATGCCAAAGTCCTTATTACAGCTAATTGTGGAAGAAATGCTGTAGATGTCTTTGAAGGAGGCGTAGAAGTTTACAAAGGAACTGAAGATACGGCTCTTAAAAATATTGAAGCATACAAAGAAGGCAGATTGAAAAAATTAGAAGAAATTGCTGCAGGAAGACACGGAAAATAGTATGAATATAACAGTATTAAGTGGAAAAGGCGGAACGGGAAAGACTTTTGTTGCTGTGAACCTAGCATTGGCAGGCAGAAAATCTACATATTTAGATTGTGATGTTGAAGCGCCGAATGGCTATTTGTTTCTAAAACCTAATAATGTTGAGATTTACGATTCAGAAGTATTGCAGCCTGAGTTTGACGCAGAAAAATGTACGGGTTGTAGAAAGTGCGTAGATTTCTGTAAATTTAACGCGCTAGCTTTCATAAAAATACCTAGACTTTTTCCTGAACTCTGTCACAGTTGCGGTGGATGCGAGATGGTTTGTAAGTACGATGCAATTAAAGAAGTACCGAAAAAAAAGGGAGAAGTACAAGTAGGATATCATGGCGATGTAAAGGTAGTTACGGGATTCTTAAGCGAGGGTGAAGCCTCAGGTGTATCTGTTATAGAGGATACTCTAAAACATATGGAAGGTGATTTAAATATAATAGATTCTCCTCCTGGAAGTGCGTGTAATACGACGGCGGCTTTAGGCCCTTCTGGTTATTGCCTTCTTGTTGCAGAACCTAACGCGTTTGGTCTTCATAATTTTCGCATGGTTGTAGAACTGGCGGAAATCTTTGAGAAAAAAATTGGAGTAATTATAAATAAATGTGATCCAGATGAGATTGATGATAATATGATAAAAACATATTGTGAAGAAAAAGGTTTAAAAATATTAGACACAATTGCATATGATGATGAGCTGGCTAAAAGTAATGCTCGTGGCATAGCTGCCCTTGAAGCTTCTGATAAGTTAGCTAAAAGATTTTCTGATATTTTAGAAAATATTGAAAAGGAGGTGGCAAAATGATGAAGTCACTTCTAATATTAAGCGGTAAAGGTGGTACAGGAAAGACGACAGTTGCAGCAGCTTTTATAGGATTTTCCAAAGCGAAAGCTTTTGCTGATTGCGATGTAGATGCTCCTAATCTTCATTTACTAGAAAAATTTGAAAAAGAACCAGCGATAAAAGAATATTATGGTTCTGACAAATCAAAAATTGATTTGTCTAAATGCATAGGTTGCGGAAAGTGTAAAACAAACTGTAGGTTTAATGCAATATATCCTGTGGAAACTGGATATCAGGTAAACCCCCTTCTTTGCGAAGGTTGCGGTGTTTGCGAAATCGTATGTCCTGTAGGAGCAGCTAAGCTTTATGACGATGTTTCAGGACACCTTATGATGTACAAGGAAAAGGGTAGAGTTTTTTCTTCAGCTGAATTAAAGATGGGCAGAGGAAACTCAGGGAAGCTAGTTTCTCAAGTAAAACAGGATTTAATTGATAATGTACATAAGGATACGGAAATAGCTATAATTGACGGGTCACCTGGAATAGGATGCCCGGTAATAGCATCAATTAGTGGAGTTGACCTAGTATTAATTGTAACGGAACCAACTGTATCTGGAATGAGTGATATGAAAAGAATAGTAGAAACTGCTCGAATATTTAACGCTAAGGTTGCAATATGCGTTAATAAGTATTCAATAAGCGAAGAGATTACAGATGATATTGAAAACTATTGTGAGCAAGAAAATATTGATTTTGTGGGTAAGGTTCCTTTTGATAAAGCAGTATCAAAGTCAATAAATGATGGGATTCCGATATCTGAGGTAGATAGTGAAGCTAGGACAGAATTAAAAAAAGTCTATGAAAATACAATGAAAATGTTGTTGGGAAATTAATGAAAGGCAAGGTATATTAAATGGCAGAAAAAAACTTAGAAAACTGTGATCATGAATGTTCAAACTGCAGTTCAAGCTGTACAGACAGAGATCCAAAGTCTCTAATCGAAAAATTGCACGAAGGTTCAAACGTCAAGAGAGTAATCGGTGTAGTAAGTGGTAAGGGAGGAGTAGGAAAATCCTTAGTAACTTCTTTATCTGCAGTACTTGCTCAAAGAAGTGGGTACAAGACAGCTATAATGGATGCAGACATAACAGGACCATCTATTCCAAAGATGTTTGGGATTAAAGAAAATGCGGTAGGAGATGAAAAAGGTATTTATCCATGTACGACTCATACTGGGCTTAAGGTAATGTCACTAAACCTACTTACAGAAAATGAAACAGATCCTGTGGTATGGAGAGGACCTATTTTAGCGGGAACTGTTAAACAGTTTTGGACAGATGTAATTTGGGGAGACATAGATTTTATGTTTGTAGACATGCCACCTGGAACGGGCGATGTGCCTCTAACTGTATTCCAGTCACTTCCAGTAGATGGTATTATAATAGTAGCATCTCCACAGGAACTTGTAGGTATGATAGTAGAGAAGGCTTTAAATATGGCTACAATGATGGATATTCCAATACTTGGACTAGTTGAAAACATGAGCTATATTAAATGCCCTAACTGTGATACTGAAATCAAACTATTTGGCGAAAGTCATATTGATAAGGTGGCAGAAGAAAAAGGATTAGAGGTATTAGGAGTAATTCCTATTGAACCAACATTAGCACTATTATGCGACACTGGAAGCATTGAAGCATTTAGTGGAGATTGGCTTAATAAGGTAAAAGATTTATTAAAAGAGATGGAAAAAACGGAGGGAAAATTATGATAATAGCAGTAGCATGTGACGGAAAAAACGTAACAGAACATTTTGGACATTGCCAAAGTTTTGCGTTATACACTGAAGAAAACGGAAAAATAGTTAGTACAAAGGTAGTGGCAAATCCTGGACACAAACCAGGCTTTTTACCAAATTTTTTAGCTGATAACGGCGTGAAGGTAATAATTTCTGGCGGAATGGGCGGAGGAGCTGTTGATATCTTCAACTCAAGAGACATCGAAGTTGTAATAGGTGCTAAGGGAGATGCCTTGGAAAACGTAGAAGCATATCTAGCAGGTAAACTTGTGTCTACAGGTTCTATTTGTCATCAGCATGAACATGCAGACGAGTGCCAATAAAGATGAACTGCGAAAAAAGTTTTTCCATGGTGTTTTTTAAGATTTACGATAAGTACATTACCCATGGAGATGATAGTTTTAGTGAACTCAAGATACCTAAAATAGCGTTTACCAATATATGCATTAATAGTGACTATGTATTTGATGATGATATAATAATCAGAATCTGCGAAAAGCTTTCACTTCAAGGTCAAGAGCTTGAAGATATGATGGGTTTTCTAAAAAACGATTAGGAGTAAAGATGAGTGCCTTAAATATTAAAAGGATAAAAATAGTACCAGATAAACCATACGTTTCTACTTGCGATGTTAAAATCTATGATGAAGTTAACGGCAAAGATAGAAAACGGTGTACTATTAAGCTGGAATACAGCAAATACGATATCGAAGAATTGAAAAAAGAGGGTTTAGGATATGAAGAAATAATAAACCATTACAAGGACTGGATTTATCTGACGATAAAAAGACACCTTGGTTATGAATGGGAAAGTGACTCAGGTTATGAGGAACTGATCCAAATAGTAGAGAATGCTGTAAAAAAACAATTTAAATAAGCGTGAAAATTATACTTGGCTTTGACAAAAGGCCAAGTATAATTTATTTACTGATGAAATATTATTTGTTTATCAGACTATTAACGTATTCTAACAATAAGTAGTGGCCAAACTCTAGGTGTGTTAGAATAATTATATTTTCAAAAAGGAGACCATATCATGGCAAATGCTTGAAAAAAGTGGACGATGATTACCGCTGCTCTATCGGCTTTTGTGTATATTGACGTTTTATATTTGTTTAGTATTTTTTTTATAACAATACCAGCTGCAGTTTTATCGGCAGTAATCGCTATCATTATTTCTTATAAGGAAAAGCAAAAGCTATTTATATTCTTAAACGCATTATTTGCATTTATTGCCATCATATCTTTTGTATTAATTCCTTGGTAGCTATTATTTTGACAAACACTGTTTTCAAAACAGATAGATGTATTTCCTGACCATTCAATAAACTAATCAAACAACTTTCTGCTCCAAGAAGTAAGATCAAATAGTATTATGTCATATTGGCTATTAACCAGAAATTTAAATAAACATGAAAATTATACTTGACTTTTATATGAGTTCGAGTATAATTTATTTACTGATGTTTACTAATACTAAACTTAATACTTAGTATAGCTCTGAAAGAGGTAGTTATGAGAATAGGTAGTAGGATAAAAGAAATAAGGATAGAGAGAGGTTTAACTCAGGAAGAACTGGCCGATAGAGCAGAACTTTCTAAGGGCTTTATTTCACAAGTTGAAAGAGACTTAACATCGCCTTCAATAGCTACACTTGAAGATATACTAATGTGCCTAGGCACAGAAATAAAAGAGTTCTTTTCATATAATACAGAGATTAAGGTGGCTTTCAAATATGATGACTATTTTGAAAAGCGAGACGATGAACATAAGAATATAATAGAATGGATAATCCCTAATGCCCAAAAAAATATGATGGAGCCAATAAGGCTAACACTAAAGCCTGGAGGAAGCACAATATTTGATAATCCTCATGAAGGCGAGGAATTTGGTTATTTAATAAAAGGTGATTTAACCGTTCATATTGGCAATAAGAAACATAAAGTGTTTGAAGGAGAGTCCTTCTACCACAAATCGGACAGGGTGCATTACCTTAGTTCTGATATGGGAGCTGAATTAATTTGGGTTAGCTCTCCACCTAGCTTTTAATCCAGGGGGAATATAATTGAAAGAACTCATTAAACTTGAAAATATAACAAAGAATTTTGGAAATCTAAGGGTGCTTGATGATTTCAGTTTAACTGTGCACGAAAATGAATTTATTACCTTGCTTGGTCCATCTGGATGTGGTAAGACAACCATACTAAGAATTCTTGGAGGTTTCGAAACAGCTGACGTGGGCAGAGTCTTTTTTGAAGGTAAAGACATAACTGATTTACCTGCTAATAAACGGAATTTAAATACTGTCTTTCAAAAATATGCACTTTTTCCACATATGGACGTCAAAGCGAATATAGCTTTTGGGCTTAAAATAAATGGTAAAAGTCAAAAATATATAGACGATAAAGTTGATTATGCATTAAAGCTAGTAAATCTTAATGGTTTTGAAAAAAGAAGCATAGATAAACTAAGTGGAGGCCAGCAACAGCGCATTGCTATGGCAAGAGCCATAGTAAATGAACCAAAGGTACTGCTTTTAGATGAGCCTTTAGGCGCACTTGATTTAAAACTGAGACAAGAAATGCAGTACGAACTTATAAGGCTAAAAAAAGAATTAGGAATAACTTTTATATACGTTACCCATGATCAGGAAGAAGCCCTTACAATGTCGGACAAGGTAATTGTAATAAACGATGGATATATTCAACAGATGGGGACTCCAGAGGAGATATATAATGAACCAGAAAATGCATTTGTTGCAGATTTTATTGGGGATAGCAATATAATTGATGGACTCATGATAAAAGATAGACTAGTAAGAATAAACGGCGCAGAATTTCCATGTATAGACGAAGGGTTTGGCAATAACAAGCCGGTTGATGTAGTAATTAGACCAGAAGATGTGCTCGTTAAAGATAGAGGATACGGACGGATTAATGGAACGGTACTCACAAGAGTTTTCATTGGAGTTCACTATGAAATGTTAATAAAAAGTGGAGAGAATGATTTTGAATGGCTAGTTCAGTGTTATGAAAAATACGATATAGGAGATGAAGTTTCCCTCGATGTTATTCCTTCGAATATACAGATAATGCATAAACCTACATCATCAGATGAGGAGGCGATTGACATTGACATATAAAAAATCCTTGGCAGTACCGTTTATAATATGGATATTGGCAGGAACCATAATACCTATAGGCGCCATCGCATATTACGGATTAACTGATAGAAATGAAAACTTCACTTTGGAAAATGTTCTAGCCATTGGGGATTCTGTACATCTTCAGGCCTTATGGCTTAGTGTTTTATTGGCACTAATAAGTACTGTTATCTGTTTTCTAATAGCTTATCCACTAGCTATTATTATGAGAAACAGCAATTTGGGTAAACGCGGTTTTATGATATTTTTGTTTATACTTCCAATGTGGATGAACTTTCTACTTAGAACAATGGCTTGGCAAGTATTACTTGAAAAAAACGGAGTAATAAATGGAGTATTAGAAACAATAGGCCTTCCCGCATTGGAGATTATAAATACGCCTGCCGCAGTAGTTCTGGGAATGGTTTATGATTTTCTGCCATTTATGATACTTCCTATATATAACGTGATGTCTAAAATTGATGACAGCGTCATTGAAGCTGCTTATGATTTAGGTGCTAGCACAAGCAAAGTCATAACCAAGATTTATTTACCACTAAGCATACCTGGAATCGTGAGCGGAATTAATATGGTATTTATACCTTCACTTACAACTTTTGTAATATCAAATATGCTAGGTGGCGGAAAGATAAACTTGATAGGTAATATTATTGAACAAGAATTTACTGTTAGTTCAAACTGGAACTTAGGATCAGGACTATCGCTTGTTATGATGCTGTTTATAATAGTAAGCATGATATTTCTAGAAAGGTTTGATAAGACTGGGGAGGACAGCTTCATATGAAAAAATATTTGAAATTCATATATATCGGTATAGTTGTTCTCTTTTTATATCTCCCTATAATTGCCTTAGTAGTACTTTCTTTTAATGAAAGTAAATCGATGTCTGTTTTTAGTGGATTTAGTTTAAAATGGTATGAAGAGATGTTTTCAAATAGAATGATTATGCAAGCGGTTATAAATACATTCACCATAGCTATAACTGCCAGTGTTACCGCAACTATAATAGGAACTTTTGCGGCGGTGGGTATAGATGGAATGAAAACAAAGCAACAAAATTTGATATTAGGGTTTAATAACATACCACTGCTTAATGCCGACATAGTGACAGGGATAGCTTTACTTTTAACATTTTTAATGTTTGGAATATCATTAAATTGGGGAACAGTTTATCTGGCCCACGTAACTTTTTGCATACCTTATGTTATTTTGTCGGTAAGGCCTAGAGTGAATAAGTCGGTAAACACTTTATATGAAGCTGCTTTAGATTTAGGCGCATCTAGATTTTATGCTTTCGTAAAAATCGTATTGCCTGAACTTAGACCTGGAATTTTAGCAGGACTTTTGTTATCTTTTACAATGTCTGTGGATGACTTTGTAATAACACATTTCACAAGAGGAGCAGGGATCAATACAATATCAACACTTATATACAGCCAAGTAAAGGTGGGTATAAGACCCTCATTATTTGCACTATCGACTATAATATTTGCATTGGTACTTGTAATGTTATTGCTAGTTAACTTTCTTTCTAAAGGCAGAAAAGAAAGCGTTATATATTAGAGAGGTTAATAGAATGAAAAAGATTATATTTGCTTTATCGCTAACTATTATTATGGTAGTATTAGCAGGTTGCGGCAGTGGGAGCGGTGAAAAGGTTTATGTATACTCGTACGGAGACTATTTTGACCCAGAATTAATAGAGATGTTCAAAGAGGAAACGGGAATCGAAGTTATCCTAGATACTTACGATACTTGTGAAGAAATGTACCCAGTGATTAAAAACAATTCGGCAAGCTATGATGTGCTGTGTCCTTCAGATTACATGATAGAAAGACTGATAGAAGAGGAATTACTTTCGGAGATAAACTTTGATAATGTTCCTAATATTAAAAACATAGGTGATAAATATTTAGAAATGTCAAGAGAATTTGATCCAGAAAATAAATACTCTGTTCCTCATACTTTTGGGACTGCAGGAATACTATATAATACGGAAATGGTTGGAGATAAAGTTATAGATTCATGGGAAGATTTATGGGACGAAGATTTCGCAGGCGAAATAGTTATGCAAGACAGCATCAGAGACACATTTATGGTAGCGGAAAAAATTCTGGGATACTCTTTAAATACTGTAGATGAAGAAGAATTAAAAGAGGCATCTGAACTGCTTAAGAAGCAAAAACCGTTAGTATATAAATATGCCAATGATTCAGCAAGAGATATCTTAGCCAGTGAATCAGCAGCACTTGGAGTAATTTGGAATGGTGAGTATTTATACGCTCTAGAGCTTAATGATAAACTTGACTTTGTTGTACCTAAGGAAGGCTCGCAGCTGTTTGTAGATTCATGGGTTATAACTAAAACATCAGAAAACAAAGAAAACGCAGAAGCATGGATAAATTTTATGTGTAGAGAAGATGTAGCAAAGAAAAACTTTGAGTATTTGACTTATAGTTGCCCTAATGTAGCAGCTCAAGCGCTTCTTGATGAAGATATACTTAACAATGAAAAGGTATTTCTTACAGAAGAGATGATTGATAACTCAGAAGTACTTAAGGATCTTGGCCCAAAGGGTAACGAGCTGTACAGTAAATATTGGAAACAATTTAAAGCCGAATAATGGAATCGGAGAAGGGGTATATCTCCTTCTTTTTTTTAATATTTTTATCACAGAAAAAACACATAATTAATTGATAGAATATGTTGACATAGCATTCAATTAATGTTAAATTATTAATATGCTTAGCACTCATGCAAGAGGAGTGCTAACAAAAGGAAGGAGGGGCTATGGAACTTAGCGAAAGAAAACTGAAAATACTTCAAGCTATAATAACAGACTATGTTACTTGCGCTGAGCCCGTTGGTTCTAGATCACTAGCAAAAAAATATGATTTAGGAATAAGTCCTGCCACGATAAGAAATGAAATGTCTGACTTAGAAGAGTTGGGATATTTAACTCATCCGCATACATCAGCAGGAAGAGTACCATCAGATAAAGCATATAGGCTTTATGTAAACACCCTTATGATGAAGACAAATCTTACCAAGATTGAAAAGAATATAATTTCAAATAGGCTCAAATCAGATGTATCAGAATTTGAACAGATGGTTAAAGATGCAGCAGCAATTTTATCTGAGATTACTAATCTTACTTCATTTGCACTAACGCCAACTCAAAATGATGAAGTGTTAAAGTTTATTAAGCTGTTACCAGTAGATGAGCAATCAGTTATCCTGATGATAGTATCAAACAAGGGAAAAATTACAAATACAGCACTTAA
>LFRM01024331.1_pt1 | contig 13815 bp, 13 predicted proteins | sample 618341 | NCBI WGS metagenome assembly LFRM01 (sample SAMN03654438, study PRJNA283298) | anaerobic digester metagenome | isolation source: pool of bioreactors CSTR01a, CSTR02a, and CSTR03a thermophilic anaerobic... | place: Denmark: Kgs. Lyngby | collected 2014-05-21 | reverse complement strand
TAAGCTCCTGCTTCTCAATGAGCTGCATCGCGCGCGTCTCCGCACCTGATAGATGACAGCTCAAATCGTTATCATCCATGCTCACAGGAAAAATCGCCTGTGTTTCACCTGCAAACCGCATGGCAAGTTGCTCGAGTGCAGGACCTGCGGGAAATGACAAACCCATCGCCACGCCTACCCGATCCACCAGCTGACCTGCGTGTAAATCTAGCGAACTGCCAAGAAGTGTGATTTTACCACTATCATACAGCATTAAGTCGGTTGTTCCTCCGCTGATATGAAGAGCAATGAAGCGCTTGTCCATCTGTTGATTGCCTATTTGTCCTGCATGTATATGCCCTTGCTGGTGTGATGTTTCCATCAGCGGTACATTTAGTGTTTGCGCAATGACCTTTGCATGCCCCAGTCCAACCATGAACACAGGCATATAGCTATCCTGATCATCACGCGGATGAGATGAGGCACAAACACCGATCACTTCCGCATTGCTCTTTGCCAGTGCTTCCGCCACCAATTCCATCACCTGCGGCATTTGCCTTACATGCACAAAAACGGCCTCGCTTTGGCGAAGGCCGCGTTGCCCCTGCGCCACAGGCAAGAGCATGCGAGAAGAGCATATAACCTCTCCTCGTTCATTGACTACTGAAGCAGAGGTTGTATAGCAGCTGGTATCAAAACCCAAAACAACCTTCATCTTTAGCTATCCTGTTTACCGCGATGCATTGCACCCAATACGCCATTGATATAGCGGCTGCTCTTGGGCTCGCTGTATTGCTCAGCCATGTCCATCGCTTCGCTAATCGCCACGTTATCCGGCACATCTTCACGGTGATAAATCTCATATGCAGCCAATCTCAGAATGCTCAAATCAACATACGGCACACGGTTTAACGTCCATGAGCCCGTACTGTATTCCTTGATGCTATCATCAAGCTGAGCTTCATTTTCAGTGACACCAACAAGTACATCATCAATGTACTTGCGCTCTGCCTTGCTTGGGTTTAGCTGTTCGCTTCCCTCTGGCTGTGCCATGGATAGTTGTTCATAGATCAAGTCGAGGGATTCATCGTCTGCATCTCCACCCGACAGGCGTTCGTATAGTAACTGCATCGCAGCCTGTCTGGCAATTGAACGCGCCATTGTATATCAACACTCCGTTTCATTCTAATATCTGTTGTAAAGTAAGTATTTACTCGCCCTTTGGCGGAAAAATCCTATTAATGAAGGCTTTTATTTTCTCCGTTTTTTCGGTAAAAGCTCCAAAACCATATCCAAGGCCGAAGAGCAACGCCACAAAAAGCGTTTTCCACAGTCCGAGGAATAGCAGCATCAACGCTATCAAAGCGCCGACAATCCCTGATGCAATACCACATTGAGGGGTTCCAACTTTGAAAAAGTCACTCCATTTGTTATCGCGCTCGTCCATTAGTCCTCGTCCTCCTCAATTGCTATCTCATCAACCATCTGAATATCATCACTTTGAGGTTCTTGACTTATTGGGGAAGCGTCATCCTCAATTTCTGTATCCTCTGAAACATGAGTAGCTTCTTCTTGAATAACGGCTGTTTCTTCCTCGTGAGGCACTTCAACCGCTTCAGGCTTGGGGCACTGTTCAGGCTCTTCAGTATGGCTGAAAATAAGATGTGCACCATTCTCAGGAGCTGACGCTGTGGGCTGAGCTGTTTGAGCGGACTGCTCCGGTTCGATCGGAACAAATACCTCAGAAACGCTCGCCTCGCCTAGCTTCGCAGGCTGTGCCGTACTGGTTTCAACCATTACACGAACCTGCTGCACATCCACACCGCTGCAAGATGTAATATACTGCTTGATTTGCTTTTGCAGCGCATTAACTGTCAATGGAATATTGACACCGCTAAGCAGCGTAATCTTGATATCCACCACAATGCCATCGCGCCCTTTGTGGATTTTGGTTGAACCCACGGATAGCTCCGGATGAGAATCAACGCATTTTTTGACCATGTTTTCAAGTGCATTCATAGAAATGCTCATATTGCCATATTCCGTACGCTGGATGATAAAGCCTTTGTCCTTGCGACGGCGGAACAGCATGAAAATATTATGGATGCTAAGCGCGAACAAAACAAGCGCAACCGCAACAATTGCAATCCGCTGCCAAAGTTCAAACGAGCGGTCCAGGAAGGAAAGATCCAACTGGAACGGAAAAATGCCAGTTCCAACAACAAATACGCAGATGGATACAAAGAGTACCAACAAACCTGATAGGGCGATCAAAATTCGATCCCAGATTCTAAGTCTCATTCTAAAGCCTCCTTGTCTGGTTAAAAACACCTATCGAAAGGAAAAGCAATGCCAATTCAGAGTAATATTCGTCTCTAAATGGGTATCGCTTTTCATTTTCGTTAGTTATTCTCTTCTATAGTTTCAACTTCATCCTCCGCCGCAACTTCTTCAGATGTCTCATCTGCAGGCTCTGCGTCTTCGGTTTGCATCGGTAGTTCTTCTTGAGATACTTCCTCAATAACCACGTCATTAATAACTGCATCTTCAATTGGCCCATGCTCTTCAGCCGGTGTCGGCGTTCCTTCGAACTCTACCTTCACAGGCTCAATTGGCTTTTGCTCATATTGAGCAGCATTTTCGCTCTCTAGGGCGCTGAGTGATTCAAGACCCACAAGTGCTTCCTTTTGTTCCTTTTCAAAGCTGACGCCCTGCACATGCACATCAACGCGAACCACATGCAGTCCAGTCATGGACTCTATGGCTTTGCGCACGTTCTCCTGAACATTGCCAGCAACTGTCTGAATCGGCATGCCGTATTCGATGATCAAATAAATATCAATCGAAGTCTCTTCTGTGCCGAGTTCTACCTTAACACCCTTGGTAATGTTCTTATTGCGTCCAAAAACCTCCGAAATACCACCGCCAGAGATCATTCCTGCAACGCCTTCTACTTCATTGGTAGCAACGCCTGCAATAATCGCAATGACTTCATTGGCATATGTAATGGTACCCGTGGAATCGATGTCCTGGTCTAGGGTCAACGGCAAATTGTCTTTTTTAGTGGCCATATCCCATACCTCCTATGGTTTAGCTTGCTTGGCATTCGTGCAAGCATTTCAATGCATAACTCAGATCATATTATAACAGAAATTGCAACCGTTGACAATCAAATGATTTTCCACGCATTATTTTTCTGTTATGCCGCCTCGTTATTTGCTCAATCTTTCCTTTAGAGCAGCAGGTGCATCGCTTAGAGCAACTTCCCATTCTTCCTTATTGCTCATATCGCGTAGCTTGACAACGCCTTTTGCGAGTTCATCATCGCCAAGAATCGCCATATACTGCGCGCCAAGCTTATCCGCATACTTAAACTGTGCCTTGAGGCTGCGTCCCTGATGATCCATCTCAGCGCGAAGTCCTTCGCTTCTGAACGATTCCATCATTTCAAAGGCATGGATAGCCAAAGACTTATTAAGGCATGCAACAAATACCTGCGGCTGTTCTTCCTCTAACTGAAGGAGGAGTTGCTCACTGTCCAGCTCGTCCAAAATCATCAGTACGCGCTCGATGCCCATACCAAAGCCTACAGCAGGCATAGCAGGACCGCCAAGCTCCTTGATCAAGCCGTCATATCGTCCGCCGCCGCAAACTGTTAATTCGCCTTGCGGGGTCTTCGTGATGACTTCAAACACCGTCTTGGTGTAGTAGTCAAGTCCGCGAACAATGCGGTCTTCCACCATGAAATCGATCCCTGCATTGTCAAGGTATTTCTTGAGCAGCGTAAAGTGATCAGTGCATTCCTCGCAGAGATGCGCTAGCATAACGGGCGCATCCACCAGCTCTGCCTTGCATTTCTCTTCTTTACAATCCAGTGTACGCATCGGATTGATTTCAATACGCTCCTGGCATGCCTTGCAAAGAACATCGTGTTTCTGATCCAAATACTCTTTGAATGTCTTTTGGTAATTTGGCCTGCAGCTCGGGCAGCCAATCGAATTGATACGGACAGATAGGTTCTTGAGACCAAAGCTCTTCAGGAGATTCACCACAAGCACAATCAGCTCCGCGTCCGCAGAGGGCTGTGATGCGCCAAAGCACTCCATGCCAAATTGGTGATGCTCGCGCAAACGACCCGACTGCGGCGCTTCGTAGCGAAAATGCGGGGCATTCACATAATAAAGCTTCATGGGTAAAGCCTGTGCATACAAGCCGCTTTCTAAAAACGCACGTACAACACTCGCTGTACTCTCAGGCTTGAGTGTGATGCTGCGATCACCCTTGTCAAGAAAGGTGTACATTTCCTTACGAACCACATCGCTGCTTTCGCCTGCTGATCTTGCAAATAGTTCAGTCTGCTCAACAACAGGCGTACGAATTTCCTTATATCCCGCAAGCAGGGCAGCCTTGCGCATTTCACGCTCAACCGCACGCCAGCGCGCGCTCTCCGTTGGCAAGACATCCTTCATTCCCTTAAGTACTTTATACATTTCGTCACCTCATCTAATACTGCAAAAACATTTACAGATGAAAGAATTATACACGCCCGTTTCCTTGCTTGTCAAGGATGTGATCCAGTTTACACGCATGAGGTACACAAAACGCAACAGGTCGGCATATGGATCGTATACTTTTACCCGTTTAAGGGCAAAGTAGCATTATCTTTCCTAATGAAGGGATGCGTGTTTATGTCCATAGGGATGATTCTCCTTACGGTGGTAGCTATTCTGGTATTCTTTGGGGTTGCGCAGCGTGTGCTTGATAAATGGCACCTGAGTGATCGCATGGCGCTTTTACTCATTGCGCTCATGTTCTTTGGTACTCTCATTCCAAACATCGACATTGGTAATGTCTCCATTAGTCTTGGCGGCGCAGTGATTCCCCTTGGCGTAGCAGTGTATCTGCTGATCAAGGCGGGCACAGGCAAGGAGCGTTTGCGTGCATTGATTGGGTCTGTTGTCACAGCAGGCATCATCTATGCCCTATCTGTATTCCTGCCGGACGAACCCGAAAACATGCTCATTGACCCCATGTACCTTTATGGGATCACAGGCGGTATCATCGCTTATCTGCTGGGCAGATCAAGGCGGGGTGCGTTCATTTGCGGCGTAGTGGGTATCATGCTGGCAGACACAGCTATGGCTATTGTAAACTGGACAAACGGTATTAATCAGCCGCTGGTTCTAGGCGGCGCGGGTATCTTTGACGCGATTATCATCAGCGGGATCATCGGTGTCGTGCTTAGCGAGCTGGTTGGCGAAATCATCGAGCGCTTCGCACGTGGCAACGACGGACCGGCTCATAGCGAAATCAAAACACCTGTTAGCAAAGGGAGAATGAACGATGAATAAGCGCAGTCTATTTGCACTTCTTTTACTGCTGATCATGCTGCCATTGGGGGCATTAGGTGAAGAAGCGGTAACGGAAGAAATCTATACCATTTCAGATGAACAGGGAAATGTCATCACCATGTATCTTGGTCAGTGTGATGCGGGTGACGAGTACATCAGTACAAATAACAAATACTACCGCGTCAAGTCGGTAGATGAAAGCCAGAAAACTGCGATTTTCGAGTTGATTGGCGACGCAGAAATGCCTGATGTGTCGTGGCTTGACATGACAGACAATAGCCTTGCGGTTAGTGCCGTTGGCAACAAGAAGGTCGCCATGTACTGCACGCATAGCGACGAGAGCTATATCACAGGCGACGGCACAGAGAGCATTGAGGCTCATGGCGGCATTTATGATATCGCAAAAGCTCTTGCGACCGAACTTGAGGGGCTTGGCGTAACGGTCGAGCGAAGCGATGCACTGCATCACCCCCACGACGCAGGCGCTTATCGCCGAAGCAGACAGACCGCCGTGCAGCTTCTGAAAGGCCAACCCAACGCGATCTTTGACCTTCACCGCGACGGCATTCCCAATCCTGAGGAATACGCGGTGACTATCGGCAATGAAAAAATGAGTAAAATTCGCTTGCTTGTCGGCAAGGGGAATCAAAACAAAGAAGCCAATCTCAGCTTTGCAAAACAAATCAAGGCCGTTGGCGATAAGCTCTACCCCAATCTCATCAAAGACATCTACATGGGCAAGGGCGCTTACAACCAAGACCTTGCGCCCAGAAGCGTCTTAATTGAGTGCGGAACGCATACACTATCTAAAGACCGTGTGCTTGCCTCCATCCCTTTGCTCTCCGAAGTTCTTTATAAAGCGCTCTATGGCGGCATTACAGGTTCTGCGGGAGCTAGCGATGTAGGCGGGGGCGGCAATCAAAAAAATGCCAAGGCAGCGAATGTGACCGCTGCACCGGACGCAGCAGGCGCTGCCGAGAGCAACAAGGGTTCAGGCGCCATTGTATGGCTCATCATTGCATTGGTTGTAGGTATCGGCATATTCGCTTTTCTCTCCACAGGCGGCAAAGGCGGCATGCATAAATTTGGTCGAAGTTTCAGCGAAATGTCGGGCGGATTATTTGGTAAGAAGCCTCCTCGGGACAAATAGCAATTCACGCATGTCGTGCATTACACTTTCATTCCTTCGGAAAATGTGCTATAATGTTAGACAGGCAAGACTTTGCACTGTTTTATCGGAGGACGACAATTGTGTATACGCCGAAATTTCAAAACGAACAAACCGAGCTTTTAATGAACGCTCTCCTTGAGCTTCAAACTCCCCAAGAGGCGTATCGTTTTTGCGAGGATGTCCTAACTGTTCAGGAGTTAAAGAGTATTACCCAGCGACTGGAAGTGGCTGTGATGCTTAGGCAGAAGGTGACCTATCAAGAGATCGCCCACAAAACAGGAGCGTCAACTGCGACCATTAGCCGTGTAAATCGCTCATTGCAATATGGCGCGGACGGCTATCATTTGGTGCTTGACAGGCTTTCGGAAAAAGCTGAAACACAACAGAAGTAAGTAATGAGGATAGTATAGCATGAATTTGGATGGACTGAATAAAGATCAACGTAAGGCAGCCGAGACTTTGGAGGGACCCGTTTTAATCCTGGCAGGTGCAGGAAGTGGTAAAACACGAGCACTCACTTACCGTATTGCGAATCTGATTGATCATGGGGTAAAACCTTGGAATATCCTAGCGATCACATTCACAAACAAAGCTGCAAAAGAAATGAGGGAGCGTGTTAGCTCCCTTGTTGGTGAGGGCGGCGATGAGGTTTGGGTTAGTACTTTCCACTCAATGTGCGCACGGATTCTAAGGCGTGATATTGAGAAACTTGGCTATACCCGCTCCTTCACAATCTACGATGACGATGATCAAAGCAGCGTCATCAAGGATCTCATAAAGCAGTTTAATATCGATGATAAGGCATTACCTGCTCGTGAAATCAAATCTAAGATCAGCGATGCTAAGAATAAACTGCAAGCCCCCGATGATTGGTTCAGCCAATCGCCGCGGGACTTCCGTTCTCAGCAGATTCATGATTTGTATGATGCTTATGAGCGCAGGCTCAGACATGCCAACGCGCTTGATTTTGACGACCTTCTGGTTCGCACACTCGAGCTGTTTGCAGATCATCCCCCTGTTCTTGATAGCTATCGTGATCGTTTCCAGTATGTGCACGTGGACGAATATCAAGATACAAACTTTGCGCAGTATTCGCTCGTCAAGCTTCTGACCAAAAAGAGCCGCAACCTATGCGTTGTTGGCGATGATGATCAGAGCATCTACGGATGGCGCGGAGCGGACATCAAAAACATCCTCGATTTCGAAAAAGACTTTAAGGATGCTACTGTTGTGAAGCTTGAGCAAAACTACCGCAGCACCGCCAATATTTTGGAAGCTGCTAATCAGGTGATCGCACATAACGAAGGCCGCATGGAAAAATCCCTGTGGACAGAGCTTCCCGAAGGCGATCCCATCGAGCTGTTCTGTGCAGGCGATGAACGCGAAGAAGCCGCATGGATTTGTGACCGCATCCAGCAGCTTACCATTGCGGAGCGTAGCTGCGGCGATATGTCGATTCTTTATCGCGCGAACGCACAAAGCCGTGTGCTGGAAGAAATGCTTGTACGTGCAGGCATTCCCTACCGCATTTATGGCGGCCTGCGCTTCTATGATCGCAAGGAAGTCAAGGATATCGTTGCGTATCTGCGCTGCATCGTAAACCCCGCAGACGATGTGAGCCTTCGCCGCATTATCAACCAACCCAAGCGTTCCATTGGCGACAGCACCATTACGGAGCTTGTGCGCTATGCAGGCGAGAAGGAAATGCCGCTGTACAGCGCATTGGTTGATGTTCCTGAGACCCTGTCAGCACGCCCCAGAAAATGCGTGCGCGAGTTCGGTGAATTGATGAATGAGCTGGTTTTATCCAGAGAGGATATGAGCATCTCCGAATTTGTCACCCTTCTGATTGAGAAGACTCAGCTAAAAGTACAATACGAGCGCGATCTGTCCGATGAGGGCAAGAACCGCGTCGAAAATATTCAAGAGTTTATCGGTTCTGTACGCGAGTATGAAGAAGCAACCGATGATCCAAGCCTTGAGGACTATTTGGAGAATGTCGCCTTGGTCTCCGACCTTGATACGGCTGATTTCGAGTCAAAAGCTGTCACGCTGATGACCGTTCACAGTTCAAAGGGTCTGGAGTTCCCCATCGTATTCCTTGCAGGTCTTGAAGAAGGGGTATTCCCCAGCGGAAGAAGCTTCAATGATGATCAGCGCATGGAAGAAGAACGCAGGCTATGCTATGTCGCGATTACCCGTGCACGCGAGCAGCTCTATATCAGCTATGCAACCCAGCGCATGCTCTACAACCAAGTCAACTATAATGCACCCAGCCGCTTCCTGAACGAAATTCCAAAGCGCTTGATCAATGATGAATGGATCAGCAAGCGTGAGAAGATCTTCCCAGGTGCGATGGACAGCTACCAACACCCCACTCCCAAGCGCGCTTCTCGCTATGCAGCGGATGGCACGGCAGGCGTAGGGCTTGGCACAGGCGTGAATGTCCTTGGTATCTCAGGCGTGCAAAAGGGCTTTACCCCCTCTCTTGCAAAGGCGATTCCATCCATCGCAGTCGCTGCAATTTTTAAAGAAGGCGATCGCGTGATGCATAGAAAGTTCGGCGAGGGCGACGTGCTCGAAATTCGCGGAGCAGGCAACGAAGCAAGAATCGTCATCGGATTTGCAGCCTATGGGCAAAAAGAATTTGCGCTATCCATTGCGCCGATAGTAAAGGTGAACTAACAATGAACCATACTGAGCAAGAAATGAGAGCATTAATTGATGCCCTAAACCAAGCGTCAGTACTATATTACACAACAGCGAATAGTCCCCTGAGCGATGCTGAATGGGATAAAAAATATGATGCGCTGATAGCGCTAGAAAAAGAGTCGGGTATGATTATGCCCGACTCTCCTTCTGTTCGTGTAGGTGCTGCGCCTTTAGCAAACTTTGAGCCGCATCGCCATATCAGCAGGCTTTGGAGCATGGATAAGGTGCAAAGCAAAGAAGCGCTAGCGCTATGGTTTGCACGCTGCGAGAAGCTGCACCGCGATCTCAGCGACGGACGAAGCGAACCGCTGGCTCCGCTTCACTATGCAGTTGAGTACAAGCTGGATGGCTTGACCATCAACCTCACCTATCAGGATGGACAGCTTATCCAAGCTGCCACGCGCGGAAACGGCGAGGTTGGCGAAGGCATTTTGCCGCAAGCGAAAACCATTCGCTGCGTTCCCCTATCCATCCCATACAAGGGCTTGCTTGAGGTGCAGGGCGAATGCATCATGCGCCTTAGCACACTGGAGGCCTACAACAAAACCGCCGCAGAGCCCCTTAAAAACGCTCGCAACGGCGCTGCCGGTGCGCTTCGCAACCTTGATCCCACCGTTACAGCCACGCGCAAACTTGATGCGTTTTTCTACCAAGTCGGCACCATTGAGCAGCCGCCTTATTCCGATATGGATGGCATGCTTCAATTCTTGCGCGAGAATGGATTTCCAACCGGCGAATATGAGGAATATGCGGATAGCTACGAGGAAATCAGCAAGCTGATTGACGGCGTAGAGGAAAAGCGAGAAAGTCTTGATTTTCTCATTGATGGTGCGGTTGTCAAGGTATGCGACAGCCAAACGCGCCAAGCGATGGGCAATACTGAGAAATTCCCGCGCTGGGCAGTTGCATACAAATTTGCAGCAGAAGAAAACACGGCTACGCTACTGGATGTCACATGGGAACTTGGGCGCACAGGAAAGCTCACGCCCCTCGCCCATCTCTCCCCTACCGATATCGGCGGCGTTACCGTTCAAAAAGCAACGCTGAATAATTTTGGTGACATCGAGCGAAAAAACGTGGCGATCGGCTGCACGGTTTGGATTCGTCGCAGCAACGATGTCATCCCTGAAATCATGGGACGCGTTGGGGAGGCTTCTGGCGAAGAAACGCTTATCACTCCTCCTGCTATATGTCCCGCTTGCGGCGAGCCCATCATCCAGCGCGGCGCGCATCTATTTTGCATGTACCGAAAGACCTGCAAACCGCAAACCGTTGCAAGACTGGCACACTTTGCCAGCCGTAACGCCATGGATATTGATACATTCTCCGATAAGACCGCAGAGCTCCTGTACGATCAGCTCGGCGTTCGCGATTGTGCTGACCTCTATCAGCTCACCACAAACGACTTACTTGTGCTAGATGGCTTTAAGCAAAAGCGCGCTGAAAACCTCATTGTCGCTTTGGAAAACAGCCGTCACTGCGCACTGGATGCCTTCCTTTTTGCTCTGGGGATTCCAAATGTCGGGCGCAAAACAGCGCGCGATTTAGCCGAACATTTTGGTTCACTGGACGCTGTGAAAGTCGCCACATCAGATGAACTCATCGCTATTTCTGAAGTCGGCGATATTCTGGCTAGCAGCATTACCGAGTTCTTCAGCTTCCAAGAGAATCTTGACATGATCGCACGCCTGCTCGATGCGGGCATCACGCCCATTCATGAGCGTCAGGGAGACTCGGAGCTCTTGGCTGGCAAAACCTTTGTAGTTACTGGCACATTGCCAACGCTTGGGCGAGATGACGCTGAAAAGCTTGTTGAACTTCACGGAGGTCGCGCTTCAAAGAGCGTGAGCAAAAAGACCTCGTATGTCCTTGCCGGCGAAAAGGCCGGCAGCAAGCTTACAAAAGCCGAAAGCCTCGGCATTCCCGTGATCACAGAAGAAGAATTCATGCAAATGATCAATCCATCATAATATCAAAATGAAAACCACCGTCTATTGCTCGGAGGCAGTAGACGGTGGTTTTTTTGATTGCTATTCAAGCGTTGCTTTTTTCATCAATTTCCGTTTGATATACAGATAGCAGATAAAATGAGCCGCTGCTGTGATGACCCACGAAATGGGGTAGGAAATGTAAAGCGTTGCCAAAGACCTATTGGCAGCAAAGATCGTATATACCCAGACAATGCGGAATACGCATGCACCAAGAACCGATACAATCAGCGGCATAATAGAGCTGCCCATGCCTCTGAGTGAACCCACAAGCACATCCATCCAGCCACAGAGAAAATAAGTGGTTGTAAAGATCGATAAACGGATCATGCCCATATGTACAACCTCAGGGTCTGTGGTGTAAAGCCTTAGCAGTTTGGGTCCAAGCAGGTAAAACAAACCACCAAGAGATACGCCGATCACCGTAACCGTCAGTATGCAGCGGCGCAAGATCAGACCAATGCGGTCATACTGACGCGCACCAACATTTTGACTGGTAAAGGTTAGGTTTGCTTGATAGATCGAATTCATCGAAGTATACATAAATCCCTCAAGATTACTTGCCGCGGCATTTCCCGCCATAACCATCGAGCCAAAGGAGTTCACGGCTGACTGAATCAAAACATTGGAAATCGAGAAGACAGAGCCTTGCAGTCCCGCAGGTATGCCAACCTTCATCATCTCGATAAATTTGTCTTTCGTGATTTTCACATGTTTGATATCCAAATGAATGCATCCGTCTGTCCTGATTAAGCAAAGCACAATCAACACAACCGATACGCACTGAGAAATCACCGTTGCAATAGCAACACCCGCCACGCCCATATGAAATACAATGACAAAGATCAAGTTGAATACAACGTTGATCACGCCTGCAATGGACAGGTAGTACAGCGGTCTCCTGGTATCGCCCACAGCGCGCAGAATTGCAGCGCCAAAATTGTACATCNNATCATGGACGCAGGCATACCAATGAAATATATCTTCATATATAATGCTGCTTGATCAAGCACATCATCGGGTGAACCCATCAGGTGAAGCAGAGGACGCGATACGGCAATACCGAGTATCATCACGAGAATACCGCAAACCAAGCTAAGTCCCATAGCGGTATGCACTGATTGGCTGACATCCTTCCATTTTCCCGCACCATAGTTTTGAGCAACTACAACGCTTGCACCAATGGACATACCCATGAACAAATTGACAATTAGGTTGATAAGCGAACTTGTCGATCCCACTGCTGCCAAAGCAGTGCTACCGGCAAACTGCCCCACAACAATGATATCCGCTGCATTAAATAGCAGTTGCAGGATACCTGTTAGCATCAACGGAATAGCAAACATCAGGATGGGTTTTACTAGCGGACCACTTAGCATATCGACCTCATAATTTGGACGACGCATTGATATCATGGACCTCCCTTATATTTATACTCACTTAACCATAGCACATCGGGTCAGTAACAGCAATCAGCTCAGGGCATGTCAGTAGCTGCTGTCATAGATGGTTTACGGCGCTGCATTGACGGGTTTTTTCACAGCGATTAAGAACTTGGTTGGTACATCTTCAGTGGTAAACTTAATCTCGTATTCACTTAGGTAATTAGGCGTAAAGCCGCTGGCATGTAGATCGCGCGATAGATATTTGATATCAAAACCCGATTCATCAAAATACTCAAGTGATGCTTCAAAGAGCATATCGTCATCCGTTTTGAACCAGATTTCGCCCTCATCCACAAGAAAGGTACGATACTGGCTCAGTTGACGGGAATGGGTCAACCTACGCTTCTCGTGCCTGGATTTTTCTGACCACGGGTTGCAAAAGCTGATGTAAATACGCTGTACACTGTCTTCTTTGCAGAAATAATCTGTGATGTATTCAATGTTGATCGCTGTTAGCACGACGTTGTCAATTTCTTCATTCTCATAAGCAGCTTCAATATTGCGCCGTGCATGTCCCAGCACATCGCGCGATAGATCAACTGCAACATAATTGATATCAAGATTGGCATGTACCATCTGAGCAGTCGATACACCCTTTCCGCATCCAAGCTCTACATGCAGCGGCCTTTGCTGTGGGAATTGCGCTTGCCACTTTCCGCGGTTTTCCCTTGGTATCATACAGTAATATGGACAAATCGCAAGCTCGGGGCGTGCCCATTTTTTTCTTCTCATTCGCATCGGTTGTGTGCTCCTTCCAAAACAAATGTCCGCACGAGCGAACATTGCTTATTATAGCGCGAATCACGCTTTATGTAAATCACAATTGTCTACACTTTTCGCCAAAGAAAAATCTTTTGAAGCAATCAAAAATGGCAGTACAGGCGTTGTACATGCCATTTAAAATTTTCTGTATTGCATTCTCATTTAGGCCGAGTGCTTCCCCGATCGGTACTCCATTGGGCTCATGCCGGTTGATTTCTTAAAATTCTTACTAAAGTGCGCGACATCACCGTATCCGATCTTCAGCGCAATTTCATGCACCTTAAGCGAAGGATCCATCAGGAGTTCCTTGCCCTTTTGGATGCGCACTCCATTGAGAATATCAAAGAAGCTCTGCCCAAGATGTCCGTTGATCAGCTTGCTGAGATGCCACGGGCTGACATACACGC
>LFRM01006217.1_pt2 | contig 13816 bp, 12 predicted proteins | sample 618341 | NCBI WGS metagenome assembly LFRM01 (sample SAMN03654438, study PRJNA283298) | anaerobic digester metagenome | isolation source: pool of bioreactors CSTR01a, CSTR02a, and CSTR03a thermophilic anaerobic... | place: Denmark: Kgs. Lyngby | collected 2014-05-21 | reverse complement strand
TGGAATAACACCCATTTAAGCGCGCCCCGGTATTTGACAACTCCAACAGTTGGCCCCTTCTTAGATGGGAACCAGAGGTTGCGTAAGCCATGACAACACAGAAGACCCCAAGCGGGGGTCTTCTGTGTGCTTGCCACCATTTTTCACTTACATGGACTATATCCACAACACGGACAGAACGAACAACCAGAATCCGGAATCATAGGACTTCCGCAATCAGGACACACAGTTTGCTTTTTCATGCAATCCCCACCTCTTTAGAAAATGATGCACCATCCATTATACCAAAGAGATATTTTTTTGCACGAAACAAAACCGTAGCCTTTCTCCCGAATGCCCTTGTGGCTTCACAGGATGCCCTAGGACGAGTTTTTATAGCAAAGTGGACTAAATATATGGGTGTCCAAAATCAATGCCTTAAAATTCATTTAAAGAGCTCCCCTTTCAAAGGGGAGCTCTTTATTAGAATATGATTGTTTTTTCCACTTTGATCAGGTCGTTTCGGATGGCTTCGTCGCCATGTTTTTCGATTAGCAATGGCAGTGTCTTTTCTTGGTTTTTGGCAATACCGTTAACCACTTGCTTTAGGGTAGATAGCTCTTTGACCTCCATAACCCCATACTTCTTCTCGTAGGTTTCGATGAACAGCCGAAGGAACATGACCCACTTTTGTTCACCACTAACGCCCGCCTCTTTCGCCTTCTCCTCTACGTAGCGGAAGGTTTCCACAATGTAAGGAAGCGCCTTGGAAAGAAACTTATTCTTTTCGAAAGCCGAGATAGCAACCCAAACCACGACACTAACCAGTGCGCCAAAGACAAACTCCGACAATAACAAATTTTTGATAAACTCACCCATAGTATTCACCCCTCTCTTTACTAGTATACACTATTTCAATCCAAAATGACTTTTCCAGTCGTACCCAGAACCGTCGGAGTCTTCGACCCTTCGCAAAACCACTTGTTCTAACAACGCATCATCTGTGTCGGTGATTAAAATTCCTTGAACTAACACGCCCGCATCTAGAACCTTCAGGCACCCACTCTCGTGGAGAACTACAACAAGCTCTGCGCCTTCGGCCTCTCCTTCGCCGGCTACCCATTCTAAGCGCAAGTCGCTGAAGTAACGTTGTAGCGCTTCCCACTCTAGGGTGATGTCTAACACTTCGTGTCCTTGCGCCGTAAACTCAATGCCAAAACTCTTGGCAGGCATTGCTTCAAACCCCAATGAAACCTCGGCACTACTGGTTTGCCGCGGTGTGAACGAAATCAAGAATTCGCCGGCTCCATCCATCTGCGCAGCAAAAGAGAGTGGGAAGTTTTCATTTGGTACAGCTTCCAGCTCCACCACGAAGTCCGACTCACCAGAAGCCTGTGCACTGAACGTTAGACCGAACTGGTTTTGTGAGCTTGCTTGGACGTCAAAGTGCAGGAAAAACTCATGGGTCAATGTAGGGAGAAACTCCACCACAAAGTCCGACTCACCAGAAGCCTGTGCACCGAACGTTAGACCGAACTGGTTTTGTGAGCTTGCTTGGACATCAAAGTGCAGGAAAAACTCATGGGTTAATGTAGGGAGAAACTCCACCACAAAGTCTGACTCACCCGCAGCTCGTGCACCGAATGCTAGACCAAACTGGTTTTGTGAGCTTGCTTGAACGTCAAAGTGTAAGGCAAATTCATGAGTCAATGTAGGGAGAAACTCTACCACAAAGTCCGACTCACCAGAAGCCTGTGCACCGAATGTGATGCCGAAGTCTTTTTGGCCTGCCTTTTGCGAACGGAACTCGATAGCAAAATCGCTAACTGTAACTGCCTGGAACTCGATTTGGAATATGTGTTCCCCGTCCTCTTGTGCACTAAAGGAAAGCAGGAGATTTCCGTGTGGATCCGCTTTGTATTCAAGGGCAAAATCCTCAAATTTGGCTGCCACAAAGTCGAACCCAAACAAATTTTCTCCGTGACCGACAGCGGAAAAGTCCAGTGCAAAGTTCGCGGCGGAACGCTCTGTGCCCGCAAACGTGAGAGTGAAATCATCATCTTTTCTTGCTTGGGACACAAAATCTAGCACAAATCTCGGCTCCGCTGCATAGCTAAGCAGGAACAAGTTGGAAAGCCCGTAAGTGAGCTTGAATTTCGATTCACCGTAGGGGCACGTTCCTTCCCAAGAAACGCAGAATCCAGAGTCTTTCGCCCGACTTGCAGTGAACGTAATGGGGAAATATTTCGCTTCTGCTTCTCGGAACGCTTCGTAGTCCAGGTAGGCTACCTCGATGTAAGGACCTCGACCGCTTTCTTTGGAAGAGAAGCGGTGTAAAGAAGAACCCGTTAAAGCATAGTTCGCGTGAAGTTCACCGGAGATGTCAAACTCAATTCGTTTTGTCCCGCCGACCTGACTTGAAAGACCCCTTCGCTCTAAAGGGCGGTTTGCATAGGTGACCCCTGTCTCGGACCAGCGAGTCTCCCCATCTAAAGCGTGAAGGAGAATGTCATCTTCTTCTTTTGGAATTCCAGGAACATTTAGGACCAACTTGACATATAAAAACTCTTCATCGGGTAGAGCTGCCAAATCGAAGCTCAAAAAAGACTCGTACTGGGGACCCACCAAAAGATCGGTGGTGTCCCCGTAGTTAAGTGTGGGAATGTGTGCGTTCACGAATGCATCTTTAACCGCCGGAAGTCGGAGCACGGTGATGGGTGGCGGCAGGACGTCAAATTGCCCCTGAATGAAATTACTCATACAATCAACCCCATTGTATTGGATTTACTTGTCTTCCAAAAATATATAGACACCAACATCCGGACCGGAATCTACAACTTTTGGCCTTCTCTTTCTCCTCGGCACCGCTTCGAAACGAATGTAGAAGAGACTCTCTCCCATTAAGAGGGGTTCAAAAGCGATGGAGAAATTGGCATGATTGATAGCTTCGTATTCCACCTTTATACCGGATTCGCCGCTTCTTTGCGCATCAAAGTTTATTTGGAACTGTTCAAGGACAAGCGCCAAAAACTCGAGCAGGGTGTCCCTTTGATCACCTCTTTGCGCCGCAAAGCAAAGCCACACATCGTCGCTGTACCATTTTAGTCCCTCAAAGTCTAGGACGAGATTTGCTTTGTCTCGCATTTGGGCCTTGAAATCTAAAGTGAAGTTGGAGTGCGGAAGCACTTCAAAGTCTAAACGAATGTCCGAAGACGCTCTGGCTTGAACAGCAAACTCGGTTAAAAAGTCGCTCATGTAGCGCTGCAAAGCGTCATACCTTAGCGAAAAGTCACTCGAATCAACACCGGTTGCTGTAAATTCCACAAAGAACTCCGAGATGGGTACACTTTCAAATTCCAGCAGCAGGTCTGCGTCTTTCACTCCTCGAGCAGTAAAGTCTAGACCGAAGTCTACCTCTCCACTTGCCCTCGAAGCAAACGTTAGCCGGAAGTCCTCTTGGGAAATTACGTCGTAGTCCAACAATAGTCCGGACTCACCTTCACCTCTCGCACCAAAGGAAAGTTGGAACCAATCCTCGTCTTCACTTCTCGCCTGGTACTCCAAAGTAAAGTTTTCGCGGAATATCGTAACGTACTCTAAGGTGAAATCGGACTCGCCTTTATCTCGAACACCAAACTCGAGCTTCAAACTATCCACACCTTCATCCCGAGCCTGATATTCTAAAGTGAAATCTTCGTGGAGTGCCGAAATGTAGTCCAGACGAAAATCAGATTCACCTTTATCCCGAATGCCAAAGGAGAGCTGGAAGTAATCCTCCCCTTCGCTTCTCGCCTGGTACTTTAAAGTAAAGTTTTCGCAGAACGTCGGAACGTAATCTAAGGTGAAATCAGACTCGCCTTTGTCTCGAGCCCCAAACTCGAGCTTCAAGTTGTCCGCGCTCTCATCCCGTGCCTGGTACTCCAGAGCGAAATCTTCATAGAATGCCAAAGTGTAGTCCAAACGAAAATCAGATTCACCTTTATCCCGCGCGCCAAAAGAGAGCCGGAAATCGTCGGTTGGCATCGCCTCGTAGGTAATGACTCGATCGAGAAATTCTGCTGCGATAAAATCCAACCCGAAGAGGCTTTCTCCGTGGCCTACCGCTGTGAAGTTCAATCCAAAATCATTCGTGCTCCGCTGCCGGGATGCGAACGATAGGGAAAAATCTGCATCTTCCACACGTTGCACTACGAAGGAGACGATAAACTTAGGTTCCGCAGCGTAGGTTAGCAAAAAGATGTTCGAAAGTTCATAGGAAAGACGGAAGGCGGACTCGCCATAAGGCAGCGTGCCATCCCACTCTAACTTAAAGTTGGAGTTGGCTGGTCGCTGCGCCGTGTAGGCAACTTGTAGATACCGCCCTTCAATTTCGCGGAAGGCATCGGGGTCAATGAAGGCTACCTCGATGTACGGACCCTTTCCGCTTTCTTTGGAGAAGAAGCGGTAAAGCTCTTCACTTTTTAGAACGTACACTTCTTCGAATGAACCCTGCAAATCCACTTCCACCTTGGTGCCAGAAGGCACCAAGGTATAAAGAAGTGATGTATCCCGCGGCCTATTAGCGTGGGTGATGCCGGTTTCCGTCCAAGGTTGATCCGAGGATAGCTTGTGGATCTCCAGGGGGATTCCGCTTGGTTTCACTGCCCTGGGAGGAGTGAGCACAAGCTTGCTGTAAATAAACTCCTGTTCAGGCAAACCGCTCAAGTCAAACCCGATAAACGATTCGTAGTTTAGCCCTGTCAAAAGATCGTGCGTGTCCCCATAGTTTAGCGTGGGGACAGAGGTGTACGTGAACGCATCCTTGACAGCGTGGAACCGAAGGATTGTAACGGGCGGTTTGAGAATGTCGAAGCGGCCTTGAACGAAATTCATACTATCACTCCATTGTATTGGAACTTATGCGGAAGGAACCGCCTGTGGTAGCGTTTTTGTCCGGGCGTACTCTGACGTAAAACTCATAAGTGTCTCCATCCCCCATAGCGGGAGGGTTGAGATGGCTTTTGGGCACAAAGGGCTCTTCTTGGCTCGATATGTTAACGGCCACATGCGGCACATTGTGACTTATTGTGATTTCTGGATTCTCTACCGGTTCACCCAGTTGGTTACGCAAAATAAGCTTGCGCACAGGGGAGGTGCGTCCAGCCACGAGCGGACCAAAGTCAAGTTCCTGCAGAATTACACCCTGGTCTGTGGTGAAGTAGTTTCCCTCTTCGTCGACGAACATTAGGCCTTGGTATTGCCCAACCACTGTAAATTCAGTGGACGTCACTTCTCCGATTGTATCCTTCACTTCCAGACGTAAGGTGTTTTCTTCGCCCACGATTAAGTCCTGGCTGCCCCAAGGAATAGCAATCGCTGCCGGTGCGGGAAGTGGTTCGCTAAAGCCCTCGTCCTCTGGGTAGAACTGCTTGCCGTTGATTAACAAGCGATACGACACGTCGTCTCCGTCTTCGTCACCCAAAGTGGCGTGTAGATTGAAGTTGGTGTGTGTTAGTGTAATGGTTGGAGGGTTGTTGAGCAAAATGACTTCCCCGGATTGTTCTCGTTCTTTGCCCCTATCATCTTTTACGCGCAGGGTAACAGTGTTGGTACCCACATTGAAGTATGGATGATTGTAGGCTAAAAATATTTTCGTCCCGGATTCCAGAGGAGGCGACCACTCATCGTCCGCAGGGTACACCTGTTCGTCATTGATCAGGACCTGGTAGTAAACAGGGTCGCCTTCTTGGTCTTCGATGGTTGCGCTTAGTTCCACGTACTCATTGTGGAACTCATCTGGCGTAAGTAGGAAGTTTTTAATCAGCGGCGCTTCATTTTCTGGGAATGTGACAACAATGGATTCAACCCAAGGCCCTTCCGTTTCGCCAGGAACACGCAGACCAGAGAGTCTGATTTTAAAATCCAGTGTACCACGTTCAAACCAAAGCGCCCACTGGGCAGGCGTGATAGCCTCGATTTCTTCTTTGCTCATGCCGATATCAGACTCTTGCCACACACCATCTCGGAACACCCAATGCGTTTGATGCTCGTCTTTAGATACCCAAAACTCCACCTTCTGCTCTACTTCCAGTGTAACATAAAGCGTGGGTGGTTCATCGCCCTCGCTATACGTAACGAGAATGGGATTTGGGTCATCCAACCAATCGAGTGGCGTGGATTCAGGGATGTTCAGTTCAATTAGCCAGGAATCTTCAGATTCGGCATAGGTTAAGATCTCAAACTGCTCGCCAAGTTGTTCGACAGGCACAGTGTGAATTATATTTGTACCATAGGTCAGGTAGTCTTCTTCTGTTAGCGGTTCCACAAGTGGTGTTGGCACCAATTGACCATCCTCGACGGTGTAAATAACATCGTCTTTTTTAACAAGGGACTTACGCCAATACGCCGGGTAGGGAAGCCCGTAGGTTAGGCGTAGAGACTGCTCGCCCTCGGATTCGGCATAGGTTAAAAGCTCAAGCTGCTCGCCAAGTTGCTCGACAGACACAGCGTGAATTAGATTCGTACCATAGGTTAGGTAGTCTTCTTCGGTCAGCGGTTCCACAAGTGGTGTTGGCACCAATTGACCATCCTCGACGGTGTAAATAACATCGTCTTTTTTAACAAGGGCCTTACGCCAATACGCCGGGTAGGGAAGTCTGTAGGTTAGGCGTAGAGACTGTTCTTCTTCGAAATCGGCATAGGTTAAGACTTCGAAGGTGTGCCCAAGCTCATCAAAGGGTACGTTGTCCAAATCATCCATGCCGTGTTCTAAATAGTCTTCTTCGGTCAGAGGTTCTTCCAGACCGGTATCATTAAGCGTGCCATCTATGACGTTATAAATTGTGTTATCTTTCTTCAAAAACGTTTTGCGAATCATATGCTCCCTCCTTTGGTGTCTCTGAACCCTCAGGGTTCAGAGCGGTCGCTGCGCTACAGAAGTTCGAGGACGGGGCGCCAGCCGATGTTCGAGTTCGTGTCCGTCGGCGCGAACACGATCCAGTACCGCGCGCTGCTGAAGCCGCGGAGCACGCGAGACGAGCCCCTTGTTTCCTGGCACCAGGAGAGCATCGAGATCCAGTTCCAGGCTTGGTTGTGCGCTCTGGCCCAGGCGGTTTGGTCGTTGTGGATGGACGTGCTCGGATAATCCTCCGGTACCGCTATGGGTGCATATGCGAAATGCGGTTCGCCTACATCCGCTCCGTTCATCACGTAGCGATCCCATTCGTTGGGGAGTTGTCCACCTGCATAAGAGTTGGAGGTAGCGCCATCGCGGTTCTCTGACCCGCCGGTTAGTACTCTACACTTGTAGAGCTGTCCATCTAGTTCAAGTTCTTTGCCGAAGATGAAGCCAGCTCCGTTTAGGTGGTCCCAGGAAATTGAGCGGATTAGGTTACGATCGCAAATCAAGAGCGTTTTGTTTTGCTCGTAGTCAATAAATTTATGCCAATAAAGCACAGTCTCTTCGGATGTGGCCGGCCCGAACGAGTATTTCGACATATCCCCGTGAAACTCCGGGATATTTCCGTATTCCCCGTCAAATGCTACACTGCCACGCCACGGTCTCGTTGGCCTTACGAGTTCTACTCCATCGTAATAAAGTGCGCCCAAAGCCACTTTCATGTAATCAATAATAGGTAATTGCTTCACTTTTAACAGTTGCTTTTGCACAACAGAAGCCCTGTGTTCATGTCCGCTTCCGAGTTGCCTCTCGTGACTCATTGCCACAACCCTTGTGCTGGTTTCTCGAATCCAAGTGCCAAGGTCTTCGACGCCCTGGGATTCGATGTTTTGCACGGTGGTTTCTTGTGGGTTGCCGTGTTCGTCCAAAGTGAAGTATCGACCGTTTGCTTTAATTAGGTGTTTCATTATATTGCTCCGCCTCCTTCTTTAACTTTGGATGAGTTCCAAAACGGGGCGCCAGCCGAAGGGCGTGCTCGCGTTCCCCGGCGAGCCCGCGTTCCAGTACCGCGCACTGCCGCTGCCGCGGGTCACGCGAAGCGAGCCGCTCGTTTCTTGGCACCAAGAACCCATCGAGATCCAGTTCCAGGCTTGGTTGTGCGCTCTGGCCCAAGCGGTTTGGTCGTTGAAGATGTTCGTGCCCGGATAGTCCTCCGGTACCGGTATGGGTGCATATGCAAAATGCGGTTCACCTACGTCCGCTCCGTTCATCACGTAGCGATCCCATTCGTTCGGGAGTCTACCGCCCTCAAATGATTCGCCCGTCCCTCCCGAGCGGTGCGCCGCACCACCCGTTAAGACCCGGCACTTATAGCGTTGTCCGTCCAGTTTAATTTCCTTGCCGAAGATGAAGCCGGCGCCGTCGAGGTGGTTCCAGGAAATACTGCGGACGATGTTGCGATCACAAATCAAAAGCGTTTTATTTTGGTCAATAAACTTATGCCAATAAAGCACAGTCTCTTCGGATGTCGCAGGTCCAAACGAGTATTTACTCATGTCCCCGTGACGCGCCGGGATATTGCCGTATTCTCCGTCAAATGCTTCATTGTTTCGCCACGGTCTCGTTGGCCTTGCGAGTTCCACTCCATCGTAATAAAGTGCACCGAGTTTTACATACTCATAGTTTATCACAGGTAGTTGCCGAACTTTAGTCAAGTCACGTTGATTAACCAAAGCCCTGTACTTATGGCCCCTGCCGAGCTGTCCCTCATGACTCATCACCACCAACCTGGTGTCGGTCCTCCTAGCCAGGATGCCGATATCGTCCATGCCTTTTTCTTGGATTTGGTTCAGGGCAGCTTCTTGCGGGTTGCCGTGTTCGTCCAAAGTGAAGTATTGGCCGTTTGATTTAATTAAGTGTTTCATTATTCCACCACCTCAATAATTAGTTGTTTACCCTTTGGTATTTTCACCTCATATAGATTCTCGCCAATCGAAGCCATGGGTTCGCCGACCAAAACTTCTTCGGTGAGATCATCACTGCCTAAGACCGTAACACCCGAAATGGTCTTGCGTCCCAGTGTCATAATCTGCGAGTGGCTACTCAGCGCTTCCCCGCTTGTTTCTTTCTCTTTTAAGAGTAGTATATCACCATCTACTTTGAGGGTTTCAGAAAGTCCCCACTCCGCTCCCTCAAACGGAAACGAACGCTCCACAATGAGTGTGTTTTCATCCTCGCGCTTTACCAAGAAGTAAATGTGACCGGCCGCACCTGCGTTTAAGATGAAGACTGTATCTTCTTCGATATTTTCTACTATGTGACTACCGGGTGTCATGCCGCTAAATAGTAGATTTTCTGGACCAAGATCACCTTCGTAAATTTCATAATATACACTTTGCGCAGGATACCCTTCGGGTTCAGTTCGGGAATCGACTTCAATCACAAAAGAATTATCCTTCCAAACATTCGTGGGCAGAATTGCATCAAACGCAGCGAACGTTATAAGTTCCGTTGCGTCCAAAATTAAGTCGGGGTCGTCTGCGTAGGTAGTGAATACGACCACCTTAAAGTTCATGGCATCGTGCGAGACGGTAAATTCCCTCCAACACTCCGCATCAATAGCAGCCACATCTTCTGGTGTCATGCCGTATTGTTTGAAGTCGTTTACCGTTCCCTCAAACCCACTCAAGAAAGTAACAGTATTATTCTTCAGGCTGTAATAGGCATCCTCCACTCGCAGCACAATATACCCTTGTTCTTTAACGAAGGGTTCGAAGGAGACCCGAAAATCTTTAAAGTCGTCAGCTTGGGCTGCAAGGTGAAGGGGAAAATTGGCAGTTTGGACGTTTTCGAAATCCACCAGAAGGGAAGACCAAACGCTCGCTTGGAAATCAAGCGAGATTTGATGCGTGACTACACCAAGGAAGTCTAACCCTAGCAAGGCTTTGGAATTTATGTTATACACTAACTCTGGTTCGTCCTCGTAGGTCGTAAATACTATCACAGTAAACGTTTGGGCGTTAAAGTCCTGCTTAAATAAAGCCCACTCTTCTTCTGTGATACTATTAAAAACGTCCGGCTCAATACCGTGTTCCTCGAACTCGGATTGCGTTATAGGGTCTTGCAGTGTTGGTATGATTTGAAATTGATCGTCTTTGTATGTGATGATATCAGTTCCAACTCGAAGCAAAATCATATTAAGTCACCTCCAGGTAGGGGTAAGGGTCGAAAATGTGGTAGATTAGCCAGTAGCAGTCTCCATGTTTGGCGTGCCCGAGCCATGAATTTACGCATTGTTGCACCTCTTTTGCCGTCATTGTTCCTTCTCGAACTTTGGCGTCCATGGCCTTCATGCGTCTTTTCATACCTTTCTTGGACTCCTCTCGAACTTCCATGTGGGTCCTGTAGATCTTAAAACTATAAGCATTCACACCTTGCCTGACGGGAAATATTTTTGTCTTCTCGTTCGTGCTCAAAAGAAGTGTTTCTTGTAAGAATTTTTGTGTTCGCTCAAGTGTTTCTTTGGCCTCACTTTTGGTTTCAACCACCCATACCATATCGTCCATGAACCGCACGTAATGCTTGACGTTCAAAAACCTAGTAACAAAGTGGTCTACCGGATTCAAAACAATGTTCGCAAAGTCTTGACTCGTCACATTGCCAAGGGGTATTCCAATTTCACCCGGCGCAGAGTCGACAATGATGTAAAGGAGGTCAAGCAAACCAGGGCAGGCAACGTGTTTGGCGAGGAGTCCTTTCAAAATATCTCTATCCACCGAGTAGAAAAATTTAGCAATATCTAATTTGACAATCCAACCATCAGGATTATGATATAGGTTTTGCTGCACTTGCTTCGCAGCTCGGTGATGACCACGTCCAGTTAAACAGGCGTAAGAATGACGGTGGAATATAGGCCTATAAATATCTTGCAAAACCTTGTGCACGGAAAACTGTACGATTTTATCTCTAAGCCTCGGGGCGTAAATCAATCGTTCCTTCGGCTCGAACACCTTGAATTCAATATAGTCGCCCGGAATGTAAACCCCGCGCGCCAACTCATTTTGCAGCTCTTTTATATGGCTCAAATAGTAGGGTCGGAATTCCATAGATTCCGTTTTAAATTTTCTGGATCCCTCTTGCGTCCGGGAATACGAATGTAGCAAACTTTTCCAACTGTATACTTCCTCAATGCAGGGCAATGCGGCATTCTCTTTTCTGGCGACTTGGCGCATTGCGACTTTTTTGTTTACACCGAAGTGAAGGAATAAGGCTCCCTTGAACGTGCAAGGACACGCTGGAAAATCCGTAAACGTTCCAGTCGTAAAAGTGTACCAAGGCGGGGCGCCAGCCGATGTTCGTGTTCGTGTTCGTCGGCGAGTTCGTGTTCCAGTTCCGCGCGCTGTTGTTGCCGCGGTTCACGCGATTCGAGCCCAATATAGCCCTATCCCTAAGAATTTTTCATCCAGCCACCGAGAATTCTTCCAATTTCTTGGAGGCTGGTTTGAAGTTGCAGTAACTTTTTGTTTGTGATGTAGCGCCTCTCGTTAGCGATATCAAACAAATTCAAAAGCCTCTTTAATTGTGCGTCGGCCAATTCTTGATATTCGCGGCGTTTCGTTCTGTTGTTTTTATAGGCGTTCGCCGTATCTATGTGACACATAAAGTCCAAAAAGGCGTTTTTGACATGGAGAGACAGCGCGTGCGTTTCGGAGCGCGGGAAATTCTCGACAACAGGGTAAACCACATCGACCAGAAGTCTTCTCGCTTTCTCTTTCACTAAAAGTTCGTTGCGCTTCAAGTTTAGTCCCTCCTTTGGTGTCTTTAAACCCCCAGAGATCAGAGCGGTCGCTGCGCTCCCGCCAGAGGCAACAAGGGGCTCCGCCCCTTGTTGCTACAGAAGTTCAAGGACGGGGCGCCAGCCGAGGTACGTGTTCGCGTACGTCGGCGAGTACGTGTACCAGTGCCGCGCGCTGTTGCGGCCGCGGACCACGCGATTCGAGCCGCTTGTTTCTTGGCACCAAGAGAACATCGAGATCCAGTTCCAGGCTTGGTTGTGCGCTCTGGCCCAGGCGGTTTGGTCGTCGTAGATGGACGTGCCCGGATAATCCTCTGGTACAGGTATGGGAGCATATGCAAAATGCGGCTCGCCTACGTCCGCTCCGTTCATCACGTAGCGATCCCATTCGTTCGGGAGTTGCCCGCCGGCGTAAGAGGTGCCGCGGTTCGCCGACCCGCCGGTTAGTACTCTACACTTGTAGCGTTGTCCGTCCAGTTCAATTTCCTTGCCGAAGATGAAATTAGCACCGTTTAGGTGGTCCCAGGAAACAGATCGGATTAGGTTACGATCGCAAATCAAAAGCGTTTTATTTTGGTCAATAAACTTATGCCAATAAAGCACAGTACCTTCGGATGTGGCCGGTCCGAACGAGTATTTACTCATATCGCCGTGAAAAGCCGGGATATTCCCCCCTTGGCCATTAAACGTTCCATTCCACGGCCTCGTTGGTCTTACGAGTTCCGTTCCATCATAGTAAAGCGCACCTAACGCCACGTACTTATAATCCGCTTCTAATTTCACTTGCATCCCCGTCACAACCCCGAGCGCCCCCTGATCAATCTCGGCCTCGTATACCCTGCCGAAACCTTCATTTCTAATGAATTTTAACATCTCACCGCACCTCCCACGTATATTCAAGTGCCCGCTCGCCAGTGAGTTCCAAGGGAATCTTCTCATTCTTAATACAAAGTACCCCACTCACATCTCGTGGTGCCACGATTCTAACCCTAAACCGCATTGTTTTACCATTTGGTATCTCGCAAATCACTTGAAAACGGTATCCTTCGCACACCGTTTTATAGCCGATGTTAAATTGCACAATCCGTGAAGCTTTTGAACCAACCATCATCTCGGCTGTCTTGAACTGGATTAAGTCATACCTTTCGGGATTAAACCCAATCCTTTCTCCGCTTTCTGTCACGAAAAAGATAGGGAACGAATGACCCATCAGACTAAATACGCCATTTTTACAATCGAAACCCAAATAAACCCCTGGTCGTTTGTAACCAAACGACTGGAGCCCCTCTTTTGTAATGTCATAGAACGAAGAGGCACCCTCAATAAGAGGTGCCTCTTTCTCGTACCTTGCTTCCCATTTCAACATATTTCTCCACCCCATTGTATTGGAATTATTTGGATAACGTAAATGGTTGATCAATCAACCATCTACGTTACACGTAAGTGTACCTAAGCCGCAGCCACAAGCTATTCTTACCATTTGTGGCCGTAGATGGAAGATCAATCTTGATACCTAATTTTACGAAATTTCCTTCAGAGTTCCCCAGTGTTCCGTCATTAACGGCGCCGAGGATTTCTCCTTCTCCAGCTTCTCCACCGGCCCCAATGGCGTGTTCTACATCGCCACCGATAGGCGTAAAGTCTTCCTCACCAAGCGTGATGTTGCGAACCTGAACGTACTGTTGGGCCACAGCTTCTAGATCGTTGCCGCCGTTTAAATCTTTAGTAGTTAGAACGCAGTTTTCCATCGTGGACGCTTCTTCGGTACCACCGCGGTTGTTCCACACAATAATAACAACTTCCTCGGATGAAGAGCCAATATCAATCTTGCCAAAGTCGTGGCCTTCTTTTTCGACAGTGTTATCTTCATTATACCAGGTAACTACAGGTACTAACATATACGATTCCCCTTTCTTGGTCACTATTCCTTTTTTAGTGTATCATATTTTCAATTCAAAAGTCATATCGCAGACGGATCACATACTTGAGGTTGGGTTGGAACTGATCACCGAAAGAGTAAGTGTCTATGACCGAAAACTTTAAGCTCCAATCACCCAAGAGAAGTCCTGCCCACAGGTCGTAATTGATTCCGTCTGGAATCAAACCCGGGAGTGTCTTTGCGGTCACCCCCACATAAAGACCCAGCAAAACTCTCTTTTGTAAGT
>LFRM01241638.1_pt1 | contig 13824 bp, 16 predicted proteins | sample 618341 | NCBI WGS metagenome assembly LFRM01 (sample SAMN03654438, study PRJNA283298) | anaerobic digester metagenome | isolation source: pool of bioreactors CSTR01a, CSTR02a, and CSTR03a thermophilic anaerobic... | place: Denmark: Kgs. Lyngby | collected 2014-05-21 | reverse complement strand
GATATCGCCTGTTCATCCATCTGCAGATACTTCTTCACGGTGTTGCGTGAGATATTCAACTCACGACTGATAGCTCGAATCGAAAGTCCAGAGCCTTTGCTATGCATTGCTTTAATTTTATGAATCACTGTCCACTCCTTCAATGCACCGCCCCCAGCTTAAAGTTGATCGGGTGACGGTACATAAAAACGTGGCCTAAGCCACAAGAAGTGGGTCAAAATTAATGACCAATAGTGGATCAGTTTAAATGGCCATTAACAACGCCAATGGCATACAACAACCGCCTTTAGCCTCTTTTCTCAATTCACGCCAATAGGTCTGCATTTCCTGTGCAAAGTATTTATCCGCTTCAATGTAATTAACGAACACACCAAAGGATTTCTTGCCGATAAGCACTGTGGACTGTGGAGTTGCAGCGGTCATACTTTAAACTTTTATACCTTTAGTACTTTTACGTACATGTCTCGATCATTCTGGCTGTCAAAATGACTATTATGCCAAAGCAACGTAAAGCACCCATTCACTCTGCAGCATGTATCTTTCAGCTGTGCAAACTTCTTCTCAGCTTCAGCGCCATAACCCAAGCCCATGTAGCGGTCGGCGATTATAGTGCATTCCATGGCGACAAGTGGTCGGATGCGGATTTTTAATTTTTGCTGGGTTAAAGCATTAAACGCTGGGTACTCAAAGCAGGTGCCGCTTCTAAAACCGGGGCGGTCGGCATAGCTTAGAGTGGTGTCATAGGTCATGCCTGCGTCGTTCCAAGCTTGTAATGTAGTGGGATGTTCCCAGCGCAGGTAATGCATGCGTCCGCCAAATTCGTTTTGCTTGATGCCTTCTTCTTGCAACACCGCGCGCAGTCTATCGGCTTCTTGCTTGATCAGCTGTGGTTTTTGGTAGGTGTTGTAGCTGGGGTGTAAACCGATCTCGTGCCCACGCTGATGCATGCGACGCATTAACTCGCGGATGGCTGGATGCTCTGGCTCGTAGCTGGCATCGAGTTTTGAGGTGCGGCCACAGATAAAATAAAACGCACTGGTCAGGTTATGGGCTTCGGAGACATCCATCAGCCAATCAAAGGTATTAAACGGGTCAGCAGGATGCAGCTTCTGAGCACTGTTTAAACGCACCCAAGGGGCTATCATCGCGCCTTTAATATCTCTGCGCTTGAGCACATCGCCTGCCATGCTTTTGAGTATGCTTTTAGCAGAACCAAAGCCATAACGACTCGGCGCATCCACATCATGACTCACCTTCATACTGAACTCATGCTGCTTAAGCTCAACCTGCGGCCACTGTTTTTGAATCACTTGCCCCAACACATGCAACCACTCATCCACCACAGGGCGTTCTAGATAGCCGTGCTTATACGCGTGTGAATGAATAGCTGGGAAGCGACCGTGATTGTCGAGATCAGTGCGGCCAATTTCTTCTACGCGGTTGAGCATCCAGTAGGTGAGGCCCAGCACGTCATAGTGAATAACATGACGATCTGTTGCCTGTTCGATTAAAGGCTGCGGCAATTCGCGCGCACCTGGCGCAGGTAAAGGCTGATCTAACACACTCACCCAACCGGCTTTAGCGGCATCCCACTCGGTGTGTGCCAAGTCGGAGCGCGATTCATGGAAAGCCGAGTTTAAACTTGGAAACAGGATACAGCCTTGGGCTTGCTCGGCTAACTGTAAACGCAAACCCGCTTCGGTTTGCTCTAGCGTGATAGATAAACCAAAGCGCTCTTCTAAAACAAGGCACAGCCAGTTGAGGGCTGCGGGGGTAAAGTGGGACATAGAAATTTAAAACCTTTGATTAGCCACGAAAGCTACTAATAAAAAAGAATGGAAAGCGTCTTATTTTGCTGTTATTTGCTCGATTGCATAGCTCACAAACCCACTCACACAAAACTCCGCGCCTTGTCAGTCACTGAAGTACTGGCAACATCCATAAAGTAATCCATCGCCTCCTCTACGCTGAAGTCTATGCCCTTGTAAGCCTGCAGCAGTTGGACGGTCAGTATGGGCATGATGCGAATATATTCGCCCAGCAGTGATTCCTGATACAAAAACTTCTCGACGCGCTTCACTTCTTTGCTGGCATACCTTTTGGCGAACAACCCATGCTTGGGTCGGCTGAGATCGAGCTTATAGATAGAACCAACCATCAACACTTTTAAGTCCATGACTAAATAATTGAACTCTTCATCCAGCACCGCACCGAGCATTAACAATAAATCATCACCCAGCTTGGTAAAGTCGTCTTCGCTTAACTCGACACCTTCAGGCAGAGGGACGCGGTTGAATGAAACCAGCATGGCGTTAATAGTGGCAAAATAAGCCTGCATCCGCAGAATATGGTGACGCACTTTAAGGTCGAGCCACAACTTGTGTTTATCTAGCATTTTTTCCATGCCGTGAAAAAAAAACACGAAACTTCGCGACCGATGAAAAAATGTCCGCGTATTGAATATGCGGCTCATAGGGCAGCGTCATACCATGGCTTAAAATCACTTCCCGCAGCATGGCAGATTGAGGTTGTCGCATTTCCAGTTTTTGCGTATTGCCATCAATAAACTGCAAAAACTCTTGCTGGGCTTCAACCCGCTTTTCTAAAATCACCCCTGCTACCCGAGTGCGCTCATCCTTCTTCTTGAGGTAGAAGGTGGTGACGAAAGCGATGAGTAAACCAGCCAGCAAGGTGGATGCAAGAGTGATGGCACCTTCCCAGATGAAAACGGGGTAGCCGAGGTAGGTTTCGGGGGTTTGCATGGGTTTATTTCTTTTTAAACAACCAAGGCCAAGGTATGGGCCACACATACATTGTTTTGCCTTTGCGCCCCAGCTCAATCGACCTATCTATTAGCGTGCGAGCGCTGATAGCGTAAAGCTCTAATCCAGACTTAGTGTCTTCTATCAACTCATCTTCACTAAAATATTTAGCTAGCTTTGGCGTATAGATTTGGCCAGTCCTTTTTTTATAACAATGCTTGCCTGTTTCACCAGCAGCATCTTTATAGGTATAACAAAGTCTATTTTTAAACAGCTTCTTAAAGTATGCATTTTCTTCATACAATGCACTTTCTACACAATGCACAGCAGTAGCGATTTTCAGCCGATGACCAACACCAAAACCAACAACCCAAGCATTATCAAGATTACGCAATCGGTAATATGGCGAATATTCGTCCCATGAGGTTTTACTTTTATGGTGCTCACTTGTTAGATACTCGGCATTAGCACCTAACGCGCACACAGAGTGATTAAGATTAATGCTTCGCAAAACATGAGGATAACGCCGAAATATCTCAGTTAGCATTCCGCCTGCTGAAGGTGTTCTTTTAACATTAAATACAGCGCCCTCTACTTGGTTTTTATAATCAGGAAAAGCTGGCATCGCCAAAGTTCCTTGCTCACCTAAGTAATTCACCAGCATTTTAATCAGTTCAGCTGCCGTAAAATCACCACTATTTAAGGCTTCCCAGGAAGAATGCAGCATGACTGTATCGCCAGGCTGTATTCCAGATTTTTCAAGAAAAAATTGTATTTCTTCAAGGGTAACGCTCGATGGTGTTTGAACTTTTGGTGATGTCCAGTAACGCTGATGCATGTATGCAGAAATACGGGCAGCCAAATAGCTTGGTACTGCTAACGCACGTCTGAAAAAACGTCTCATGCAGTTACACCTTTGCTTTCCAGTGACTTAACAATTGCACTGACAGTAATAATCTCTTCTAGCTCATCAAAATCAAAACCAATATCAAAGGCTTCTTCTAGCTCTAAAACAATATGGGTGTGATTTAACGAATCCCACTTATCAGTCACGCTCAGTCCTGAATCAGCATTTAAGGTATTCAATGGTTGTTTAATAACTGTAGCGATTACTTCTAAAACCTTGGCTTGTACACTCACGCTGAAAGACTCCTTACTAACGCTTTTTTATCAATTTTCCCACTTTGATTTAATGGGAAATCCGTAACAAATACATAACGAGTTGGCACCATATAGCTTGGTACTGAATTTTGCACATGCGAGTCTATATCTTTTTCTATTAACTCGGAGCCTTTATTTAAACGAATAAAAGCAATCAATGATGCTTCTGACTGATCACCGAAAGCAACAACAGCACTGACATCGACACCGTTGACACCATCTATAACTTTAGACACCTCATCAGGGTGTACGCGATAGCCGCGAATTTTAACCAAACCATCAATACGCCCTTTTAGGTAAACCAAACCATCATCCACATAAGCCAGATCACCTGTTTTATATAGAGGACGATCAATAAAAGACAGGCTTGGATCATGGGTGAAAGCTGATTTAGTCAGCTCGCTATCACCATGGTATCCCATCATTAACTGAGGGCCTGAAACACACAGTTCACCTTCAGAACAAGGTTGATTCTCTTCATTGAGTAATACAAAATCCAGAGAACCAAAGCACTCACCTATAGGTACAGGCTTATCCGCTAACGCAAGCTGTTCCTTATTATCTAACCGCACCGCAAAACAATTGATCGTCACTTCAGTTGGCCCATACACATTATAAAAATGTGCACCACCTGTAAGGGTTTTGTAATCGTTGACCAGCTGCCACGGAAAACGATCGCCACCTGATAACAATAGATTAATCGAAGAGAGATCAGCGCCTCGCTTTTGCTTAGCGAATGCTGTCAGCGCTAAATGTGTAGTGGGCACCGAGTAAAGCACATCAATTTTGTACTTCATAATCATTGCCAGAACACTCGGGATATTCGTGTTATGGCGCGCTACACCAATGCTTGTGCCAAAAGCTAAAGCAAATGCAATATCACCCATAGTGATATCAAACGTCAGCTCTGATGTGAGCAGTAGACGCTTAGATGCAGAGTATTCAGAGAAATAACGCTGAGTCCAATCAATATAAGAACGAAAAGAAGCAGCTGATATTACAACGCCTTTAGGTTCACCCGTTGAACCCGAAGTAAAAATAATATATGCAATGTCAGCTGGGCGCAAAGGTCGTGCCTTAGCTGCGAACTCATTCACGCTATCACTTTGATTGAACAGCCCCACACTATTTATAATTTTAAATTGAGTATCTAGCTCTTCACTGTTTTTAGTGTCTGTAATAATTGCAGCGGGCTTAATTCTAGAAATAATATCTATATTTTTCTGTAGTGGCCAAGCAGCATTGAGTGGTACTACATAAAAACCAGCAGCCCATGCAGCCATCATCGCTGCAATATAATGCGAGCCTCGCTCCATTAAAATACAAACACCTTGCTGACGGCCACATGGATGCGGCGCAACCTGCTCTAATAAATTAGTAGTAGCATTTGAGATATCTTGCGAACTTAAATCAGACTGCCCATCAAAATATTTAATCTGATTAATTTTAGTGTCATCAAGGATGGCATTTATAATTTTAATCATAATTAACTCCTTATCTTTATAATTATTTAAAATAAAGCGCTGGCCTTATAATTAAATTACACCATGAATCAGCGATAACTTAATTTCGCTAAACATTTTAGTTGTTTTTTTGCACTGGGTAATAAAAATAGTGCTGAGTTCGCTTGTTGTATTAATTGCTCTGCATAGGCACGCCTTAAATCTTGCTTGGCTAGGCTAATGGCTTTAGTTAACTTGCGTTCTGTGGGTGACATTTCCCAAGCAAACAAAGTGCTTAAAACAATCGCCAGCAACCAAAGCGCGTAAACAGGTAAAGGCAAACTAGCAAGGTTTAGATAAAGCCAGTTAAACCCACTGTATTGGGTAAGTGAATACCAGCACACCGCGACTAGTAACAAAAGCGTTAATGCTATAAAACGCCAATAGAAAGCCAGCGCAAAATAAGGGCGGGTTAAATTGTAAAAAGAAAGAAGGTTCAAGGTAGCTAACTGCTTATAAATTACAAACTAGGTAATATCTTTCTTCACCCATGGCTTCATCGTAGTATTCTTCTACTGGCTTAAAGCCTAACTTTTCTGCGGAGTGAAGAGAGCCAAGGTTGTTTTTAGAAATTCTTGTAGATATGCCAGCCAGTCCATTTTTTTTGAAATGCTTGATTGCTTGTTGTCGCATAATGGTAGCTATTCCTTGTCCTTGGTATTCTGGTAAGACTCCTATAAAACCTTCATGCACAGTGTTTTCATTAAAATCACGTAAATTAAAGTAAAACATATCTATTCCAATGATTTGACCATTCTTGCTATCACTGGCTACAAATAATAATTTACTGCCAAAGTTTTTGTATAAGGTTTTATGTGTTTTAGAAAGAATAATCTTATTTAATTGCTCATAAAGGTTACCGACTGATTTTTCATCAACGGCGTTATAGGAGCGTACTATAATATTTTCTTTTTCTGAGAATTCTATTTCAGTAAAACTCTTTAACTTAGTTAGCGTTAACCTGTGATTTCTTTTCGAGGTTAAGTAGCTTTTAATTTTTCTTAAAATTCTTAACATTACTTTAAACACACCATAAAGATTACTTAAACTGTAAGTGGTATTTCACGTTTTTTAAGCGACTGCTCTACTCTTTCATGCCAAAGCTTTATTGTTTTAGTTGCTTCTGCTGTTTCGCTTGAGCATATTTTTAAAGTGCCGCGTGGATAAGAAAAATTTGTTTCTTCTAACTCCCAATCTAAAACTCTAATGGGTCTTCTGTGTTCTATCCAGTTTAAATCTGTTTCATCATTGGCAACTGTGTAAGCACCACCTATTACTTGCACTAAGGCGATGAGTTGCTTACCTGTTTTTATGGCAACAATATCATTTACTTGCATACGGTTGTTGAAGTCATCAATTGTGCTTTGCCCTGCAGCCCATTGACCCACACCGATAATTTTGTTGTTTTCTAAAATTGCATGTACCCGTTCAATTGCAAAGTTTTTATCATCTGGGTGCATTTGCATGTGCCAGTATTGCATTCTGTTTGCCCTGTTTTGGATAAATTTAATTAGCTACTTTTCCGCTAGCAAAATTTAACGTCATAAAAAAATTAATAACAAATAACAAAGAGTAAGATAAAGAATAGAAAATCAAAGCAGTTTTTTCATTTGAATACAAATAACCTATAAAAAATGCTGCACTTGTTGAAGCTAAAAGTACTATCTGCCAAATCAAATCTAGTTTCTGTTTTTCAGCTATCATAAACATTGCACTTAAAGGGTTTGTTATAAATCTAAGTAAAAGTACGGGTGTTAAAATCTGTGCATATTCACCTGCCACACGCCATTTTTCGCTAAATATTAACGCAAACAAGTCAGGTGCAATAAAAAAGAAAGCAATGCTAGGTAATATTGAAATATATAGTAATCTTTTAAAGGTTTTTATATAAATATCTTTACAGCTACCAGTATTAACATAGGCGTAACTTGCCTCCTGCCTAAATACATCACCTATAGCACTTGCTACTAATGTCATGGGTGCGCCCATAACTCTTTGAGTTAACATAAAAAAACCAGCAGCTGCACTGTTAAATAAAGAGCTAAGAACAAAAGTTGGCATTTGCCCGGAAGCAGTATTAAAGCCATGAGCTACGATTAAATACTTCGGAAAATTAATATACTTTCTTGCAAGTACAATAATACGTGTTCTTTTAATTTCTTTAATATGTTTTTTATCTTCTTTATAAATCAAGCTGCCTAAGACAGCAGTTGATAATGTCTGACCAATTAACTGTCCGCCCACAAGTCCAGACGTACCAACATTATTAAATGCACCAGCTAGCTGTGCAGCGCCAGTACTCGAGCTTTGCACTACTCTGCTTACGGCTAACCTTCTGTAGTGTGATTTTCGATTGCTCCAGTAGTTTAAGCTTTGATAAGCGCCCATTAAAAAAGTAGATGCCGGTACCCAATAAAGCCACATAGATAACTCTGGCACACCCATAAGGCTTACCAATTGACTGTTAAAAACAGTTACCACTAACAAAAGTATCATGCTAATAAAAAAACTTAACATTACTGACAATGCAACCAAATTCATTGCATCCCGATCTTTTTTAGGTAGTAAAATTGCCATTTCATAACGACCAGTTACCAAAACAGTCAATATTGATGCAATCGCCATATAAAGTGCAAAAACACCAAACTCTTCTGGGCTGTATATCCGTGTAAGTATTGGAATAATAGCAATAGGTATTGCCTGCGCTAAACCTGTACCTGTCATTAGAGTAAGCACATTTTTTGCATAAGTGCTTTTTGGTAGAAGTCTTTTAATCACTGTATATCGCTTATTTTAATTAGCAGCATTGATTATCTTGGTTACTCAACTGAACTACTTAACTTATGTCAAATATTAGCCACAGAATAAAAATTAAAGCATTGGGTAGTTTCAATTACTTTTCACTGCTAGCTGTTCTAAGCGAGTGACCCAATCATTAAAGCCCACACATACGTCTCTGAGCTTTTGCATCCCAATCTGTTTAGCTATATTTGGACCATGGGTGGTTTTTCGGTAGTTGGTATTGATTTCTAAACGTTTAGACGGCGCTGTTTGCGGAGAGTCGTTTATTTTTTCTGGATTACTTTCAAACTGCGCCAGTATACCTTTAGCCCAAACTTCAACAGTGGGTTGAAAGTCGGGCTGATTAAGCACACTGTGCATTGCGGTTGGGCAGGAAAACAGCAGGCCTTCAAACTCATACATTTGCACATAAGGTATCAGCTTGGCTTGAATACTGACATGTGTATGGTCGTGCATTTTTTGTTCTAAGCTGGCTTTGGTGTCGCTGTTTAGCTTGCCTTTAAAACCGTAGAAGTCATAAAAGGTGGTGACATAGTCAAAGCTGTTGGCTATTTTTTTAAGTTCGCTTTTCACTCTGTCTAGTTTAACGTCACCGCCCATTGAAATGGGTGTTATATGAACCTGCTTTTGCGCGAGGTAAGGCGCTAACACCATTTGCACAAAACGTTCTTCGGTGGTGCCTTCAACTGAAATGCCAACCCTTACCATTCTGGTCGCCCTCCCACTAGGTTTTTCATCCATATATCACCCATGCCGTAGTCTTCGAGCCAGATTTGTAGTTGTTCTGCTTCGAGCCGCTCAAAGGTGGAGACGCCTTTCCTTTGATCAACCACAATAAAGTCTTGCTGTTTAAAAAAATTGGCAAAGGTGACTGACTGCGTAGAGCAAATCACTTGTGAGGTTTTAGCAGTGACTTGAATGATTTCAGCTAACACTTCAAGCGCTGCTGGGTGCAAACCTAACTCTGGTTCGTCTAAAACAATGGTGCTGGGCCGTAAGAATTCAGGTTGTAGGAACAATGTACTGAGGCATATAAAACGTGCCGTGCCATCGGATAACTGATTGGCAGAAAAAGGTGCATCGTGTTCTTTATGCGTCCAACGCAACAGAATCACTTGGTTACCTGTTGCGCCTTGCGGCACTAAATAAAAGTCATGAAAAAACGGGGCGACGGTTTGTATGGCTGCGATTATTTCTTGATAATTTTCAGGCCAATGTTCTTTTAAAAAATACAAATAGGGCGCTAGATTAGCCGCGTCGTTTTGTAGAAAAGTACTGGCGCTAATACTTTGTGCTTGCTTGAATGCGGCTGAAGCGCTGGTGTCGTGAAAATGGTAAACGCGGCATTTATTTAAGTATTCACGCGTGTACTTTTTCACATATACGCTATCTGCTTCCCCATCTGGTAGTAAGCCGCTCTCTCCGAGCTTACCTTTAATGTGGAAATTTCTATTTGACCCGATGTAATTGCAGTATTCCTGCTCAAAAACTAGGGCATCATTGGCTTCGCCATGTAAGAAATCTGCGTGATACGTATTGTCGCCAACGTCGAGTGTGATGCTGATGGTTTTAGTTTTTTTAGCGCCAAAATGAAAGAAGGTATTGGCAAAGCCGTGCTGCTCAACATAGGTTTGCAACTTGCCTTCCGACAGATGGCGTAAAAAAGAGAACAACGAGATAAAATTAGACTTACCCGAGCCATTTGCCCCGATCAAAATATTGATAGGGTTCATTTTTAAGTCCAAGGATGCAATGGATTTAAAGCCACTGATCTGAACACGTTTTAAATGGGACTTCGGGGTGATCATGGTATTTCAGGTCTCTTAGCAGCAGTTAAGGCACGACTGTTTAATAATAACTAACTACTCAGTATTTTTTAATGATGCGACAACTTTTTGCTGCTGTTCTTCAGCCATATACGGATGCATCGGCAAACTCATCACTTTTTCTGCCACGACATCGCCCACCGGTAATTTCACGCTGCTATCAGCTACTGCAGGCTGCTTGTTCAGAGGTATTGGGTAATGCACAGCGGTAGGTATACCGGCTTCGCTTAGCTTGGCTTGTACGTGGTCGCGGTTATCGACTTGAATAGTGTATTGCGCGTAAACGCTAGTGTTGTGCTCTTCAACAAACGGAGTTGTAGTGATGCCTGCTTCTTTTAGCAGTTGATCGTACTTAGCTGCGACTTGCTGGCGAAGGGCTACCTCTTCAGCAAAAATTTCCAGCTTAGGCAATAAAATTGCGGCCTGTAGCGTATCTAAACGACTATTTACGCCTACACGAACATGATGGTAGCGACGGTCTTGACCGTGGCGAGCGATTTGGCGTAGGACTTTGGCCAGTTCATCATCATTGGTTAAGATTGCGCCACCATCACCGTAGCAACCTAATGGCTTGCTTGGGAAGAAACTAGTGCATGACACAGTGCTGAGGTTGCAAGACTGTTTGCCTTTGTAGGTTGCTCCAAAGCTTTGTGCAGCATCTTCGATCACCGGTATGCCGTATTTATTGGCAATAGCATTGATCGCATCAAAGTCTGCGCACTGGCCATACAGGCTGACAGGGATGATGGCTTTAGTTCTTGGTGTGATTGCAGCTTCTAGCAATCTTGGGTCGAGGTTATAGGTTTTCGGGCAAACATCGACATAGACTGGTTTCGCACCGAGTAGAGCAACAGTTTCTGCAGTGGCGATGTAGGTAAAGCCAGGAGTAATAACCTCATCACCGGGGCCAATACCAAAGGCCATTTGAGCAATTTGTAAGGCATCAGTGCCGTTTGCGCAGGTTATGCAATGCTTAGCGCCAGTAAAGGCTGCAAGCTTTTCTTCTAGCTCGCTCACTTCAGGGCCAAGAATGTATTGGCCGTGGCTGAGTACGGCTTGAATACCAGCGTCGATTTTGTCTTTGATACGCGCTTGTTGGGCAGCTAAATCTATAAATTGCATATTCTATCGCGGGCATGGCCCGCTCCTACAAGTAAGGTTGCTTGTTCTTATCGCGGGCATGGCCCGCTCGTACAAAAGAGTCACAACAACAATTAAATTTGTTTAGTAACTACATTGCCATTTAGCACGTAAAGAGCATCAGTGTGCTGACAATTGGTTTGTGCCTGACCGGTTAATGGTAAATCCAGTTGCTCACCAAACTCGCTCATCCAACCAATTTGTTTACCAGGCACGCCAACGACTAAAGCATACGCAGGCACGTCTTTATTAATCACAGCACCTGCACCAACAAAGGCATATTCACCAATAGTCACACCACAAACGATGGTGCAGTTGGCACCCAGCGTTGCGCCTTTTTTAACCAGAGTATCCAGATACTGATCTTTACGTTCAATCAGTGAGCGCGGGTTGTAGACGTTGGTAAACACCATACTGGGGCCGCAAAATACACCGTCTTCAAGGTGCACATTGTCGTACACCGAGACGTTATTTTGGATTTTGCAGTGATCGCCGATGGTGACTTTATTGCCGACAAACACGTTTTGCCCAAGAGATACGCCTTTACCTATTTTTGCACCGCCGCAGACGTGGACAAAATGCCAAACGCGTGAGTCATCGCCGATTTGTGCGCCTTCGTCGACAATGGCGCTTTCATGCTGGTAATACGACATAGTGCTTCCTTGTGTGTACGGAAGGTTTAAATGGATTGAGTTAGAGATTTGTATGGGTCGCCCTTTAAGGCGACTTGTCGGGCTGAAGCCCGACCTACAAGCCTCGTTTGTCGCCCCTAAAGGGACGACCTACAATGTTTTTTTAACTTTTGCTAGCAGCGGGTGAGGGTTGCTTGGGTTTTCAATCAATGGCGATTTACGCATCACATCAACGGTTTCAATCGCAGCTCGGTTGTCTTCTACGCCGTAGCCCTGCCCCGCTAAAATACGCTGGTAGCTTTGGGTGTGCAGGTCAGTAAAGCCACCGGAGAACTCTAATTCTTCGCCTTCAACATCAATACTACGGTAGGTGGATTTTTCACCGTGTACCGCGTTGTCTGGCAAATGCTTGGCATCGATGGATAAGAACCAACGTACATTGGCACGCTCGTACTTTAAAAATCCAGATGAGGTTTTCTCGTCACGGTAGTGCACTTCGTTATGGATGATTTTGCCAAAAATAAAATGCAGCATGTCGTAAAAATGCACGCCGATATTGGTGGCCACACCGCCCGATTTTTCATCAAAACCTTTCCACGATTTTAAGTACCACTTACCGCGTGAGGTTAAGTACGTTAAATCCACATCAAAGACTTTATCAGCCGGTGCAGCTTGGACTTTATCGCGTAAAGCAATTATGGATGGGTGCAAACGCAGTTGTAGGATTGAGTTCACTTTAGCGCCATGTTGTTTTTCGTAGCGCGTCAGGGTGTCTAAATCTGCAGTGTTAAGCACCAAAGGCTTTTCACAGATCACATCAATGCCGTTTTGCAGGGCAAACTTCATATGCGGTAAATGCAGGTAATTGGGTGAGCAAATAGCGATATAGTCGAGCTTTTCGCCTTTCTGCTTTAAGTCCTCAACAAAACCTGAAAACTCTTCAAACTCAGTGAAGAACTCAGCCTCAGGGAAGTGGCTGTCCATAATGCCCACAGAATCATTGATATCCATGGCAACCACTAAATTGTGGCCGGTTTCTTTAATGGCTTTTAAGTGGCGCGGGGCAATGTAGCCAGCAGCACCGATCAGAGCAAAATTCTTCATATAATACGTTTTAACCTCAAATCAATAGAGCGATACACGGGAGAGGGTTACAGGCGCAAATCCGATTCATGTTTTTGTAAGACGTATTTCACATCATAGAGCACATGTTTCTCTTTACCGTAACTGCGTATTTTCTCTTCGCCCCATGTTTTGAAAATTTCGTGGTCAACAGCAAGAACGATGGCATCATACGCACCCGAGTGAATTTCAGGCTCTAACTTAATAGCGTATTCATGCTGAACTTCTGCTGCATTGGCCCAAGGGTCGTAGCAATCAACGTTCATATTGTAGCTTTCGAGTTCTTTAATCATATCGACGATTTTGGTGTTACGTACGTCTGGGCAGTCACCTTTAAAGGTAATGCCTAGCACGAGTACACGCGCTTCATCAATATGAATTTTTTTGCGGCTAACCGCTTTAACCAGCTGAGTGGCGGTGTATTGCCCCATGCCATCGTTAATACGACGGCCGGCTAAAATCACTTCTGGCTGATAGCCGACTTCTTTAGCTTTATAGGTCAAGTAGTACGGGTCAACACTGATACAGTGGCCGCCGACTAAGCCTGGCTTAAAGGGCAGAAAGTTCCATTTAGTGCCTGCTGCGTTGAGCACTTCTTGAGTGTCGATATTGAGCAGATTAAAAATCTTGGCAAACTCATTAATAATCGCAATATTTAAATCACGCTGAGTGTTTTCAATCACTTTCGCTGCTTCTGCAACCTTGATTGAACTGGCCAGGTGCGTACCTGCCGTAATGATCGAGGCATACAATGCATTAACAAACTTAGCAATTTCTGGTGTTGAACCAGAGGTGATTTTCCTGATTTTGGTTAGGGGGCGATCTCTAATTCTGAGTGCAACACCTAACCAATTTGGTAAGGTACTGCAGCATGACA
>LFRM01138180.1_pt1 | contig 13832 bp, 19 predicted proteins | sample 618341 | NCBI WGS metagenome assembly LFRM01 (sample SAMN03654438, study PRJNA283298) | anaerobic digester metagenome | isolation source: pool of bioreactors CSTR01a, CSTR02a, and CSTR03a thermophilic anaerobic... | place: Denmark: Kgs. Lyngby | collected 2014-05-21 | reverse complement strand
AAAGAATCCTAATTTAATTTATCCTAATCAAGTTATTAATCTTCCAGGAACTCCTAGTATGCCAGGAACTCCAAATGTACCTAGCACACCGGGTACAACTAATGAATTTACTTCTTTAGAAGATCAAGTTATTCAATTAGTAAATGTAGAAAGATCAAAAATTGGAGTTCCTTCCCTTGCCAAAAATAATCAACTAACTGATGTAGCAAGAACTAAATCAGAAGATTTTATAACTAATAATTATTTCTCTCATAACTCTCCTGTTTATGGTAGTCCTTTTAATATGTTAGATACTTTTGGTATTTCATATAATGCTGCTGCAGAAAACATTGCTAGTGGTCAAAGAACAAGTGAGGAAGTAATGAATACTTGGATGAACTCAACAGGCCATAGAGCAAATATACTTAGTTCTAATTATAATCAAATAGGTGTAGGAGTAGCAAGAGATCAAAATGGTAATATGTACTGGACTCAATTATTTATTAGAAATTAAAAAATCAACTTCGGTTGATTTTACTATGTATTATTGGTGTCCCCAGAGGGATTTGAACCCGCGACCCATCGCTTAAGAGGCGATTGCTCTACCAACTGAGCTATGGAGACAAAAAAATATGGCGGAGCAGAGAAGATTTGAACTTCCGCGCCGGAAAACCCGACCTACACCCTTAGCAGGGGCGCCTCTTCAGCCTCTTGAGTACTGCTCCAAGCCCATAAGAAGATTTTACAATAATTAGGATTGAATGTCAATCAATATGCTGAAATTGTCTTATAAAAAAACAGCAAATAACGCTGTTTAGTATACTTCAGTTTTAATTGCTTCAATAAAGTTTTTCATAAATATTAAGTAATCATCACCATTTTTTCTTTCTTCATCAGAAATATTTATAATGGGATTAATTTTTGAAAGTGTAGCACCACTATTTACTAATGAAGAAATTTCTGTGTCAGCTTCATCAACACTATTTAATACAAATAAATAAGTGTTTTCTTTATTATTAAAAGCTTTTTTAGCTCTAGTTAGAGCTGTTGATGAAGATTCAGTATCTTCACTATTAATATTTATAATTTCAAAGCCATATTTGCTTAAAAAATTAAAAGCATTACTAGCGACAATCAAACTTTTATTAGAAGCATTTTCAGCTATTAATTTTAATTCTGCATCAAACTCTGATATTTTAATTTTTAATTCTTCATAATTATTATCAATATGTTCTAAAATTGAAGTATTAGAAATATATTCTTTTAAACCATTTTTAATGTTTTGAGCAATCATTAAACAATTAGATGGACTAATCCATAATTCTGATTGATCACTTTTTATTTCTAAGCCTTGAGAAACATCTATAATATTTAATTTTTTATTTTTATTAACAAGCGATGCTGCTATTTCTTTTTCAGTACTTAGTCCATTATAGACAAATAATCTTGATTTACTAAATTCGTTTATTTTTTTATTTGTAATAATATAATCATCAACATCAATACCATCTGGATAAATACTATATATATTTGAATATTCTCCATAAAGTTTGTCGGTAATAAATTCAATTGTATATACTGTAGTATATATATCTACACCTTCAAATTGGTCTTTTTTTAATAATGAACAACCTGATAATATAATAATTAATATAATTAGAGTTAAATGTTTAATAGTATTTTTCATAATTTATCCTTTACTGGGTCATATCCATATTTTCCAAATGGATGACATCTTAATATTCTTTTTAATCCTAGTAGTACACCTTTAAAACTACCATAAGTATTAATAGCATCTTTCATATACTGGCTACAAGTTGGTGTAAACCGGCAATGATTATGAGTCTTAATAGGAGTATTTTGATAAATATTAATAATTTTAATTAATATTTTTTTCATCTATTTCACCTTTTATAATTTTACTACATATTTACTTTTTTTAAAAGAGGTTATCCTTTTATTTGCGATTTTATATACCTTAAGGTATAATGATTATGGTGAAATACGATGGATATCACGAAATATGGAATAAAAAAAGATAATAAAATATTAAATACTGCTCTTACTCATTCATCATACGCAAATGAAGTAGGGAAAGAGCATTATGAACGTTTAGAATTTTTAGGAGATGCAGTTTTACAAGTAATTATAAGTGAATACTTATATAAAAATACTAAACTATCAGAAGGGGAAATGTCTAAAAAAAGGGCATCTTTTGTTTGTGAAAATGCTTTAGCTACATATGCTGAAGAAATAGGTATTCCTAAAGAAATAAAATTAGGTCATGGACTTGAAAATACAGTTAATGATGCAATCTCAGCAGATGTATTTGAAAGTGTTATCGCAGCTATTTATTTAAATAGTGGTTATAATAAAGCAAAAGAATTTGTCATGGATGTGGCTTTATCATACTTAAAAGAAGGAAAAGGTTTTAACAGTGATTATAAATCATATCTTCAAGAATTAGTTCAAACTGATAATAAAAGTGTAATATATAATGTCATTAAAGAAACAGGACCAGCTCATAATAAAACTTTTGAAGTTGAAGTAATTGTTGAAGGTATCGTCTATGGTACAGGTAAAGGTAAGAATAAAAAGGAAGCTGAACAAAATGCGGCTTATGATGCAATCCAAAAAAAAGCAGGTGAATCTTAATTGAAACTACTAAGAATAAGCATCCAAGGATTTAAAAGCTTTGCCGAAAAAACAGAAATTGATATCAAAGAGGGCATAACTGGAATAGTTGGACCAAATGGTAGTGGTAAAAGCAATATTGTTGATGCAGTAAAATGGGTATTAGGAGAACAATCAGTAAAAGATATCAGAGGTGGAAACACGATGACTGATCTTATTTTTGGTGGTTCTAAATCCCGAAATCCATTAACTCGTGCTTGGGTATCATTAACTTTAGATAACTCTGATCGATATTTAAAAAGTGACTTAACTGAAATAGAAATAAAAAGAGTTGTTTATAAAAGTGGAGAAAATGAATATTTTATAAATGGTGAACAAGTTAGATTAAAAGATATTACTGATTTATTTATAGATTCAGGCTCAAGTGTTAATTCATTATCAATTATTTCTCAAGGAAAAATTGGTGAAATAATAAATGGTAAACCAGAAGAAAAAAGAAGTATTTTAGAAGAAGCAGCTGGAGTATTAAAATATAAAAAACGTAAAGAAGAAACATTAAGAAAATTAGATAAAACAAATGATAATCTATCAAGAATTAATTTAATAATAGATGAGTTAATAGTAAATTTAGAACCATTAAAAGCTCAAGCTCACGTAGCTGAAAAATATTTAGCTTATAAATCTTCATTAAAAGAAACAGAAATAGCTTTAATTGCTCATGATATTAAAGAAATAAATAATACATTTGAAGATGTAAAAACTAAAAAACAACAACTTGATCAAGATATTTTAAAAATAGATAATACTAATATAGTTGATGAAACCAAAACTGATTCATTAAAACTCAAATTACTTAAATTAGAAGAAGAAATAAGTTTAAAAAGTGATCAGCTTTATAAACTTAATAGTAAATTATCTAATTTAACTAGCGAAAAACAAATAATGCTTGAAAGACAAAAATTTAAAGTTGAAGACTCTAAATTAGAAGCTAATTTAGTTAATTTAAAAGAAAAAGAACTTAGTATTAAAAATAAAATAAAAATAATTAATGATGAAATAGATAATATAAAGTTAGAATTTAATAATAAATCAGATGATCATAATAAATTAGTTAATGAATTTAAAGCTTTGAATTTAAGAAAAGATACCACTAATAGAAATTTAGCTAATTTAAATAAAGAAGAATCTAGTTTAAAAAATAAAATAGATATTATTACTGATACTATAGAACAAGATTATAAAGTACCAAGTAGTGTTAGAAATGTAGTTAATAATAGTAGAATCGATGGAGTTCATAGTTACTTAGCTAAATTAATAGAAACTAATGAAAAATATGCTTTAGCACTAGATACTACTTTAGGATATTCTTCAAATATAATTATTGTTGATGATGAAACAGTAGCTAAGAAAGCTATTAACTATTTAAAAAATAATTTATTTGGAAGAGCAACATTCTTTCCACTAAACATTATCAAACCAAGAGGCGTTGATAATACTACGATACTTAAAATAAGGAATGAAGAATCATTTATGGGAGTTGCATCTGATTTAGTAAAATACAATCCTATTTATAAAAACATCATCCTAAATCAACTAGGTAATGTAATAGTAGCAGAAAATATAGATGGTGCAAATAAGATTGGTAAACTAATTAACTATATGTATAAAATAGTTACTTTAGATGGAGAATTAATTTCATCTGGTGGTAGTATTACTGGAGGTTCAGCTAAAAATTCCAGTGGTATCTTAAATCAAAAACATGAACTAGATAGATTAATTAAACAAAGTAAAGAAAAAACTAATTTAATTAAAGAAGAAGAAAATATTATTAATGAAATAGATTATAATTTAAAAATATTAGAAAATAAAATATTTTCAAGTTCTAATAATTTAAATTCATCAAAAGAAACTATCTTAAGAAAAAATCAAGAATGTATTAATTTAGAACAATCTTTAAATAATTTAATTAGTGAAACTAAAGGTACTAAAGGTATCTTAAATAATAAATTAAATGAAGAAGTAGAACTTATTTTAAAAGAATATTATGAAGTTAAATTAAATAGTGAAAATTTAGAAATAAAACTAAATGAACTTAAGATGAATAAAAATGATTTACAAGCTGAAATTGGAGAAATAGAATCAAACTCTCGTAAAGCAAGTAGTGAATATAATAAAAAACTTCATGAATTAAAAGAAGTAGAAATAACTATTACTAAATTAGATATTAAACTAGATAATTTATTAATTAGATTAAATGAAGAATATGAACTTACTTATGAGAAAGCGATTAAAGATTATATTTTAGAAGATGATGTAGAAACTTCAAGAAAAAAAGTTAATCAATTAAAACAAGATATTAAATTATTAGGAGAGGTAAATACTGGTTCTATTAGTGAATATCAAAGAATTAATACTAGATATACATTCTTAAATACTCAAAAAGAAGATTTAGAACAATCTATAAAAGATATTCTGCAAGTAATAAGTGAACTTGATGAAACTATGAAAGAAAAACTAGAAACTACCTTTACTGAACTTAATACTGAATTTAGCAAAGTATTTACAAAACTATTTAAAGGTGGAGAAGGAAGACTATTATTAACAGAACCAGCAGATATACTTAATACTGGTCTTGAAATATATGCAGTTCCACCGGGAAAAGATATAAAAAACACTCGTCTTTTATCAGGAGGAGAATCTACTTTAACAGCTATTGCTCTATTATTTGCTATTCTTAATATCAGAACTGTTCCATTTTGTCTATTAGATGAAGTAGAAGCTGCACTTGATGAAGTTAATGTAGATATGTTTGGGACATATTTAAAAGCAATAAATTCCAACACTCAATTTATAATTATAACTCACAAAAAGCGAACCATGGAATATATAAATCACTTATATGGAGTTACAATGCAAGAATCTGGCGTATCTAAACTTGTCAGTGTTAAACTTGATTAAAATCACTTTTAGTGATTTTTTTTGACATAATATATAAGATATAAATTATATATTAGTAATGGTGAATAATATGAAAAAAAGATTTGTTGCGCGCAGAAGAAATAGATACTTAATTTTAAAAATGTTTCTTTGTGTTTTAATTATTTATTTTTCATGTTTTTTAACAATAAAGATATTATTTAAAAATAAAGTAAAGACTGATGATGAAAAAAGAGTTAATGAATATCTTGCTATTGCCTCTAATAATTTAATTGGTGATATATCTATACTAGATTTAATGAATATGAATTTATCAAGCCCAGAATCATTTTTAAAATTATCTTTTAGTAACTTTAAAAAATTAGAGCCTATTCAAAATATTAAAACTATTAAAGTAAATAGTGAAATAAAAAAACCGATTATATATATATATAATACTCATCAATCAGAAAATTATAATCCTGGTACTCTTAAAGAATATAATATTACTCCTACTGTGTATATGGCATCAATTATGCTTCAAAAAGCCTTAGAAAAAGAAGGAATATATTCAGTAGTAGAAGAAACTAATATGAAAGATTTACTTAATATTAATAACTGGTCATATAGTAATTCCTATGAAGCAAGCCGGTTACTAATTGAAAATGTCAAAAAAGAACATCCTTCTATTAAATATTTTATTGATATTCATAGTCATAGTATATCTGGTACTGCAGAGATAAATGATAAAGTATATGCAAAATTAATGTTTGTTGTAGGTTTATTAAATGAAAACTATCAAAGTAATGAAAGTTTAATAATGAGAATTCAAAATTATTTAACCGAAAATTATCAAAATGTTATGAAAAACATATATTATGTTAAGAATGGCCGATATAACCAAGATTTAGATCCAAATATAATGTTAATTGAAGTAGGGGGCAAAGAAAATAAAATAGATGAAGTATATAATAGTATTAATATAATAGCTGAAGCTATTATAAATGAGATTGGAGGAATTTAAATGGAACCAAAAAAGAAAAACAATCGCTTTAAATATATATTTTATTTTTTATTAATTTTATTTTTAACTATATATATATCAGCTAAAACCGGTTATTATGAAACAAATATCAAGAAAAACACTATTTTAACTAATGAAGCTATTTTAAATTTTGAAAAGGATGTAGCCGAAGGAAAGGCTGTTGATATAAAAGATTATATTAAAGCAGAAATTCCAGATTACCGAAACATCTATTCAAAAACCGGTGATAATATAAGTAAAGCTTTAGACTCAGTTTTAAATGAAGGAGTTGGTAAAGTAACTAGATTCTTAAAAGCTTTGTTTACTTAAAATTATGTGCTAAAATATAAGCAGGTGATTGATGTGGGGAAAATTAAAACTATAATTAGATTTGCATTAAAATCTAATACCAAAAATATGTTTAAAATTATGAAAAAGATAAGTAAAAAATCTAAAAAAAATATTGTTTACATATTTTTTGATGTTATATACTGCGGTTTAGTATATGGAACTGGATACTATGATTATCAAGAATTCGAGTTTTATTTACTTAATAAAAAAGAAAGAAAAACATACTTAACTAGAGTTAAAAATAATATGATAATAAAAAGATATAATAATTTAGAACATTTTTATAAATTAGATGATAAAGGATTATTTAATAAAAATTTTAAAAAATATATAAAAAGAGATTATTTAGTAATTAATGATAAAAATTTTATTAAATTTAAAAATTTTGCTTTAAAACACAAAGAATTAATTGTTAAACCAATTGATGGAGAAGGTGGTTTTGGAATCGAAAAAATATTAATTAATAAAAAAACAAATCTCAAAAAATTATTTAATCAATTAATAAATAAAAAACAATATTTAATAGAAGAATGTGTAAAACAACATAAAGATATAAGTAAGTTATATTCTAAATCTGCCAATACTTTAAGATTATTTACCTTCTATGATGGAAAAGAAGTTCATGTTTTAAATTCAGTATTTAAGATAGGTAATGGTGGAGTAACTGATAACTTTAGTAGTGGAAGTATGTATACTTTTGTTGATAATAAAGGTAAAGTAATAATTCCCGCAATTGATCAAAATGATAATGTTTATTCAGTCCATCCTATTACTAAAATAAACATAATTGGCTTCCAAGTACCTTTATATGATTTGGCGTGTCAGTTAGTAAGAGATGCGGCTAAAGAAATACCAGAGATACAATATATTGGTTGGGATGTTGCAATTACTGATAATGAAGCTGTAATAATTGAAGGAAACACATTTCCAGGAGTTTATCAAATGAAGCCTAGTTTAAGTGAAAATAAAGAGGGATTAATTCCAAAATATGAAAAAGTCATGAAAATCGATTAAATTGCTTGAATGTGAAGCAAATATTTAGTATAATTATCTTGCTTCATATTTTTGTCCCCGTAGCTCAGTTGGATAGAGCACACGCCTTCTAAGCGTGCGGTCGTACGTTCGAATCGTATCGGGGACGCCATTTATAATTAAAAAAAGTCTAAATAGACTTTTTATTTTTTAAATAATTTAAAAATTCTTTAATAACAGCAATTGGAGTTAAGATTATAATTTTTAGATCTAAAATAAAACTAATATTATCATAATAAATAATATCATATTCTAATTTCTGTTTATGAGTAATAGCTCTTGCACCACTTATTTGAGCAAGACCAGTTACTCCTGGTTTTACTAAATATCTTTTATTACTTACTTCATCTTTTTTTAAATTATCAGTAACTAGAAAGGGTCTAGGTCCAACAAATGACATATCTCCTTTTAAGATATTTATTAATTGTGGTAGTTCATTTAATCTTAATATATCTATAATTCTAGTTATAGGGGTATATCTTAAATGAATAGGCTTACCTCTAGTATCTTTGATCTTAGAATAAAATTTAAACATTTGAAATGGTTTTTTATTTTTACCTTCTCTTAAAGTTGTTTCTTTTATAATTAATTCTTTTAAAGATAATTTTATAAGTATTGCTGTAATAATCATAATAGGTAGAAAAATAATTATTAGGATCAACGCTAATATAAAGTCGAAAACTCTTTTAATAAATTTTTGGTACATAAACTTCACCTGATGAAATATTATCATACTCAGATAAAGAAAACAAATTCTCTTTACTAAATATTGGGTTTTTGATAATATTATAGTATAAGAAAGAGGCGGGATTAATGCTTAAGGATTTTATAAATAAAGAAGTAGTTATTACTTATGTTATGGGCTATTCTTATGGAACTAAAAAAGGAGTAATAACTAAAGTAAATGCTGATTTTATTACAATAAATAATAATACTTTAATTAATACTAAAATGATTATAAAAGTTATAATTAAAGAAAAAAAATAAAATACATAGCATATGTATTTTTTAAACTGGATAAATAAGAAAAAATATATTATAATAAATAAAGAATAAGGGGCTAAGAAAATGAATATATTAGTAATCGGAAAACCAACTTATAATGTTATACTACCACTTACTAATTTTTTAGTGGAATCATCAAAAACATATATAACTGAAAAATTAGAAATGGGTGGAGGAGCATCTTTTTATGCAGCTAAGCTTTTAGGTAAATGGAATATGCCTGTATCTTATGCAGGAGTTGTTGGTAGTGATTTATATGGTAATAAAATTAAAACTGAATTAGAAGAAGCTAAAGTTAATATAAAATATCTGGAAATTAATTATGAACATCCAACAAGTTATAATTATATTATATTAAATCAAGCCAGTGGAAGTTCAACTCAAATAATAAGACATAATCCAGAAATAAATTTAACTTAATATAAATATGAATTTATTCCTGATTATATTATTATGGATGGAACTGATCCTAGTGGAAGTGTTGCTGCCCTTAATAATTTTCCAAATGCTGTAAGTATTTTACTAGCAAATAAAGTTTCTGAAGAGTTATATAATATAAGTAAAAGATGTAATTATGTAGTAGCAAACTCTACTTATGCTAGAGCACTAACTAAAATGGAACTTGAACGAAATAAAAGTAAATCGGTAGTTAATTTTATGCAAAAAATTAAAGATTTAAATAAAGCTCAATATACAATAACATTAAATAAAGATGGAGTTTTATATGTTAGTGATAATCAAGTAAAAATTCTTCCAGCTTTAAAAGTAGAAAAAATAATTGATGATACAAACGCAAGTGGAGTATTTTTTGGTTCCTTTTGTTACGGTTTAATTAATGGTTACAATATTGATAATATCGTTAAACTAGCTAATATAGCAGCTAGTTTATCATTAACTAAAATAGGAAGTGAAAACTCAATTCCTGATTTATCAGAAGTGTTAGATATTGCTGGTTTAAAAGAGAATATAAAAACCCCACAAGAAGAAGTTCCCGCTACTGAAGTATCATCATGATTAATGATCCTTTTATAGCGTATTTACCTACTATTGATGTTCACGGTTGTACTAGAGAAGAAGCTATCTGGAAAGTTAGTGAATTTATTAATGACAATTTAAAAATAGGTAAATATAAAATTATAGTAATTCATGGAAAAGGCCAAGGAATTTTAAAAAATGAAATTAGAACTTACTTTAAAAGAGATAAAAGAATAGATAAAATATATGGTAATGTATATAATTTAGGGATTACAATACTAGAATTAAATACTAGATTATGTTAATATACTTTCGTTATGTGAGGTAAATATGTTCGTAGATGAAGTTACAGTTAAATTAATGGCAGGAAAAGGTGGAGATGGATGTACCTCTTTTCGTCGTGAAAAATTCGTTGAAATGGGCGGACCTAATGGTGGTAATGGAGGTCGTGGCTCTGATATTATTTTTGTAACTGATAAATCTCTAAGAACTTTAATTGATTTAAAAATGATGAAGACCATTAAAGGTGAAAAAGGCACTAATGGTAAAGGTTATGACCGAAATGGTGCTAATGCTGATGATATAATCATTAAAGTACCAATGGGTACTACAATAACAGATGCTCAAACTGGTGATTTAATTGTTGATTTAGTAAAAGAAGATGAAACCTTTATTGTGGCTCAAGGTGGTAGAGGTGGAAGAGGTAATAAATCCTTATCTACTAGAGAAAATAAAGCTCCTAAAATGAGCGAACTAGGACAACCTGGTGAAGAGAAAAATATTAAATGTGAACTTAAAGTTTTAGCTGATGTTGGTTTAGTAGGTTTTCCTAGTGTTGGAAAAAGTACTATCCTTAGTATGATTAGTAATGCTACACCTAAAATAGCCTCATATCACTTTACAACTCTTTCACCAAACTTAGGACTGGTTAAAGTATATGATGATTCATTTGTAATAGCTGATTTACCTGGACTAATAGAAGGAGCCAGTACTGGTATTGGGCTTGGTATTAAGTTTTTAAGACATGCAATGCGAACTAAAGTAATAGCGCATGTTATAGATATGTCTGGTTTAGAAATGCGTGATCCAGTAAGTGATTACCAATTAATTATCGATGAATTAAAGTCTTATGATGAAACTTTAATTCAAAAGCCATCAGTAGTTATTGCTAATAAAATGGATTTAGAAAATGCCCCTGAAAATTTAAAATTATTTCAAAAAAAATATCCAGATTTGAAAATATTTCCAATTAGTGCAATTTTAAATGAAGGCTTAAATGATTTATTAATCTATTTAAATAAACTAGTTAAAGAAACTGAAAATAAACCTTTATATGAAGTAAATACTGAAAATCATAAAATATATAAATATGAAGAAGAAGCAAAATTTACCATCCATAAAGAAGGTAATCTATGGGTTATAAAAGGAAAAGATCCTGAAGAATTATTATTAATGACTCGTTTTACTGAAGATGAAAGTGTTTTAAGATTTGCTCGTAAAATTAAAGGAATGGGCATTGAAGATGAACTAGAACGCTTAGGAGCATATCCTGGTGATGAAGTTAAAATACTAGATTATATATTTACTTTTAAAGAATAGGATTAAATCCTATTTTTTTCGACAATAATTTATCATTAATTTTAATATAATTAAATTGGTGATATCATGAGAACATTCTATTTATTTAAAATTAATGATGAATATAGTAAATTAACTAAAGATATACCCTTTAATTTATATAATACATATTCTAGTATTAGGTTAAGTAATCCTGATAATTTAAATTATATATATAATCAATATAAAAGTATAACATCTCGAGTATCAGTAAATGTTATCAATAAATATTTAATGAGTAAAATGAAAGAACTAGACGGTTATAGTATTTATCGTAATACTCATTTATTTAATGATTATTATAGTGGCGAAGCTAGTAAATTAATAATCTATAATAGTTACTTTATTTTAAAAAGTAATAAATCTAACAGTACTTTTTTTTCAGCATTAAATCAAATTCCCAATATATTTGTAATTGATTTTGAAAATAAAGACTATTTTTGGTTAAAAGGTTCTAAATATTTAACTCTTGTTAATTAGTTAATCTTTAGTGTATAATGAAAAAGAGGAGTGATAAATATGTTACAAGATATATTGTTAATATTACTTGGGTTAGTAATAGGTGCAGTAGCTGGATTTTTTATTTGTAAAATCTATATGCAAAAATATTTAAAGAAAAATCCACCTATCAATGAAAAAATGATTGAAACTTTAATGAGTGGGATGGGGAGAAAACCTAGTCAAAAACAAGTAAAACAATTAATGCAACAAATGAATAAAATGCAGTAATGAAAATAGATTTAAGAAAACTATATGTTTCAAAAGAAATAAATATTGATAGCTTTATTACTATTCCCGAAACATATTATAAAAATGTAGATATAATATCGGTTAAAAATATTAAAGTAGCTGGTAAAATAATAATTAATTATCAAGATGAAATAGAATTAAATGTTTCGATTTCTGGAACATTTATTTTACCTTGTAGTATTACTTTAGAAGAAGTAAATCATGAGTTTTTATCGGTTGTAAATCAAGTAATAACTCAAAATGTCGAAAAAAATCAGTTTTCACTTGAATTATTAGACATTTTATGGGAAAATATTGTTTCGGAAGTTCCTATTAAAGTTACTAAACCTTTATTAGAAATTAATAATCTAAAAGGTGATGGTTGGGAACTAGAAATAGAAGAATAACTCTAGGATAAGGAAGGAGCGAAACTATGGCTGTTCCATTTAGAAGAACAAGTAAAACTAAAAAAAGAATGCGTCGCACTCATTTAAAGAAAACTGCACCAAATGTTGTTTTATGTCCAAAATGTGGTGAACCAATTATGCCACATCGTGCATGTACAAAGTGTGGTTATTATAAAGGAAAAGAAGTAATTAAAGTTAATGAAGAAGAAAATTAACTTTAATTTTTTTCTCTAAAGTTATAAAGTAAGGTGAATTATGAAGTTAGAAATTAATTATGATTTTATGCATCAAGTAGATGCTGTAAACGGAAGATATAAACTACAAAGAAAGATAATTGATAATAAAGAAATTGGAGTTACTGCTTTTGGTCTTAGTTTGGGTTATAATTTTTTAACAGGACAAATAAAAGATTTTTCAGCATTAGCTGCCATACCTGGTTTTTTATTTGTTTATATAATGTTATCTCATATAGATGCGGTTTTTGATCAAGAAAAAGATCAAATGCAAGCTTTAATAAAATTAAGAATCCTAGCATTACAATTAAATGAATATATCAAAACTAGTAGTGAACTTTTAGTTGAATCAGAAGAATATTACCGAGATTATGAACTTTGTAATGATAAGGGTAGAATATATTTATTACAAAAAAAATATATTTATATTCCTACTTATAATGATGGTAAGATTGAATATCATAAGACTTCAATAGTTCAAGAACATGATATTGATATATTCCCACCTTCATTTAATGATAAATATGTTTTATCATATGGAACCCCAAAAAAAGTTTTAAAACCTTCATATGTAATGTAGGTTTTTTTCTTTTGTTATGATATAATTTTTATAGAAAGAAGGTACTTATGTCAAGTAAAAAAATATATTTAAATGGAATACTTATTACGATAATAAGCGCTCTTATTATTTATTATTTAGCACTTCCACCACTTAATTTAACATCTCCGGCATTATGGTCTTATTTGCTTTTTATCGCGATTATATTTTTTGTTACAACCTCATTTAGTTCACTTTTTAATAATTTTCAAACTAAAACTATTAAAAAAATGGGAATTATACCTAGTCTAATAATAGTTGTTTTCTTATTAATTAGTTTATTAAATTTTGCTTTATCACCTTTATTTAAATCAACGTTATAAGCAGAACGA